>Ga0137418_10003404_pt1 | contig 14613 bp, 6 predicted proteins | sample CZODoug3_1_2_16f_FD_122242 | JGI IMG/M metagenome (GOLD analysis project Ga0137418, IMG submission 122242) | Vadose zone soil fungal communities from Angelo Coast Range Reserve, California, USA - CZODoug3_1_2_16fungal (Hybrid Assembly) | ecosystem: Environmental > Terrestrial > Soil > Vadose... | reverse complement strand
TCGCCGGATTTTCCCTTGTTCCATATGTCCCCGCGTATTTACGCGCGCGTGATTGGAACATTGTGGTGCGCGGAGCACCGACTTCTTACTCGTTGTGGAAGCATTTCGAAGTCGCTCTTGGTAACCCGGGTTACAGTATACCGGCAGTTTGGTATGCCATCGCAGTCGGTTTAGCCGGCGTATTCATTTTTCGAATCTACAAAGCTCGCAGCGCAAAATCTGATCCGCAGCATCTGCTGATTTGGTTTGCCATCAGTGTCTGCGTGTTAAGCGTCATTGGCTGCTACTTGTTTCTTCGAGCTCTCAGCTATACCACAAGCGTTTGGTACTATCTTGCGTTCATCTGCGTCGTTGCGGCCGCATTGGATTTAATCGCCTCCAGTCTTTGCACTGCTGATTGGTTGCGATTGTTTCGCTTGGGCTTTGGATCGGCCGCGTTAATTGCGGCGCCTTTTGCCGACTGGTCACCCATCACTGAACGCCAAACGAATGTCGATCTGGCTGCGCAAACCGTCAGTGCGCGAGCAGCAGCCCATGATTTGGTCGTGGTCGTTCCCTGGCAGTTTGGGATTCCTTTTTACCGTTATTACCGCGGCACAGCGCCTTGGGTCACGATTCCCAATATCTCCGAGCACCAAGTCCATCGCTATGACCTTATCAAAGCCAAAATGATTTCAGCGCATCCAATCGATGATCTTACCGAAGCCGTTCGCACGACGTTGACTTCAGGAAACCGCATTTGGTTTGTTGGTGGACTCAATCTTCCACGTCCAGAAGAAGGTCCCATGATTTTGCCGCCAGCTCCGGCTTCCCGATTTAAATGGGACAACAGGGCCTACACCGCTTCATGGTGGCAACAACTGAGCGTTTTTGCCGTCGTGCATGCGAACAAAGTAGATTCGATTACTCTTCCGCAGCCAGAGCCTGGCCAGATCAACGAGCTGGAGCAAACTTCACTGACGGTGGTCGAAGGTTGGCACTAGTCGGAGCCAGTTAATTTGCCGCAATCGGATGTTTACGATCCAATTCGCCGCCTTTTCGCACCATTACCAGAAAGCTGCTGGTTCTCGAAACGGCCGGTAAATTTTCTTCGAGCCATCTGGGGACAGGATGTCCGGGGGTGAGCGATAGCGTCTCAATCGCCACGATCAGTTCTGGCTTATTCCGCTTAAGATCACCGATCGCAATCCGATTAACTCAACCCGCAAGCACCGCTGAAAGCATCCACGCTATCGTAGTTTCGGGTTGGCAAGATGAAGGTGTGTCTTCGTCACGGCGACGGACCAAAACGTGCCCGCCGGCGAATGACCGAGTGGACCGCGCCTACGGTTTCCAGCCCTGAACGAGGACGAGATCCAAGTTCTCGAACTCTTGGACCCGAAGGCGGGGAAACAACTTAATTGGGTCCGCACTGGTCGCGTGAACACGGAGAAAATGTCCAACTTGCAGTGGCCAACCGGAATCATATGGAACGCCGTGCCAGCCCCCTGCCGGATCCTGATAGATGGGCGGTTTCGCAGGAAGAACGGGAGGCGCCAAAGGAAAAGGAAGCGTGCCAGCAACAAAAACACGATGACCCGAGCGCAGGACCGTCTCGAGCTTGGCGAGAACAGGCTGAATCGTGTCTGCCATCTTGATCTGGCGCAGAACAAGGTCGTAGCGATGAAACCGATGATCTGTGATTGGAGGCAGGGTAACGACCTCCGCCGGGCCGCCATAGTAACGGCAGAGTGTGATCGCACATTCCCAGCGCGGGACTAAAATCACATCCCCTTGTTCCCCGAGCGGTTCAATCCGGGTCGCCAGTAAGTCAACATTCGTATGGCGGATCGGCAGCTCCGCCCAGGCCGGAAGTCCGGCCAACGCAACAAATATGATCGCAATCGCCAGACGCAGGATCCTAAGCAAAGAAAGAGCCTGAACGTTCCCGGCAGACGACCACGCCCCGAAAATAACGTCCAGCGTGCATGCGACAAACGCCACGAGAGTGATGTAATACCACGGCTGGGTGTAGTAGTTGAGGACCTTGAGAAATCCTGCATAACCAGCTACACCGACAACCGAACAAACTCCGGCGTAGAGAACCGCCGATGAAATGAAAGTGCGGCGCTGCGGTGCGGCCGCCGCATAAGGGGAAATCGGTTCCAGTTCATCCTTCTCGCGGTTACGAAAAAGTTGATGGCGCAGAGTGAACGCCGCCCATACCAGCAGCAAGCTCAGACCGGTGAGGAACAGCGCCACCCACAGCCAAATCGCCACTGCATCGGGCGAACCGATAACCTCGCATCCACGCGTCCAAAGCCATTTGAAATCGACGGGAAAATTCACCAAAAAGGACCATTCGTGCATCCGTCGCATCATCGGCACGTACGGTACCAACGAGACGGCGGCCAGAAGAGCAATGGCCACAACAATACCCGCCGTCCGATAAGCTCGTCTCCGCCAGGCTACCGCTACTGCGCCGGCCGAAATAGCGAGCAAGAGAACAGAGTTATAGTAGAGGCATTGCACGCTGAGCAGGGCCAGCGCCACAGCTGCCACGACCCGCCCGACGGCCGGAGGGGATGGCGCATCCACCAGGCGCCAAAAACTTCGAAAGGTAAGCAGGATTAAGAAAATCCCCAAGCCATAGGCCCGGGCCGAGTCACCGTAACGAATAAGCATTGGATTTAATCCGATGAGCGCGAGTGAAAGAACGGGCAGGCGCGCGCCTAACGAATGCGCATTAATACATAAGACCGCAAGTATGCCGAGGCCCGTAAGGCAACCCAGTGTCCGCAAGGCCGCATCGTTATGGGATCCGAATAGCCCCAGCCACGACCTTAGAAGCAGGAAAAATAAAAGAGGAAACGAATCGTAATCGAGAGATCGCCACATCTCCCCGAACGAAGACAACGTAGCCAGGTTGGCACTGTTTGCCTCGTCACGCCAGAGTCCGCCAACGTGGCTTACGAAGCGCAAATGGAGAGCCACGGCCACACAGGCCGCTATCGTTACGACAACCCATTCCAATCGCCTCAGGTAAGGCCAAAGCAATGACCGGAGGAGTTCAATCCTGGATGATGAGGGCGAATTCGGCGTGCGGTTAGCTTGATCCCCTGCGCCGCTAGTCGGCGGAGCTGCGACGGGCGTCATCACTTTTTACAGCCGACGACCACCGCCTGGACCAATAAGTCGCGAATTCCAAAGGAATACTCGACCAAATTAAAGCCCGCTTGTTCGACCACGCTGCGTGCCTGGTCGCGCGACTCGAGCAGGGAAATTTCCGGAGGATGTAAACGCAGCGGCCTAACATTCTTGCCGCGAACGAAATCGAGGATGCCGTGAACAATCTTGAGAACGAAAACACTCGTGGCCCAACGATGCGGCCAGAAAATCACAACCTTGCCACCCGGTTTCACGGCGCGGCCCATTTCGCGGAGAATCTGAACAATTTGCTCGCGCGAGAAATGTTCAACGACTCCCAAATTGTAAGCGCCGTCAAAACTGGATGGCGGGAGACAGTCTAGATGAAGAATATCGCCATGCCGTACCGCCTCGGCGCCGGGATTATTGCGACGATACGATTCCAAAGCTGGCAGCGAAATATCCACCGCGGTGATCCGCATCTCGCGCGAGAGCTGCTCGTCCACCTGGCCCGATCCGCACCCGGCATGAAGAAGCCGCGCCCCGGGAACGAAATGCTTGTGAATGAAATGATCCAAGTTGCGGCGGATGGCGAGCCGCCGATAAACGGTTGCGATTACGGAATAGATGCGTCGACTTTTTTCCTGTCCCCTAGTCCAGTAGGCATCCCAGCCTTGTGGATCTTGCAATGGCCGTTCGGCCTCGAGCACCGGCGGCAAAGGCGAAGAAACGAGAAAGCTCTCCGGATGCCGGATACTGGCGATATAAAGCCTAATCAATCGCGAAGCGCTACGCAGCGTCTCGGGCAAGGACATCTTGGAACTGCCGTAGGTTCGCGCGGGCAGAGCGATCGGCATCTCCTCGATCGGGAATCCGTTTCGGTAGAGGACAAACAAGCTCTCAAAAAAGAATGAATATCCGTACGACCGAACCCGGTCGAAGAGCTCCTCTGGGATGGCGCCGAGTTGATATACACGCAAGGCGCCGGTGGCGTCGTGTGGCAAGTGCAGAAGGGTAACGGTGAGAAAATGTCCCAGATGCGTCAGCGAACGGCGCAGCGGATTCCATCCGGGAAGGCTGTGACGCTTCAAATAGCGCGATCCGACCGTCACTGACCGGCCGCTTGCCTGCGCGGTCTGCAAGAGTCTCAGCACGTCCGTCGGCTGGTGAGTAAAATCGCAATCCATCGTCACTAAAGTTTCGTAACCCTCAGCGTAGGCGTAGCGGATGCCTTCATGATGAGCGCTCCCGATGCCGAGCTTGCCCGATCGATGGATCACCCGTACATGAGGGAATTCCTCCGATAGACGCTCGATAATTTCACCGGTTCCGTCGGCCGATGCGTCATCGCAAAAAAGAATGTCGGCCCCCAATTGAAGCGCGGTCAGCTCGCGACAAAGCCGCTCGACGTTCTCAGCTTCGTTGTAGGTCGGAATGAAAATGAGAAGCTTAGGCGATTTCATGAGTCGTTTCTGCTTCTCGAACGAGGTTGGACACAAGCGTTCTGAAGTCGATGCTGGGCGACCATCCGGTCGCGGCTCGCAGCTTGTCCGAATCGCCCCGGAACGGCTGAGCAGCCCTCTTTAAGAGCCCCGGATCCAGTTGCACGTGACGCTGCCAATCGAGACCGACCGCATCGAAGGCAATCTCGGCAAATTCGCGCACCGTATGCACCTCCCCCGACGCCACGACAAAGTCGCTCGCCTCCGCTAATTGCAGGATGCGGAACATCGCGTCCACGTAATCAGGCGCGTAACCCCAGTCGACTCGCGCTTCTATGTCGCCAAGGACGAGTTTAAATGCGGGATGATGTCGTGCGCGCAACGCCCCACGCACAATTTTTTGCGAAAGGAACGACGGCTTGCGCAGGGCCGACTCGTGATTGAACAGGATTCCGCTCGCGGCGAAGACTCCCCGTTCCCGGCGAAACAGTTGGCAACACTGGATGCCGGCAGCCTTGGAGATTCCGTAGGCTGAGTTCGGGACGAAGGCGGTTTGCTCGTTCTGCCATTCCGTGATCGGCATCCCGAACACATGCGAAGAGGCTGCATAAAATAGGCGCGCCTTGCGGCTTCGCTCAATGGCTTGAAGGACGTTGAGCAAGCCGAGAACATGGACATCGAAACTGCGCCTCAACACTTCGGCAGTACAGTCGCTCACGGCCTCTTCAGTCGAATGATGAAACGCCGCCAGATAGTAGACCTCATCCGGACGAAGGGTCTGCAAATTGTGTTCAACCGTTCCGCGCTGTAAGATGTTGACAACCTCACAGTCGCACGCCATGTCGGTTCCCGGATCGGCGCGCGTCCACCCGCGCACATTGTAATCGCGTGCCAGGAGGAAACGGGCGAGCAGACGGCCATCTTGACCACCCGCGCCGATGATCAAGGCTGTTCGCATAGCATTTCGGCTCCCACGATTTCGATCGCGGGCAAAGGGAAGATTAGTTTCCCTCCCCTCCGAAGGAATGCGCTTTCCCGTTGAATAAGGGTATTGCGAAAATGCCATGGAAGCACCAGCAGGTAGTCAGGATTCCTCGCATGCGCTTCGCGCTCGGAGATGATGGGGATATTCGTGCCAGGGGTGAAACAATCGAATTTGTCCGGATTGACCTCCGCAATCGCGGGGAGCAGATCGGATTTAATCCCGCAATGCTGCAGAAGCACGTTGCCTTTGGTCGAAGCGCCATAGCCGAGCACGACGGAGTTCTGCTCCTTTAGAGCGAGCAAGAGGCTAAGAAGTTTCTGCTTATGGACGGTCACCGCCGCTCCGAAAGCGCGATGCTGCGACCGCGTGCTCAGACCTTCAGCGTCTTCCACGGCGAGCAACTCTTCGAGTTCTTTTGTGTTTTCGGATCGTTGCGAAGCTCGGCGCGCGACTGTCACGGCGAAGCTACCGCCGTTGATATTGTTGAAATCAACGTCCAATATTTTGAGACCGCAGCGGTCGGTCATCCACTTGATCTGACGGAGTGAGTAATACTCCAAGTGTTCATGGCAAACGGTGTCGTATCCCATCGTCCTGACCATTGCCGGCAGATAGCTCATTTCGAAATGCCAGATGCCATCTTCTTCCAGGATGGAAGCGATGTCCTTCATGAAGGCGAGCGGGTTCTCCAGATCATAGAACATCGCAATCGAGGTAATAATGCGCGCTTTCTTCTTTCCGAAATTTGCTCGAAAAAGCTCGGCGGAGAAAAAATTCACCAGCAGAGAAATATCTTTTCGATAAAAGGGCGCAAACTTCCTGGCAGAGGGATCGATTCCGACTATCGTCAGGCCCTCCGCCGGATAAAATGAGAGCAGGGTGCCGTCGTTACTTCCAATGTCGAGCACCAGATCTCCGGACTCGAGAGGGTAACGCTCAAGGAGGTGTCCGACTTTTTGGTCCAGATGCTTGACCATGGCTCGATTGAGCGATGACCGATAGCCGTAATGTTCGCCATACATCTCGTCCAGATTGTAGGTTTGACGGAGCTGTACCAGGCCGCACGCTGTCGGGTTTCTTTCTTTGTCGCAAGCCACCAGCTCGAGCGGCCCTTTGCTCAAGGCGGCGTCACGCACATTGGGGAATATTCCGGTCAGATATTGTTCGCCCAGGGAAAGAATTGAAACGAGATCGCGGTTCCCGCAAAGGCGACAGGCGTCTATTGATCGAAAAGCGCGCCGTTGTAAAGGCTGCGCCCCGATTAGACCTTCGCTAACATGCGGTTGAGCGACGCGCGCGCCCGTTGCTCCAGTGGCCATGCACCTTTTCGAAGCACCGGTCGTGCCAGTCAACTTCCAACGCGGCGCCTGGAGCCCGGTGTTTATCTTCTTCGCAACACGCAGCCGCGGCCCGATCTTTCGACTCAGCGCGCAAGAATCGCGGCTGTCTGGTCCTTCGAACCATCGTTGACTGCACAGAGCACAAAGCGCGGAGCGATCTTATCAAAGCAAGCGAACTACTTGCGTAAAACAGAAGCGATGTTTGCCGCCTAGTTGTAAACCGGCATCCACCATAGCAAGCTCAGCGGCGAAGGACTGTGCAGATGTCTCCATCCGCTGAAAAACCGTGAATGGCCGCGGCCAGCCGGGTTTGATATTTGCTCCCAGCCTGTGACCGTCTAAAGCGAATTATCCAAAATCACACGTCTTCAATCGATGACCGCCCAAGAATCGAGGTCTCACAAAATCGGCCTTTTCGCTTTCGCGATAGTTTTCGCCGTCGGAATTTTCTTGCGCCTCCCGCCCACAGCTTTCGTGGGCTCGGCAAATCCACTCCACGCACTGGAATTCTTGCATCCGAAACCGAAAATGGAGTCCGTTGGGTTCGATGAAGGCCTTTACACCGAATACGTCCACAAGCTCGCTACCTTGGGTCTTTCCGCTTACCCGCTCATCGTTCAGGACTACGTTGAGCGCCAAGAACGATTACAACGCTCGATTCTTTCGCCGCTTCGGTTCCTCTATATCTACTCGGGCTATCTTTGGCATCTTTCGTTCGGCGGTGACCCGCTTTTCGCGCTAAAAAGTGTTGCCTCGCTTTTTAGCGTTTTGACGTTGTTCATCTCGATCGCTTTCGTCTGGCGTTTAAGGGGAAAGGCATGGGCTCTGGCGATTGGTGCATTAATGTGCGTCGCGCCTACCCAAATCCACATGTCCCAGCACGCCTTGGTGGATGGTTTCTTTACCTTTTGGGCGCTGATCTGTCTCTGGCTTTTCTGGGAAAATTTGCAGGCGCCGCGCAATTGGCGCTGGCTGGTCGCCTACATTGTCGTTTTAGCTCTCCTCGTTCTGACAAAAGAAAATTCGTTCTTTGTCTGGATCGCTCTCGTAGCTCTACTCGTTACAAATCACTGGCTGCGATTCGGAACCGTAACGCGCGAGCTTGTCATTGCCACCGTGCTTGGACCACTGCTCGGCGGTGTCATTCTCGTTTTGCTCGCTGGCGGACTAAGCCAGACCATTCACACCTATCATTACTCGCTCGCTAAGAATTACCAACTCCAGTATGCGATCCTGACCGGAGACGGGCCGTGGTACCGGTACCTGGTCGATCTTCTCCTGGTCAGCCCGATCGTCCTAATTCTCGCGCTCGGAACAGTCTTTCGACTCAATCGCACGATGAAACCGGAACTCTTCATGTCGATTTTCATCGCGGCCAGTTATCTCGTGATGTGCAACGTGAAGTACGGAATGAACCTCCGGTACGCGAACATGTGGGACTTGCCGCTGCGATTCCTTGCCTTTAGCCAAATCGTTTGGCTCGCCTCATTCGCGAAACGATTTCAAACCACGATTATCGCCACCGCGGTCGTAGTGCTTGCCGCGATCGAATTTCATCAGTACATCGTCCTCGCTGTGCGTTATCCGCTCTACGAACTGATCACGCACGATTTGCTCCAGGCGCTTCAAATCTTGAAGTCGCCATAACTGGCAAATCTCTCAGCCCAGCGCGGAATCAGCTGCTTTGAGAATGAACTTGTCGTCGTTATCAGTAAGACCGGCTAGATAATTCCGAATTCGCCGGAACGATTGGCGCAGGAAAAGTTCGGCAGCGGTGTTCTTTCGACTCGGCGCTTCGCCGTTGCCTTGAGCGAATTGAATCTCCGAATCCCATCGGCTCAGCACCGCGGTCGACGCAAACAAATCCATCGCCGCGCCAGCGATCCTTTCTTGAACGAGCTGCATGTCCAGAATTGGTTCGCGATAAACGACGAGCGATCGGTTCACTGCGAAATTAAAACGCCAGATCAATCGGCCGAGTTGATTGCCGAACGAGCGCAGCCCCGCGCTGCGCACCGGCACATCCGGGATGCGCACAGTCGCGCCGAGCCGGCTCATTCCTGCGCTCCACGCTTTGCCGATTCCGCCTTCGCGCGTCGGTTTCAGCATCGTGTCGTAAATTTCCTTGAACTCCATGCCCGGACCGCGCATCCCGACCAGCGCGATAAACGACGTCAGCACTTCATTGCTGCCTTCGCCAATCTGGTTGATTCGCGCGTCCCGTAACATTCGCTCGAGCGGAAGATCAACAAAGTAGGCTGAACCGCCATAGATCTGGAACGCGTCGTTGATGCATTCCCACAACCGCTCGGTGGTGAACACTTTCAGCATCGCGGTCTCGAGCATGTAATCTTCCAAGCCGCGATCAATTAGTGAAGCGGTGATGGTCGTCATCGCTTCCATCGCATAAGCGTCGGCCGCAATCCGCGCGATTTTTTCTTTCACCAGATGAAAATGGCCGAGCGTTTTATTGAACTGCTTCCGAGTATTTGCGTGTTTGACCGCGAGCGTTAGACAAGTCTTCGCCGCACCGGTGCAACAGGCGCCGAACGTCGTTCTCCCGAAATCCAGAACGGTAAGGGCAACCTTTAAACCTTTGCCCGGCGGTCCGAGGATATTTTCTTTCGGCACTTTCACGTCGCTCATCGCGAATCGCCCAGTCGCCGTGCCGCGAATTCCCATCTTCGGCATCCGCGCCTCCAGAATTTCAAAACCGGGCATGTCGGGGGTGACCAGGAAAGCGGTGATCGCTGTCTTGCCCTCTTTTCCCGGCACCGGCGTGCGCGCCATGACCGTCAACACGTGGGCGATCGCTGCGTTAGTGATGTAACGCTTTTCGCCGTTCAAAATAAAATGCGAACCGTCAGCGCTCGGCGTCGCCGTCATTTGCACATTGGCCGCGTCCGAACCGGCTTCTTTTTCAGTGAGGGCAAATGCGCCGAGTTGCTCGCCGGTCACAAGTTTCGGCAACCATTTCTGTTTTTGTTCGTGCGTGCCAAACAACAAAAGCGCGCGAATCCCAATCGAATGATGCGCGTTTACGAAAACGGATGTCGATGCGCACCGGCGACCGATCTCCTCCAAAATTCTGCAGTTCGCCATCTGCGTAAAACCGCTACCGCCGTACTCCGCCGGCGCCGTCATGCCCAAAACGCCGACACGCCCGAGACCATCAATCACTTCCCGCGGAATGTCCGCGTTTCGATCGATCGCCACCGCGTCGAGCTTGGCATCGACAAATTCGCGCAACTCCTTCAGCGTCCGGTTGAGCTCGGTTTGTTGCGCAGCCGGAATCCGCGGATACGGCATCACCCAGTCGGAAACGAAGTGGCCTTGGAACAAGCCTTTGACGAAACCGAGCGCCTGCGGGCCGGTGAAAAGTAATTCTTCGGCCTGCTGAATCTCTTTCTGTCGTTGTGCTTCAGTTTCAGTCATGAAAAACGAACCCGCCGACGAATAATCGGCGGGTCACGAAGTCTAGCTATTCAGGCGCTTCTGTCCACCGCGCAGCTGCCAAAGACAGCTCGCTAACTGCAGCCTTGGCTTGTGCCGCACTCGGTACAGACGCCGCAGGCGCCAGCGCGAATTACTTTGTCGCTGCCGCAATGCGAACAGATGATGTCCATGAACATGTTCCCGAGTGCTTCCTGGACGCGATCGGCGTGACTGCTGCCGTTGCCCAGCACTTGCGGCTCGCCGTCGTTCGCAGAATGGCTCGTGATCACATCGATCAGTTCTTTTTCGCCGGTCCGCGCCAGATCCGATACCGGCCGGTTCAGCGCCTTCTTTTCCATTTCCCCAATCTCTTTCAACGGTAACTCCGTTTGCCCGCGGCTCGGCGAGGTTGCTTCCTTGTAGCCTTTAATGAATTGGCAGGCCAGCCAGCGGAAAACGTAGTCGGTAATGCTGGTCGCATTGCGAATATCCGGATTCTTGGTGAAGCCGCTTGGTTCGAACCGTTGATACGCGAATTTTTTCGCCAAACTTTCCAGGGGCACGCCGTACTGAAGCGCAATCGACGTGAGCGTGCCGACCGTGTCCATCAATCCGCCGATCGTGCTGCCTTCCTTCGACATAGTGATGAACAGTTCGCCCGGTTGACCGTCTTCGTACAAGCCCACCGTGATGTAACCTTCGTGTCCGGCAATCTCGAACCGATGCGTCAACGACATCCGGGTATCGGGCATTCGATGACGGAGCGGTTTGTCAATCTTGCCGCGCAACGTCGTCAGTTCTTGTTCCAATTCGAGAATGCGTTTCTGGAAGTCTTCGCGGTCGATGGTGATATCGAGCGCAACATCGACATCTTCCGTAGTTCCGCCCATGTCGCGCGTCTTGCGCGTGTTCAACGGCGCCGACCGCTTCGAGCCTTCGCGATAGATCGCGATTGATTTCAAGCCGAGCCGCCAGCCTTCGACGTAACTGTTCATGATGTCGTCGACTGTCGCTGTTTCCGGCAGGTTTACCGTTTTCGAAATCGCGCCACTCAAAAATGGCTGCGCCGCAGCCATCATCCGCAGATGCGCCATGTAATTAAGCGAGCGCTCGCCTTTGAACGGTTTGAAGGCGCAATCAAAGATCGGTAAATGCTTCGGTTTCAGTCCCGACGCTATGGTCGATCCATCTGAATCGGTCACGTCTTCAATCGTGTCGAAGGCGTCGATGTGCGCGATGATCCGGTCTACTTCTTCCGAATTATAACCCAGCTTTTCCAGAGCCGGTTTGACCGTTTGATTCACAATTTTTAACATGCCGCCACCGGCGAGCAGTTTGTATTTTACCAGCGCGATGTCCGGTTCGATGCCAGTGGTGTCACAATCCATCAGGAAACTGATTGTCCCGGTTGGCGCGAGTACCGTCACCTGCGCGTTGCGATAACCGTGACGCTTGCCCAATTCCGCTGCCCGCCTCCAAGTCTTGGCCGCGTCCTTTTTTAAATAAGCGAATTCATCGACATCCGGGATCTCGCTGACCGCGGAGCGATGCAGCTCGATGACTTCGAGCATGGACGCGACATTATTTTTCGCGACTGGTTTTGAAACGCCGTTGCAGCGCGCGTCTTTATAACCGGGAAAAGCACCGAGCGCTTGCGCCATTCGCGCACTTTGCTCGTACGCTTCCCCGGTCATGATCGCGGTAACGGCGCCGCAAAGCGCTCGGCCTTCCACGCTGTCATAGCCGTATCCGTAGCTCATCACCAACGAGCCGAGATTGGCGTAGCCCAGCCCAAGCGTTCTGAAAATGTGCGAGTTCTCTGCGATCTCCTTGATCGGATAACTGGCGTTATCGACCACGATTTCCTGCGCGGTAATGAAAATCCGCACCGCGGCTTTGAACCGCTCGACGTCGAACTCGCCATCGGCCGTTTTAAATTTGAGCAGATTTAGCGACGCCAGATTGCAGGCCGTATTATCGAGAAACAAATATTCGCTGCACGGATTGGTCGAATTTTGCCGGCCGGTCCCTTTGCAGGTGTGCCATTTGTGAATCGTGGTATCAAACTGCATTCCGGGATCGCCGCAGATGTGCGTTCCTTCCGCGATTTTTCGGAGTAATGTTCGCGCTTCTTTCCGCTCGCACGGTTGGCCATCGGTCACCCGGCGCGTCCACCAATCGCGACCTTCGAGCGCGGCTTCCATGAACTCGTCGCTCACGCGGACACTCAGATTTTCGTTTTGATACATGACCGAGCCGTAAGCATCGCCGTTGTAGCTGCCGTCGTAACCCTGCTCGATTAGCGCCCATGCTTTCTTCTCTTCCTTTTGTTTGGCGTCGATGAACTCCTCAATGTCCGGGTGCCAATCTTTGAGGGTGTTCATCTTGGCGGCACGCCGCGTTTTCCCGCCGCTTTTCACTACGTTCGCTACTTGATCGTAGACTTTGAGGAACGAGAGCGGACCGCTCGGCTTGCCGCCGCCGCTCAATTTCTCTTTTGTCGATCTTAAGGTGGAGAGATCGGTGCCGGTGCCGCTGCCGTACTTAAAGAGCATTGCCTCGCTCATGGCCAGACGCATGATGTCTTCCATCGTGTCGTCCACGTCCTGAATGAAACAGGCGCTGCCCTGCGGGTACTCGTATTGAGTCGGTGCGCGCTCCGCCTTTCCGGTTTCTCGATTAAAAAAATAATTTCCGGCGCCGGCATCTTTGCCGATACCGTACTCATGATACAAACCGACATTGAACCAGACCGGCGAATTGAATGCGCCATGTTGGTTCAAGCAAAGCCAGGTCAGTTCATCATAAAAAATTTCCGCCTCCTCCGCGTCCGCGAAATAGCCGTCGGCCATTCCCCAATCGGTGATGGTTCGGGTGACTCGGTGAACCAATTGCCGCACCGACCTTTCGCGGCCGCGTTTGTGTGGATCCGTTCCGTGCGCGATGTCGCCATAAAAATATTTCGAAACCGCGATCTTGGTCGCCAGCGCGCTCCAATTCTTTGGAACCTCAACGTTTTCCTGTTTGAAAATGATCTGGCCGCTGTCGTCCGTGATCTCCGCCGTCCGATGTTCCCATTCGATCTGGCCGAACGGTTTCACCGCTGGGTCGCTGAACACCCGCTCAAAATGCAACCCGCTAACTGGTTTTTTTGCTGACCGATTCTGGCGACGATCAGCTGCCTTTCGCGGTTTGTTCAGAGCAGAAGGTGGGATTCCGGGTTTGAGTTGGATCATAGCGGGAAGTGCGGGTCAAGGTTGTGAATTAGCGGTGAATTCCTGCCAACAGCCCTACTAACAACCTGTGAATTTCGGCGCATAACAAGTAATAGCGGAGCCGTTCGGCGGACATACAATATGCAGTGCAAAATGAACGCAAATCAAGACGAAAATTGTGACATTTTTCGCAGGCCTATCCGCTAATACGCAGACTTGGCGGAAGGGGTGGGATTCGAACCCACGGTGGGTTGCCCCACGCTCGATTTCGAGTCGAGTGCCTTAAACCGGACTCAGCCACCCTTCCATTTTTGCAAGATCGACGTCCTGCTGATCGATTCCGAAAAGAGCGCGTTTATTATGAGGCGAGCACGACCATTTGCAAATCCGCGCCGAGCGTCGGAATCATTACGCCCACGGGACGCTCTTGACTAACGCGGCGAACCGAAATAAACGTCGCCTCGAACAAAGTTGGCTGCGGCATCGTCAATGCTGGTGAACGGAAGGTGCGATGATTAGGGCAAATTGTCGGGCACGTTTCACCGCCGCGGATTTCGATTTTATTGTCCGCACTCTCGCACGCTCGCGCGGCGATAGCGTTTCCCTGGTCGATCTTCTCAGTGACTCGGAAACCCGCGACTCGATTCTCGATCATCCGCGCCTGGTCGAGACCATTCTTTCCAATGCGAGCCATCTCCACATCTCGTCCCAATTCTATTTTTATGTTCTCGCCCGCTACGTCTTACAGCAGGCCGGCATTGGTGATCGCAAACTTTGCGATTATGTCGGCTCGCTGCTCGAAACTTTTTCGCGCGCGAACCAATTGCAGAGCCCGAACAAGATCGATCCGCCAAAGGACGGATTCGCCGGGGCGAGCAACCGTGCCCACGAATACATTTCCGACATGCTTATCGCACTCACCCGCGCCACGCCCGAGCAAACTTTCCTCCTACGCGCACACGTTGGAAATTACTCCCTCTTCATCAGTGGCATCTTTCACGAGAACACGCAGCGGCGCAGTCTTCGCGGTGCGCCCGACATCGAATTTTACGAACAAGTCGGTCGCAGCA
>Ga0137418_10003403_pt1 | contig 14616 bp, 19 predicted proteins | sample CZODoug3_1_2_16f_FD_122242 | JGI IMG/M metagenome (GOLD analysis project Ga0137418, IMG submission 122242) | Vadose zone soil fungal communities from Angelo Coast Range Reserve, California, USA - CZODoug3_1_2_16fungal (Hybrid Assembly) | ecosystem: Environmental > Terrestrial > Soil > Vadose... | reverse complement strand
CTCCCCGGCGATCGGGCTCTTTTGCCACCGTCGCCTTGCGGATTGAAGGTTTTGTCCAGCCCGGTTGAGCCGAACGAGCCTCCGCAAGACTTGACGCCAGCGTCGAGGCGTCAGGACCACACGACTTCACCGTCCGCAAGCAGCGCCGTCGTCTTGCATGCCGCTAACCGCTCACGGAGAGCAATCCGCCCTGCGCTCGCATCGCACGCCCAACACTGCCGCGTCCACCGCACCCCTCCCCGCGTCCGTGACGATCATGATACGCCCCTCTGGTGGGGTGGGATGGCGACAGTTCTAGATTTGATTTGGGTCAGAGGGAACAACTATTTTTCGGAAAATCCGAAATAAAGGACTCGACACAGCTAGAATCAAAAGACCCGACGGGCAAATCACCGCACGTGCACAAGCCGTCATCGTCCGGCTTGACCGGGCGATCCAGTATTCCAGAGCGCCAGCGATAGAATCGCGAAGCTGCGGCGTACTGGATACCCGCTTTCGCGGGTATGACAGGTGAGCGTGTTGCGCGAATATCGATCATTCAGGACGGAGGGAGAGGCTAGGAGTTCGTTCAGAGTGGACTTGGCTCACGATCGGATTAAGACTTTGGGTAGGATGAGACCAGCCTGGATTTATTACAACGGAGGTTCGCCATGCCCGTTACGACTGGAATGAAGGATCATGTTTACAAGATCCTGGAACTCGTAGGTTCTTCGGAAAAAAGTATCGAAGATGCCATTCAGAACGCCCTCACCCGCGCATCAAAAACCATTCGCGATATGAAATGGTTCGAAGTCGTGCAAACCAGGGGGCATATCGAAAATGGGGCGGTTGGCCATTACCAGGTCACCTTGCGAGTTGGATTTACGCTGGAGGGGTAATTCCCGGCAAAAACACCCAAGAGCCGTGGGGCGGGTTAGCCCAACGGCCCCACGGGCTAAAGCTGAGCTTCGATCGCCGCCTTGTCGATAACCGACCATACCTGTGCAATTTTTTCGCTGCGAAATTCGTAGATCACATTCTCGGCAAAGAAAACTCGCTTACCGTTTACGTGGAGGCCAAGGAACGTTGCCTTTGGCGCACAGTCGAAACCCAGCCGGCTCGATATATAAGGCGGATCGGAAATCAGCAGCTGGATGTTGAAATGAAGGTCCGGAATTTCATCAAAGTCTCGCTCCAGCATTTCGCGATAACCTGACAACCCGACCCGCCGACCGTTGTGGATCACTTCGTCATGGACGAACTGTCCCAGCCTCGGCCAGTCCTGCTTGTTCAGGCAGGCAATGTAGTCCCGGTAGACATCGGAGAGGTCGGTTTTAATCACGGCAATTGCCCTTACTTCTACAAGGCCCTGCTGCAAAGATAGTGTCTTAGTCTGAACTTGGCGACGCCCGTCGTAACTTCACGCTCAGGATGGCGGCGGCCAATATCATTGTGATCCCGTTTCCAAGCCGGATCGATGGCGCGGCTCGCGCCACTCCGTAGATCGTCCACAGTGGGTAGGATGGGTTGAGCCTGCGAAACCCATCATCTCCATATCTCCATAAGATGCAATTGATGGGTATCGCTTCGCTCCACCCATCCTACGCGCTGTCCGTGACCCGGCCCCAAGCGATAGGCTTGATATGATATGCGACCTTATGAAGATGCACGATATCAAACTGCCTCAATTCAATTTCGGCGGTCTAAAGACTATTCTAAGTGAGTGCAAAACCTATCGTGATTCGGTTGCGCACGGCGTCTGGTTGAGAGAACCAGGCACCAACGTAATTCACTTGCGACGGATTCATGGTAGCTGGACCCCACCGGGTACGATTGGCAAAACGAAACGACGGATAGTTCTTGAAGGTGAGGAATTCGATACCGAAAAAGGCCGACTTTGGCGCGCCGCAGTAGTACGTAGGATGGGTTGAGCCTGCGAAACCCATCATCTCCATAAGAGCAATTGATGGGTATCGCTTCGCTCCACCCATCCTACGCGCTGACCTTCGTCCATTGCCAAACGATACCACAAGCACTTATGCTCGCTGGGATTGTGGGCGAGGCGATGTCGGAATTCTTTAAAGACCAGAATAACAGAGCCATATAATAGGCGGGGTCGTTGGGTCGCGTGGACCGTGTTCATCTATTTTGTACCGCGTTCCAGGGGCGGAGTTAGTTCGCGCCTATGGCGCTGGATGCAGAGGTCTAAAGTGCTTCGACGGCGCATCACTCCGGAAGCCCTGCTTTGCGGAGGCCGTCGATAAACATCTGAGCCTGCCAATGACCGGTGCGGGCTACATATTCAGATATTTGGAAATGGGGCTCAATCTCAAGGATCTGGGTCACCGTCTTCCTGGCTTCTGCATCTCGCCCCAGGTGCGCGAGAGCGGCCGCGAGGCAGTGGTAAGCCGTCCCCAAAGTCTGGTTCTTCTGGAGAGCGTTCTTGGCCGCAACAACCGCCTCATCGAAACGACCGAGACCGATGTATGCGATGCCCATTCCTGCAAACCTTGAAAATAGCCACGGGTCTAATGGGCTTTGTCGAATGGCGCGCTCAAAGCTCCGGATCGCCTCTTCAGGCTGCCCCGCTCGTTGGTAAGTCCAACCTCGTAGCTCCCATGCCATGGCTGTATTAGGGTTAAGGGCGACCGCGCCGTCCACCATCTCCCTAGCAGTATCGTAATCGTTAAAGAAGACGGCGGTTGCCCAGCCAAGTGCGCTCAATGCATCATAGTCGTTCCCGTCGATACCGAGTGCCAACCGGAGAAGCCGCAATCCTTCCGCAATTTCCGACTTCGGATCGGCCGCCCATCCCTCAAACACATTTACGAGGTGGCAGCTTCCTGCAATTGTCGCAGCAAAGCCGTACCGAGGGTCAATCTCCAATGCGCGAGAGACAAGCCGAAGGGCCTCGGCCGATCCGCCCCGGGTCCATGAGTAGAGGTGCGGAAGCGCTCGAAGACCGAGGTCGTAAGCGCTGAGGTTGTTCGGCCGACGCGAGGCCAAATCGATTTCAGTTTGAAGCACTTTTGGTGCAATGGCAGAGACGACACTCTCGGTCATCCGATCCTGTAGAGCGAAGATGTCGCTCAGGTCACCTTCAAATCGATCGGCCCAAAGGTGCATCCCGGTCGCGGCATCAATCAATTGGCCGATGATGCGGACTTTTCCGCCCGCCTTGCGCACACTGCCTTCAAGCACGTAGCGGACGCCCAGTTCGCGCCCGACCTGCTTGATATCGACGATTTTGCCCTTGTAAATAAAACTCGAATTGCGCGCGATCACGAATAGAGATTTGAACCGCGACAACGCTGTGGTGATTTCGTCCACCATGCCATCAGCGAAGTAATCCTGATCGGGATCGCCGCTCATATTCTGGAACGGCAACACCGCGATGGAAGGCTTATCAGGAAGGGCAAGAGGTTCAGCGTCATCAACGGGCAGCCGGCTCGGCACGGTTGGCGCGGCGCGACCGTTTGGAACGCGCCAGACGCGCATCGGTTCGGCGATATTCTTCAAAGATTGAGAACCCAAATCCTCAAACGTAGTATCTACCTTGCCACGAATTTGCCGATGTGCATCGTCGGAAATGCTGATACCGCCCGGTTCTGCGATCCCTTCGAGACGGACTGCAATATTGACCCCATCACCAAAGATATCATCGTCTTCGATGATGATATCACCCACGTGAATGCCGATGCGATATTCGATCCGCTTGACCTGCGGCACTTCGATATTTTGCTCGGCCATGACGCGCTGAATTTCGACGGCGCAGCGTACTGCATCTACGATGCTCCCGAACTCAACGAGAGCGCCGTCCCCGGTATTCTTGACGATGCGCCCGTGATGGTCACTGATTTTGGGATCAAAAAGCGTCTTTCTAAGAGCTTTGAGTTGCGCCAGCGCGCCTTCTTCATCGATCCCTATCAAGCGGCAGGAGCCCGCGACATCCGCCGCCAGAATAGCCGCCAGTCGCCGCTCTACGTGCTCGCTGCTCAGGATGCACCCCCGGGCTCGGGGAAATTAAATGTTTATATAGCACAATTGTAAGCCGATGTCGGGCTATGCATCCGTTACAAATGAATCATTCGTTCGATTTGACATATCCGCCACGTGTCCGATCCAGATCATAATCTCGGACAGAGCTTGTGTCGCATCGGGCCGCGTTGGAGCGGATTCGTGACCAGGAAAGCGATCGCCGTCAAAAGGCCATCCGGCGTGTCGGATATGCACCCCGGCGTTCGTCCTGGGGACCTACATCGGCAAACAGTCGGAGCGAGAGCCATGATGCAGCAAGGCGGAACGGCCGAAAGTCGAATCAAAGCAGTTATCGAAGCATGGGCGGACGCAGTCCGCCGGCACGATCTTTCCGGCATTCTTGCCCATCATGAGCAGGACATCGTGATGTTCGACGTCCCGCCGCCGCTGCAGTCGCGAGGAATGGATGAGTACAAGAAAACATGGGATCTATTCTTCAGGTATCACAAGCCGTCACAAGCGTTCGACATAGAGGAGCTTGCAATTACCGCCGGCGAAGATGTCGCCTTCGCCGTGGCCATCGTGCGGTGCGGCTCCGGCACGTTCAGCGGCCCTCCGGAGGAAGGCGGGTTCCTGTTCAGGCTGACACTCGGACTGCGCAACATCGACGGCGACTGGCGTATCGCGCACGAGCATCACTCCGTGCCGTCGACAGACTGGCCCGCAGGGCGTTAGCTGAAGGCCGCTCAATCGTCGGTGAACGGCGGATTACGCGGAGTTTATCATCGGGCGCGTATTCGCGCGACCCGTTGACTAATCCGCCCTGCGGGCTGATCCATATAATCGGTCATGGAGATATCGGTACGCGGTGTCTGCGTCGTCCTTGAACTGGCGCAGTCCATCCAGGGACCGGACATCGGCGCCGGCATCGAGGACCTTCCCCGCAGCGCGATTTGCCTTGCTGTTCTCGGGAAAGAAGCTGTGGGCGATCCCATTACGAACGGCATTAATTCGGTCGATAATCCTTGACACCTCGTTCGGCACCGGCCCGATCGCCCGCACGATGCTCAGTTTCTTGAGCAGAACCATCTCATCGAGGATGTGGTGAACGAAGATCTTGAACTTATCCGTCTTCCACGCCTTCTCGAAATGGAGCGCGTCCGGTTCAATGTCGAAGAAATACCGCACGATAATCTCGGCCAGTATCTCGTCGATGCGCGCATGCTGGGTCGCCACCTCGGCGGCGAGCACGACGCGGACATCGCTTTTGTCCTTGATCTCATCTACGTTGACGCCGACGAGCCGGGCAATCGCGACCGCCTCGTCAGCAAGGTTCAGAGATATCTTGGCCATGCCCTATTCCCTACGGATATCTTGGCCGACCGGCAACCTGCGAGACAAGGCACTTCGCCGACGTCCCACCCATCCTTTCCATAAGATGAAATTGATGGGTATCGCGGAGTTTATCATCGGGCGCGCATTCGCGCGACCCGTTGGCTCCACCCATCCTACGGGCTATTTCAGACCGCCGCCTTCCCGGCAATTTTAGCAGTAGCTTAAGGTCCGCATGAGAGGGTGGGCTTTGAGGTGAATTTCAATGATTGACGACAAGGTCAGAATTAAGTGCACGAAGTGCTCCCAGGTATTCCGGGAGCGCGCGCAGAAGGTCAGGCCCGGTTTTCAGGTCAACTGCCAGCACTGCAACAGGCTCATCACCTTCGAGTTCGGTTCGGAAGATCCGAACATCCGAAGGGCGCTGTCGAGCGCAAGACAAATCAGATCGGCGCTCGAAGCGGCTCCCAAGTCGCCAGCTTGAAGTCTTCCCGGCAATCATACCACCACAGGCATGATGATCGTTGCCCGGTTCGGCCCGGGTACACTCAACATGTCAGCTTCCGATGTTTTTAGCTAAAAACCAGCGCGACCAGGCCGGAGCAAAGCAGGACAAGGCCGGCAACGGTTACGGCCAGGAAACTGTAGGAGGCGAACTCGTCACGCATATTGAGACTCGCGGTTAAGCGGACCTGCCCGGTCAATCTCAGAACCATTCACCGGGAATATATTGATCGAGGATCAAGACCGACAACGACAACAAGAGGCCAACCCCGCTGAATAATGCCACCCTGACGAATGCATCGATGTTGGCGACCGATGCCGCAGATGCGCGCGGAAAAATTCTTGCAATAGCAATAGCCATTTGATGCTCCAAAATTCATGCTTCAAAATTCTTGCTTCAGAATTCTTGTTTCAAAATTCTTGGGGACCCTTACCAACATACCGTTATCAGGCCCACGCTCGCTGCTTTCGAGCTGCGGCCAGATAGCGTCTGCAAGCCTGGCGGTAGATCAGGCTGATGATGACGTGCCACATGATCGAACTCCATTGTTGACCAGGGCATATTGATAACCTGCCTGTGTTTCCGGCTGTTTTCGCGCGCCGGTAAAATGGCTCCGTCGGCGCGTGGATTGTTTCGTGGGCAGGGGTGGATGAAACCGCTTCACGGGCGCGAACGGACGACGCGCCAGCTGGTAGGGCTGGTTGGCCCAACGGGCTGATGCGCCGTGCCACTAACTTTCGGGTTGGGCATCAGGCGTTTGAGGGCCTGGGTCAGGCGCCATGCCAGATTCATCAATTTGAGATTTGAGATCAGCCGCCTTCTCAATCAGGACGGCGGCAAGCTCAGGATTGGTGGTTTCCTTGGCGAACTGGAGCAGCGCCGCCGCCTGACGCACAAAATACTGCCTGCTTAACACGATGTACCCCGCAATACGCCCGGTCGCCCAGCGCCAAAACGCGGCAGCCGGGAATTTGGTTCCAGCCAAAATGTACAAAAGTGAACCAAGGGAACTTGGAGGGAACTCGGAGGGAACTCGGGGAACTCAGGCCGATCCACCGTGCTCGAATGACGAATGAAGGCCCAAATCCAGCGCTATGAAAATCATCGGCCAGCAGACCGGCCGACCGCCACAATTGACCGAAGCCGGGCCTCTATATCGCCCTCTGACGGTGGCTAGCTGACGCGCAACATCGGTCGTCGAGCTGGAACAGGAGAAACAGGGGATGATCTTGAGAGCAGTCACAGCAGCACTTTGTCTGCTGTTGAATTTCCCGGCGTTCGCGTACGACGCCAAGACATTGAAGGCCATGGACGGTGTGGAATCCGAGCTGTCGTACTGCATCGGCTATTTCAGCATCGTGAAACAGTGCGTCGGCAATCAGGATGCGAAGCTATCGGAAAGCACCGCACAGGTAATCCGCGTGGTGGGCGAGCGGGCCATCAAACTCGGTCTGGATATCGGCATGTCCAACGAAGCCATCGTGGCCAGATCCTCAGCTTCCAAGGAAGAGCAGCTCGCGCTGATGCAGCATAATTGCGCGGCCATAAAGCCGGTCGTCGACCGTTACGCAAACCGCTGCAAGGAAGTGCTGCTGCACCAGGACGCGGTTCTCCAGGAATACCTCAATCGGTGAGTCCCGCGCTCAGCCGCAAAATTCCGCTCCGATCACGACCATGTGCTCCGGAGTTGATTTCCTTCCGACAAATGTGTGAGGCGTTTCACACGGCTCGCTCCGGCTGCTGCTTACGATGTGCGGCTTTCGTTGAGTAAGGAGCCGCGCATGCGACGATTACCGCACTATCCTGATCCCGAAGACCGTCGGGTTCAGCGGAAATGGGCCAAGGGCTTTTTTGTTTTTTATGGTGTGTTGATGATTGTTACGGCGGGTTTCGTGTTTGGTAACCGATTATCGAATAACCCGACACACGAGATGGCCTTGGCAGGCGCCGGCGGCGAGAAATTGCAGGCTGCTAACCGCACTGCAAGACCTATGACGCAAGCGACGAGGCGCGACTAGAGCGGGATGACTTTTCTTCGAATCGTCATCCCGCTCTATCTTTTTGTTTGAGCATGATCTTATCGGAAAACCGGTACCCACTTTTCCGGATCATGCTCTAATCAATGGCTGATCTTCTTTCGCCTCGCCACGCGCGACAACTTTCAATGCCTCATCCGGCAACGGCCGCTGCAGCGCTTTGGCTTCATCCCACGGCGCGCGCAGCCAGACGTCGTATTCCTCTGACGTGATGAGGATCACCGGCATCGCCTTGTCGTGGATCGGCTCGACGATTTTATTCGGCGCCGTGGTCAGAAAACCGTAGACCAGATGCGGCCCGGGAATCGGCTTCGACTTGGTGCCGCGATCGCCTTTGAATTCGGTCCAGATTCCGGCGAAGGCGAACAGCGGCCGATCTTCATCGCGCGCGAACCACACCACGTCTTTCTTTTTCGTCTCCGGGTTCGGCTCCGGCGCGTATTCTGCAAAACTGTTGGCCGGGACCAGGCAACGGTGTTCCGGCTTCAGCCATCCGCGCCAGTGCGGCGAAGAGGTGTTGCGGATGTTGGTGACGGGGATGCTGGCGCCGCGCGGCGGCGGCGGCATGCCCCAGCGCATCATGATCAGCTCGCGCGCACCGACTGTGTCCTGGCCTGCGTTGCGCACCACGGGGGCGGGATAATCCGGGAACACGCCGGGCATCGGCGGCAGGTTGCCGACGTACTGATTCATCACCCTGAAGAGTGCCGCGATGGCGGCCTGGTTCGTGGTAATCGAATACAAGTTGCACATTTCACCGAACCTGTAGCGCCGCGCTGTAGTTCCACCCCGCAAATCCTAGTGGGATTGCGCATCAGAGCAAAGGCCGCTGAGATGGCGTGCCATGAACACCAGATCGCGACAGTCGATATTCAGCTCCCGGCTGACGGGCGCAAAGATCCGCGCCGAGGGTGCGCGGGAAGAAGCCAGGCAGGCGATCCGCAAGGCCGATCGCGCCGAGGCCGAGGCGTGGTCGATCCGCATGGAAGGATATGGCGGGCCCGCGCAGCCCTCGCCGACCATCGCGCAATGCCTCAATGGCGGGTACGGCTGGCTGCAGGTGCAATGCCGCCGCTGCGAAACCGAGGCCAGCATTCCGCTCGAACATGTGCGCCGGCCGCGCGATACGCCGATCTGGAAACTCGAGGCGGCGCTGAAATGCCGGTCATGCCGAACGCCGCGCTACGCGCCGCCGGTGCACATGATCCGGCTCACCGAAGAACGGCAGACCGCGCCTTATGTCTGGGTGCACCCGGACGACGATGACCGGTGAGCAGACCGGACCCGGTGCGTCACTGTTCTTTGACTTGAACGGTGGCGCACGGCTCGCGAGGATGCCACGATTCATCCAGCCATAGGGAGAAAGTGCCATGCCATCTTCTCTGCTAGCCATTTTTTTGAAAGCCAATTCTCTGCAAGCCGGCTCCCTGAAAGCCAATTCTCTGAAGGCCAATTCTTTAAAAGCCAATTCTCTGAACGTCATGCGCGCAGGGTTTGCGCTGAACATCGTGCTGTTGTCGCTTGCGACAGTCGCTTCGGCCGGACCGAAGGAGGACGTGGCGGCGGCGACCTCGACATGGGCGGCGGCGCTTGGCGAAGACGATCCCGACAAGGTGTTGCCGCTCTATGCCAACGACGCCGTGTTCTGGGGGACGCTGTCGCCGACGCTGCGTGCCGACCGGACCGCGTTGCGGGATTATTTCGTGACGGCGTTCAAGGTTCTTCCCGGCCTCAAGGTTGCCTTCGGCGATCAGCTGATCCGCGTCTATGGCGGCACGGCGGTGAATACCGGCTATTACACGTTTTCCTATGTCAGGGACGGAGAGACCAAGAGCCTGCCCGCGCGCTACAGCTTCACCTACGTCAAGAGCGGCGAGAATTGGCTCATCGTCGACCATCATTCCTCGGCGATGCCACCGCCCCCGAAATAGCAAATAGCCCACGCGAGGCAACGGAGGCGCGCATTCGCGCGACCCGTCGGTTTATCCGGGCTACGCTTGCTTAAGCCATCTCCAGATAAAGATGACCCTCTTTCTTGGTAGCAATAACCTTGATTTCGACGTCGTTGCCTAGTGCCCGCAAAAACCCAAACAGGCGCTCAAACGAATACCCCGCGAAATGGCCGCGCAGAAGCTTGGATACATCGGGCTGAGCAAGGCCAATTAGTTTCGATGCCTGAGCCTGAGTCAGGCCCTTCGATTTGATGAGAGATGCAATCGCAATGACCATATCGGCCTTCACCAAATGCTCTTCCGCATTCGGAAGCCCAAGGTCGGCAAAAACATTTCCGCTACTTTTTGTGGATTTTATTTTCTTTTTCATTGTTGCTTCTTTCTTCATGTAGCGCCTGTGCATCTTTTAATCGGGCTTTGACTTTATCTATTTCGGCTTTCAGTGTTTTGATCCCTTTTTTGGATTTTTTCTGAAACGCATGAAGAACGTACACGACACCTTTGAGTTTGACGGTATAAACGGCCCTGAACGTGTTACCGTCGAAGTCGGATATGACCTCCAAAACGCCAGCACCCTTGAATCCCTTTAGCGGCTTCGCATCAGGATGCTTTCCACCTTTTTGGGCTATTCTAATGGCAAAGCCGATGACGCGCTTAACGGTCGGAGGAAAAACAAACAGATCATCCTCGGCCGACCCGACAAATTCCAGAGGCGTGTCGGCGTCGCTCATGTCGGGCTCATATAGAAGATATACTATATATCTCCGTTGATCTCATGTCAACCGTTCCACACGAAAGGATTGCCGTACAGGGCTAACGCCCAATCGCGATTTATGGCAGAACTGCCGCGCCGATCCGCAAATCCGCCTATTCACTGTCGAGTTCAACCATGCCCGCACCGAAGCCACCCGCTTTCGAGACGCTGAGCCTTCACGCCGGGCAGCATCCGGATCCCGTCACTGGCGCCCGCGCCGTTCCGATCTACCAGACCACGTCCTATGTGTTTCAGGACTCCGATCATGCGGCGGCGCTGTTCAACCTCGAACGCGCAGGCCACATCTACACCCGGATTTCGAATCCCACCACGGCGGTGCTTGAAGAGCGGCTGGCTGCGCTCGAGGGCGGTGTCGGCGCCATCTGCACGGCGAGCGGGATGGCCGCGATGCATCTGGCGATCGCGACCTTGCTCAATGCCGGCGACCACATCGTCGCCTCGTCCTCGCTCTATGGCGGCACCATCAACCTGCTGGCGCACACGCTGCCGCGTTTCGGCATCACCACGAGCTTCGTCAAGCCGCGCGCGCTGGACCAATTCCGCGCCGCCATCCAACCCAACACCCGTCTGGTGATCGGCGAGACCATCGGCAATCCCGGCCTGGAAGTGCTGGATATTCCAGCGGTCGCTGACATCGCCCATGCCGCGAAAATTCCGCTGCTGATCGACAACACTTTTGCGACGCCCTATCTCAGCCGTCCGATCGAGCTTAACGCCGACATCGTCATGAACTCCGCCACCAAATGGATCGGCGGCCACGGCATCGCCATCGGCGGCGTGATTGTCGACGGCGGCCGGTTCGACTGGCGGGCCTCGGGAAAATTTCCGGTGCTGACCGAACCCTATGCCGGATATCACGGCATCGTCTTCGACGAGCAATTCGGCCAGGCTGCCTTCATCATGCGGGCGCGCACCGAGGGCTTGCGCGATTTCGGCGCCTGCCTGTCGCCGACCAATGCGTTTCAACTGCTGCAGGGCGTCGAGACCCTGGGCGTTCGGATGGACCGGCACATGGCCAATACTCATGCGGTGCTGGAGGCCTTGACCGCGAACAAGGCCGTCGACTGGGTGTGGCATCCCTCGCTGGAAAGCCACCCGGACTATCAACTCGCCAAACGGTTGCTGCCGCGCGGCGCCGGCTCGATCGTCAGCTTCGGCATCAAGGGCGGCCGGGCCGCCGGCAAGAAATTCATCGAAGCGCTTCGGATGATCAGCCATCTGGCCAATGTCGGCGATGCCAAGACGCTGGTCATTCATCCCGCCAGCACCACCCATCAGCAGATGGATGCCGCGCAACTCAAGGCCGCCGGCGTCGGCGAGGAACTGGTGCGGCTGTCGGTCGGCATCGAATCCGCCGCCGACATCATCGACGACCTCGGCCAGGCGCTCCGTATCTCGCAGAAGGCTTGAGCGATGCAGTTGTCCGTGAACGGTTCAGATACATTCGTCGCCACCGGCGGCCGGGATTTCGATGCTTCCTTGCCGACCATCGTGCTGCTGCACGGGGCGGGCTTCGATCATTCCAGCTGGGCCCTGCATAGCCGATGGTTCGCGCATCACGGCCACAATGTGCTGGCGCCGGATCTGCCGGGCCACGGCCGATCGTCCGGAGCTCCCCTCCCCGCGATATCCGACATGGCCGACTGGACCGCGGCGCTGATCGAGGCCGCTGGTGCTGCTAGGGCGCGGCTTGTCGGCCATTCCATGGGATCATTGATCGCGTTGGAGACCGCGGCGCGGCATCCGGCAAAAGTCTCGGCGCTCAGCCTGATCGGAACCGCGGCCACCATGACGGTCGGACCCGACCTGCTCAAGGCGGCGGAGGCCAACGACCGTTCGGCGATCGACATGGTCTCGATCTGGGGTCTTGGTTTTCAGGCCGAACTCGGCGGCAGCCTCGCGCCGGGCCTGTGGATGCATAGCGGCGCGCAGCGCGTTCTCGAACAATGCCGGCCCGGCGTGCTGTTCAACGACCTTGCCGCCTGCAACGCCTATCAGAACGCGCTGGCTGCCGCAGCACAGGTCGTGGTGCCGACCACCTTCATTCTCGGCGAGCGCGACATGATGACTCCCGCAAGGGCCGGGAAAACGCTGGCCGCGGCGCTGCCGAATTCACGAACCATCGTCCTGCGCGGCGCCGGCCACATGATGATGGCCGAGCGTCCCGACGAACTGCTGGCGGCGCTGCAGGACTGACCGTACTGCGAGCGCCTCGCCATCATTATCGGCGCGCCATTCATCATCGGCCCTGGGTTCCGATGCGACAAGCGGCGAGGTTGCCCGACTTTTGAGCGACCATCGGGCCGCCGAAACAGCTAGAGTTACCCTCTTTCGAATTGCCGGTTCGGAGTTGCCATGGCCAGCCTCATCATCCGCGGCGGTACCGTCGTGAACCATGATCATTCGCGGCGCGCCGACGTCCTGATCGAAGGCGAGACCATCGTGGCGGTCGGCTCGGCGATCGACGCGCCCTCCGGCGCAACGGTCGTCGACGCCGGCGGCTGTTACGTCATGCCGGGCGGCATCGATCCGCACACCCATCTCGAGCTGGCGTTCATGGGCAGCGTGTCATCCGACGATTTCGAATGGGGCACCAAGGCCGCACTTGCCGGCGGCACCACGATGATCGTCGATTTCTGCATTCCGGATCCCGGGCAATCGATGCTTGCGGCCTATCAGGACTGGCGGCGCAAATCCGAGAAAGCCGCCAGCGACTATGGCTTTCACATGGCCGTGACATCGTGGTCGGAGCAGGTGTTCGATGAGATGGCGATCGTCGTCAAGACCTACGGCATCAACACCTTCAAACACTTCATGGCCTACAAGGGCGCGCTGATGGTGAATGACGACGAGCTTTACAACTCGTTCGCGCGTTGCGCCCAGCTCGGCGCCATGCCGCTGGTCCACGCCGAGAACGGCGACGTCGTCGCACGCATGCAGGAGGCTGTGCTGGGGCGCGGCGTCACCGGTCCCGAGGGCCACGCCTACTCCCGCCCGCCGGAGGTCGAAGGCGAGGCGACCAACCGCGCCATCATGATCGCCGACATGACGGGTGCGCCGCTCTATGTGGTGCACACGAGCTGCCGCGAGTCGCATGAGGCGATCGCCCGGGCCCGCGCCAACGGCAAGCGCGTCTATGGTGAGCCGCTGATCCAGCATCTGCTGCTCGACGCGACCGAGTATGAAAACAGCAGCTGGAACCATGCCGCCCGACGCGTGATGTCACCGCCGTTCCGCGCCAAGGCGCATCAGGACAGTCTTTGGGCCGGGCTGCAATCCGGCTCGCTGCAGGTGGTCGCGACCGACCACTGCGCGTTCACCACGGAGCAGAAGCGACTTGGCATCGACGATTTTCGCAAGATCCCGAACGGCACCGGCGGTCTCGAAGACCGCATGCCACTGCTCTGGACCGCTGCGGTCAATACCGGCCGGCTGACAAAGGAGGAGTTCGTCGCGGTGACTTCCTCGAATATCGCCCGCATCCTCAATATCTATCCAAAAAAAGGGCGGCTCGCCGCCGGCTCGGACGCCGACATTGTGGTGTGGGACCCGGCGGCAAGCAAAACCATCAGCGCCAGCAGCCAGTTGAGCCGCATCGATTACAATGTGTTCGAGGGTTACGCCTGCATCGGCGCGCCGGTTGTCACGCTGTCACGCGGCAAACTCGCCTGGGCGATGGGCGAGCTTCGCGCCGAGAAGGGCGACGGACGTTATGTTGAGCGTCCGCCGTTCTCTCCCGTTCATGTCGCAAATTCGACCTGGAAGCAGCAGCGCGCGCCGAGAGCCGTGCGACGCGCCGACGTAACGCCCTGAGCCAAGACCCTTGGGCCCGCGGAGCGGCGACCTCGTCACCGCTCCGCAGGCCAGCCCGAAGCGGGCGTCAAGGCCGGAACAATCAGGCTGATCCAACGATGCTAAAGCGGGATGAGATTAGAAGCGAGCGGCGGCAACAACCGAAGTGAGCTCCCTCTCCCGCTTGCGGGCAGGGCTATCGCATATGGAATTTTCAATGAGTCGTCCCTGCGAACGCAGGGACCCATACGGCGCGGACTCTCGTTT
>Ga0137418_10003402_pt1 | contig 14617 bp, 15 predicted proteins | sample CZODoug3_1_2_16f_FD_122242 | JGI IMG/M metagenome (GOLD analysis project Ga0137418, IMG submission 122242) | Vadose zone soil fungal communities from Angelo Coast Range Reserve, California, USA - CZODoug3_1_2_16fungal (Hybrid Assembly) | ecosystem: Environmental > Terrestrial > Soil > Vadose... | reverse complement strand
CCGAGCGAAAATCCAAATCGCGAAGCGTGGCATCATAGTAACATGGGTTTATCAAGAGGGAAGCCATGTTTCGTAACCCCCTGGCAAAGTTTTGCATTCCAGTTCGTAATTTTTTCACATTAGTTACTATCGGCATGGGCCTTTGGATAGGGGGTTTCGCCTATACCGCTCTGGCTCAGGATCCGTCGTCGCAAAAACCGAACCCGAATCAGCAACAGGCGCCGCCTGAGGCCGGGGGGCCTGGCGATGAGGTGGGTCCTTACGCCATTCCCAAGAAGAAGGACGAACCGCCGCCTCCTCCCGTGGAGAAGCCCAAAAACGTAGAAGGCATGCCGGACTACTCCATCCGGGTCGATGTGCCCCTGGTCAACCTGGATGTGACGGTCGTCACCAAGAACGGTCAGTTCATCCCTGGGCTGAAGAGAGACAACTTTCGGGTTTATGAAGACGGCGTGCCGCAGAAGATCACCAATTTCAACCAGCAGGAAGCTCCTATCACGGCAGTGATGCTGATCGAATTCGCCTCCACCAACTACCAGTACCTGTACGATGCGCTGAATGCCTCCTACGTGTTCGCTAGTTCCCTTAAGAAGGAGGACTGGATCGCGGTCGAAGCCTACGACATGAAAGTCCAGATCCTGGTGGATTTCACGCAGGACAAGCGGGCGGTGCTGGCCGCCATCGACTCGCGTCAGTGCTCCGGGCGCTCGGCGTGAAGGCCGGCGACGAGGTTCTCGTGCCGTCGAGGAGATCCTGACCTTGCCGATGTCGGCCGACCACACGGACGTGGAGATCGACCGGATCGTCGCGGCGGTGCGCGCCTTCTTCGGAGCCTGATGGCCGCGCGACCTGCAGGACGTCGCGAGGGCTGGGACCCCGTCGTCCGAGGCGAGCCCACGAACAATCCCTCGAAGAACGGCTCCCTTCGGATCTTCCAGCTATATCCCAAAGCGGATTACTTCACCGGTGCCGCGATCCAGCTGCGCGACCTCGCGATCGGCTTGGCCGCGCGCGGCCACACGGTCACGGTCGCGACGCCGCCGAGCGAGATATGGGCCGAGCGGATGCGCGCGGCGGGCATCGGCTACGCGCCCATCCCCATGCAGCGCGCCTGGGACGTGCGCGCCGCATGGCGGATCGCGAAGGTGATCCGCACCGGTGACATCCAGGTGGCCCACGCCCACAAGGGACGCGCCCGCACCCTGGCCCTGCTCGCCGGGCTCATGGGCGCCCGGCCGCGGCTGGTCCTGAACCGCGGCGTCAGCTTTCGCGTGCCGCGGGCGCGGCGGGTCGGGTACACCAGCCGGCGCGTGCACGCGATCATCGCGGTCTGCGAATCGATCAAGCGCGATCTCGTGGCGACGGGCGTGCCGGCCGAGAAGATCGAGGTGATCTATTCCGGCACCGACCTGGAGCGCTTTCACCCGGGCCTCGACGGTCAGCCGATCCGGCGAGAGCTCGGCCTCACCCCCGAGCACTTCCTCGTGACCCAGATCGGCGTGCGCTCGTGGCGCGGCTGGCGCGACGTGCTCGACGCGATGGCGGAAGTCGCGCCGGCCGCCGCGCGCGCGCGCCTGCTCTTCGTCGGCGCACCGGCGCCGCGCATCGCCGAGCTCGGTGCCCACGCGCGCGCGCGCGGGCTCGACGGCCGTGTGCTCGTGCTCGGCCACCGCGAGGACGTCCCGCAGATCCTGACCGCCTCGGACGTGGTCGTCGACGCGTCGTACGCCGGCGCGGGGCTCACCGGCTCGATTCGCGAGGCGCTCGCCTGCGAGCGCCCGGTCGTCGCGACCGATCTGGCGGGCATGCCCGAGCTCGTGATCGACGGCGAGACCGGACTCCTGGTGCCTCCGCGCGATCCCGCCGCGCTCGCCAGGGCGCTCGCCCGCGTGCTCGAGAATCCGACGTGGGCTCAGACCATGGCGCGAGCCGGTCGCAAGCGCGTGGAGGCGCACTTCTCGCTCCGCGCCAAGCTCGACGCGACCGAGGCGCTCTATCGGCGGCTCGTCGAGACACCCGCGACATGAGCATCCGGCCCGACCTCTACCGGCGACTGCTCGGCTACCTGCGGCCCCACGCGGCGGCGCTGGTCGTCGGCACGGTGCTCGCGGTCGTGGTCGCGGCGATGGAGGGCTCGATCGCGTGGCTCGTCAAGCCGGCCATGGACGACGTCTTCATCCGCCGCGACGTCGCGATGCTCAAGCTCATCCCGCTCTTGTTCCTCGGCGCGTACATCGGCAAAGGCCTGGCCCGCTACGGCCAGTCCTACCTGATGGCCTCGGTCGGTGAGCGAGTGATCGCGCGACTGCGCCGTGATGTCTATGCGCACCTCCAGCAGATGTCGCTGTCGTTCTTCACGAGCCGGCACACGGCGGAGCTGATGTCGCGGGTCGTGACCGACGTGAACCGCCTGGCGCGCCTGTCATCGACGGTGCTGGTGATGACGATTCGCCAGTCGGTCATGGTCGTGGCCCTCGCGGCCGTCATGTTCGTGCGGGACTGGCGGCTCGCGCTGATCGCGCTCGTGGTCTTCCCCTTCGTCGGCGTCGCGGTGCGGTCGATCGGCCGTCGGCTCTATCGCATCAACAAGCGGTCGCAGCAGAAGGTCGCCGAGCTGAACGTGCTCCTCCACGAGGTGTTCTCGGGAACGAAGATCGTCAAGGCGTTCGGACGCGAGGCGCACGAGGTGGAGCGATTCGACCGCGTCAACCGCGGGCTCCTCTCCCTGGCACTCAAGGACCACCGGGCCGACGAGCTCACCGACCCGCTGATGGAAGTGCTGGCCGCGTTCGGCATCATGGGCGCCCTCTGGTACGGCGGCGAGCAGGTCATCACCGGCGCGATGACGCCCGGTGATTTCTTCTCGTTCACCGCGGCGGTGGCCCTGCTCTACGGGCCGGTGCGGCAGCTCTCGCGCATCGTCAACACGGTGCAGCAGTCGACCTCGTCCGTCGAGCGCGTCTTCGAGATCCTCGACCTGCCGCCGGCGATCGCCGATCGGCCCAACGCCGTCGCGCTCGAAGGGTTCCGGGAGGGCCTTGCGTTCGAGCAGGCGAGCTTCCGGCACGCGGACTCCGACGAGCTGACCCTGCGCGACATCTCCCTGACGGTCGTGCCGGGCGAGGTCGTCGCGTTCGTCGGCATGAGCGGCGCCGGCAAGTCGACCCTGATGGACCTCTTACCGCGCTTCCACGACGTGAGCGCGGGGCGAATCACGATCGACGGCCACGACCTGCGTGACGTCAGCCAGGCGTCCCTCCGCGCCCTGATCGGCCTCGTCACCCAGGAGACGTTCCTGTTCAGCGATTCGATCCTGTACAACATCGCCTACGGGCGCCCCGGCGCGCCGTTCGAGGACGTCGTCCGCGCCGCCCGCCAGGCGCACGCCGAGGAATTCATCGCGGGCTGCCCGGACGGCTATCAGACGCTCGTGGGCGAGCGCGGCGTGCGGCTCTCGGGCGGCCAGCGCCAGCGGCTGGCGATCGCCCGGGCGCTCCTGAAGAACGCGCCGCTGCTGATCCTCGACGAGGCGACTTCGGCGCTCGACAACGAGACCGAGCGCGCCGTGCAGCAGGCGCTGGGCACCAGAATCCGACAACTTCGGGAATGGAAGAATTCGTCACAAGAGGATTTTGCCGCCCGATCCGGGCTGCACAGAACTTTCATCGGGAACAGCGAACGGGAGTTGAACAATATCACCATTTTGACGCTGTTGATGATCTCCCGGTACCTGGGCGTCCCCATCTCAGAGTTGCTTCGCGGTTTGGAAAAGAGGGTTGAGGAGTTGAGGAAGCCCTCGCCCAAATGATCCGGTGAATCGCAGACTAGCCCGCCAACGGGCTGGAAATGATCCTCCTCGTCTGACGCATCATTGGACCGAACAGTCATTTACACGGATTTGATCCGCCCGCGCCTCACAAGCCACCCCGTACGGTCGCTCAGATGGATATGATCTCATCATGCCGGAAAAGTCAAACTGCCTGCTCTGTAATTCCTGGGAGGCGGAGTGGGAGCCGGGTCGGGATGATCTGACCGGATTTGGCGATCTCGGCGAGCTTGTCCAGCCTGGGATCGGGCACCGCGACCTCGCCGACATTCGGCTCGATGGTGCAGAACGGATAATTCGCCGCCTGCGCCGCGGCCGTCTCCGTCAGCGCATTGAACAGCGTCGACTTGCCGACATTGGGCAACCCGACGATACCGCATTTGAATCCCATCGTACTTCCCGATTCTTCGCGCGCGGCGAGTGAGATTATTTCGGAGCGTCATACGCGGGCTTGACCCGCGTATCCATCTTCCTTGAATGATGGATCGCCGGATCAAGTCCGGCGATGACAAGCTATGGTTTATCTTCCGCCGTCTTCCTCGTCGAAAAATCCCTTGTCCTGCAGCGCCAGATGCACCCTGTTCTGGAACGTCGAGTCCTTCTCGGTCACGAGCAGCCCGGCGTTATCGGCAATCGCTTCGCACAGCGCCGTGACCCAGGGGCGGTCGCTCTTGGCGAAATCGGACAATACGTGACCGTGCACCAGTTCCTTGATGCCGGGGTGGCCGATCCCGAGCCGCACCCGGCGATAGTCGTTGCCGATATGCGAGGAGATCGAACGCAAACCGTTGTGGCCGGCAATGCCGCCGCCGACCTTGACGCGCACCTTGCCCGCCGGCAGTTCGAGCTCATCCTGAAACACGATGATCTCGCCCGCCGCGAGCTTGAAGAAATTCGCGGCCTCCTGAACCGCACGCCCCGACTCGTTCATGAAGGTCGAGGGCCGCAGCAGCACCACCCGCTCGCGATCGAGCGTGCCTTCCGCGGTCTCGCCCTGAAAGCGGCGGCGCCATGGTGCGAAACCATGACGCCGCGCGATTTCATCAACGACCATGAACCCGATATTGTGCCGGTTATGGGCGTACTTCGCGCCGGGATTGCCGAGGCCTACAAAGAGTCGCATGACGCGGCATCCCGCGTCCGGTTACTTCTTCTTGTCGCCGCCAGCAGGCGCCTTGGCGCCGGCCGCAGGCGCCTTCGCACCAGCCGCGGGAGCAGCCCCTGCCGCAGGCGCAGCAGCACCTGCCGCCGGCGCGGCACCGGGTGCCGCCGTAGCAGCCGGACCGGCAGCAGCGGCAGCAGCCGCAGCCGCCTTCAGTTCTTCGGCGTAGCCGGACGGCGGCACGATGGTCACCAGGGTCACGTCTTCGCGCGACAGCGACTTCACGCCGGACGGCAGCTTGATGTCGGACAGATGCAGCGAGTGGCTGATTTCCAGGGTGCTGACATCGGCCTCGACAAATTGCGGAATGTTGTCGACCGAGCATTCCAGGTCGATGGTGTGGGTGACGATGTTGACGGTGCCGCCGCGCTTCACACCGGGTGCGGATTCCGCATTCTGGATGTGCAGGGGAACGCTGACACGGATGGTGGCGCCTTCGCCGAGCCGCATGAAATCCACATGGATCGGAAAATCGCGCACCGGATCGAGATGGAAGTCGCGCGGAATCACGCGGTGTTTCTTGCCCTCCAGATCGATGTCGTAAATCGTGGTGAGAAAACGGCCGGCCGTGATGCGCTGGCGCAGTTCGGTATCGTCGACCGAAATGGTCACGGGGGGCTGGTTATTGCCATAGATCACTCCGGGCACTCTCCCGGCGCGACGCTCTGCCCGTGCGGCCCCCTTGCCGCCTGCCGGACGTGCGGTCGCCTTCAATTCCTTGACGGTCGCCATTGGATTAAGTCCTTGTTTTCCAAAAAGTTAAAGGCCGCATCGCGGCCCGTTTGCCGCCGCAGCAAGCCTCCAGGGGTGCGGGGGCTGCGGACGTGGCGGGGTTCTAGCCCCAAAGTCCCGAAATGACAAGGAAATGCGGGGATTTTCTTGTCTTCCTTACCCTCCCCTGGAGGGTGAAACCTCACCCATCCGTCTTCAGGCCGCCGACATCCGGCGCCGAGGGCGAAACGCCGAGCTTGGCTTCCAGTGCCGCGATGCGCGCTTTCAGCGCCTCGTTTTCCTCGCGCGCCAGCCGCGCCATGTCCTTGACCGCCTCGAACTCCTCGCGCTTGACGATGTCGAGATCGCGCAGGATTTTTTCGGCCTGATTGCGGACCACCGTATCGACCTCGCGCTTGACGCCCTGGGCGGCGCCCGCGGCGTCATTCATCAGGCGCCCGATCTCGTCGAAAAACCGATTGCTGGTCTGGGTCATCTTGGGAATCTCCGGTCGGCTGCGAACTGGAAGGTCAGTGAGACAATGGCGATCCCATAGGCGCGGTTCAAGGCCGATGTTCCCTCATGCGGCAAGTCGCCTTGTCATGAACCGGTTTCCTTGTAATCGTATTCAACGCCCAGCCAAGAAACCTAGAAACCGCGAGCGCACAGAAACGCCATGATCGACCAGCAAATCGACATTCCGACCAAGGACGGCCACACCACCACCTTCATCAGCCATCCCGAACGCGATGGCCCGCATCCGGTGATCCTGTTCTACATGGACGCCCCGGGCATCCGCGAGGAACTGCGCGACATGGCGCGCCGGCTCGCGACCTCCGGCTACTACGTGATGCTGCCGAACCTCTATTACCGCCTGGACGTGATGGAGCTTGGGCCGTTGCCGGCGGATCCGGAAGCGCCCGAGCGCAAGCGGATGTTCGGCTTCTTGAACTCGATCAACATTCCCCTGGTGATGGAGGATACGACCGCCCTGCTCGCTTACGCCGACGGCCAGTCCGCCGCGCGCGCCGACATTGTCGGTGCCGTCGGCTACTGCATGAGCGGACGATACGCGATCAACGCCGCGGCGCACTTTCCGGGACGGGTCAAGGCTGCGGCCTCGATCTACGGAACCCATTTGGCCACCGACCAGCCCGACAGTCCGCATCTGGCTGCGAGCAAGACCAAGGCCGAGCTCTATTTCGGCTGCGCCGAAACCGATATTTACGCCCCCGTCGAAATCATCGAGAAGGTGAGAGCGTCGATGAAGGACGCCCATGCCGAGGTCGAGATCTATCCCGGCACCCATCACGGCTTCGCATTTCCGAAGCGGCCGGTTTACGATCGCGACGCCGCCGAGCGGCACTGGGAACGGCTGCTGGCGCTCTATCGCCGCAATCTCTCGACATGAAACCATCAGGTGCCGATGACGGATATCAGGATCAGGGATTACGAGAACTCGGATGCGGAAGACCTGAACCGGATTGCCGTCTCAGCCTTTGGCCAGTTTCGCGACCAGTACCAGGACTGGCCGGCGATGCTTGCCGGGCTTTCGAAAACCTCGGCGCTCAGTGCCAGCGGAGAAATCATTACCGTCGAGTTTCAAAAGCAATTCGCGGGAGCCGTTGCGTATTTCGGGCCGAACAGCCGGAAAGCCCCGTTCTTCGATCAACGCTGGCCCGTTATCCGCATGCTGGTCGTCGATCCCGCCTTTCGAGGGAAAGGACTGGGGCGCGCCTTGAGCACGGAATGCATCGCAAGGGCGAAACGCGACGGATCGGCCATCATCGCGCTCCACACCAGTCCGATCATGACGGTTGCCTTGCCGATGTATCTCAGGATGGGCTTCGTCAAAGCCTATGACGCTCCGCCCATCTTCGGCGTAGCCTACGCCGTCTACACGAAAGCGCTGTGAGCCAGATGCCCTTTCTCACCATCGCGTTTCCGGTGTTCGATCCGATCGCCATTGCGATCGGACCGATCGCGATCCGCTGGTATGCGCTGGCCTATATCGGCGGCATCGTGCTCGGCTGGCTCTACGCGCGATCGTTGATCAAGAACGAGAAGCTGTGGGGCGGCCCGGCGCCGATCACGCTCGTGCAAATGGATGATTTCATCCTGTGGGTGACGCTCGGGATCATACTCGGCGGCCGCACCGGCTACGTGCTGTTCTACAATCTCGGCTTCTTCGTCCAGCATCCGGCCGAGATTTTCGAACTGTGGAAGGGCGGCATGTCGTTCCATGGCGGCTTTTTGGGCTGCGTGGCGGCGGTGATCTTGTTCTGCCGCAAGCACGATCTTCCGATCCTGTCGCTCGGTGATATCACCACCGCGGTCGGACCGATCGGGCTGTTTCTCGGGCGGCTCGCCAATTTCATCAACAGCGAGTTGTGGGGCCGGCCGGCGGACTTAAGCGTGCCATGGGCGATGGTATTTCCCAATGGCGGGCCGCTGCCGCGCCATCCCAGCCAGCTGTACGAGGCGGCGCTCGAGGGAATCGTGCTGTTCACGATCCTGGCGTTGATGATCCGCCTCGGCGCCTTGAAGCGGCCGGGCCTGATCCTCGGCAGCTTCATTGCGATCTATGGTCTTGCGCGTATCGTCGGCGAGTTCTTCCGGGAGCCCGACCCGCAGCTTGGATTTTTGTGGGGCGGGCTGACCATGGGCATGCTGCTGTCGGTGCCGATGATCATTGCAGGCGCGATCATTATTGTGGTGGCATGGCGCCGAAAAATGCCGAAGCAAGTACCGAACCCGATCCAAGGGACGCCGTGACCGAGTATTCGCCGCTCCAGTCCGAGATCAAGAAGCTGATCAAATCATCCGGGCCGATGCCGGTCTGGCGTTACATGGAGCTGTGCCTGACACATCCCGATCACGGCTATTACATTTCGCGCGATCCGCTGGGACGCGAGGGCGATTTCACGACCTCGCCCGAAGTGAGCCAGATGTTCGGTGAACTGCTCGGATTGTGGGTGGGGTCGGTATGGAAGGCGATGGGGTCGCCGTCCCTGCTGCGACTGATCGAGCTTGGACCCGGCCGCGGCACCATGATGGCGGATGCGCTGCGCGCGCTGCGGGTGCTGCCGCCGCTTTATCAGGCGCTCAGCATCCATCTCGTCGAGATCAACCCGGTGCTGCGCGAAAAGCAGAAGGCTGCGCTGTCGGGCGTGCGCATCATCGCCTGGCACGACAGCCTCGACCAGGTGCCCAACGGCCCCGCGGTCGTTCTCGCCAACGAATATTTCGACGTACTGCCGATCCACCAGGCGGTAAAGCGCGAGACCGGCTGGCACGAGCGCACCGTCGAGATCGACGACGGCGGCAAGCTGGCCTTCGGTTTCGCTCCCGACCCCATGCCGCGCTTCGAAGTCCTGCTGCCGCCACTGGTACGTGCCGCGCCGGTCGGCGCCGTGTTCGAATGGCGGTCCGACACCGAGATCATGAAGATCGCCACCCGGATGCGCGACCAGGGCGGCGCGGCGCTGATCATCGACTACGGTCACATTCGCAGCCACGCCGGTGATACTTTTCAGGCGATAGCCCGTCACAGTTTCGCCGACCCGCTGAAAAATCCCGGTCAGGCCGACGTCACCGCCCATGTCGATTTTCAGGCGCTGGCGCGCGCCGCCGAGGATCTCGGCGCGCGTGTCCATGGCCCGGTGCCGCAAGGTGATTTCCTGAAATGGATCGGCATCGAAACCCGCGCGGTGACCCTGATGGCGAAGGCCAGCCATGAGGTTTCCGAGGACATTTCGAGCGCGCTGAAACGACTGACCGACAGCGGTCGCGGCGGCATGGGGTCGATGTTCAAGGTGCTCGCGGTCTCGCAACCCGGCCTCACCTCGCTGGCAGGGCTGGGCGATCAGGAGCAGGCGCACGTCGTCAGGGCGGAACTGCCATGAAACTCGGATCATCACTGCTCTCGGCCATTCCCGGCCTGCGTCACGCCTTTTTTACGCGCGAGGGCGGCGTGTCGGATGGCATCTACACCAGCCTCAATGGCGGCCTCGGCTCGCAGGACCATCCCGCCAATGTCGCGGAGAACCGCCGCCGGATGGCGGCGCAGATGGGCGTGACGCCTGAGCATTTTCTCAGCGTGCATCAGGCCCATTCGCCTGATGTCGTGGTGGCCACCGGACCGTCGCAAGGCGCGTCGCGGCCACGCGCTGACGCCATTGTGACCCGCGTTCAAGGTCTCGCCATCGGCGTCACCGCCGCCGACTGCGGACCGATCCTGTTGGTCGATCCGAATGCGCGCGTGATTGGGGCCGCACATGCGGGGTGGAAAGGCGCGCTGTCAGGCATTCTGGAATCCACCGTCGAGGCGATGGAAAAGCTCGGCGCCGAACCAAGCGGCATCGTCGCCGCCATCGGCCCCCTGATCCGCCAGCACAGTTACGAAGTGGGCGGCGAATTCGTCGAACGCTTCGTGCAGACCGATGCGGAAAATACCTTGTTCTTCATTCCCTCGGCGCGCGAGGGCCACGCGATGTTCGATCTGGCCGGCTTCATCCGGATGCGGCTCGAAAACGCCGGCGTGCTGATGATCGACGACATCGGCGTCGATACCTATTCCGACGAGCGCTTCTACAGCTACCGCCGCTCGGCGCACCTGGGCGAGCCGGACTATGGCCGTCATGTTCACGCGATCGCGCTGGAAAGCGAATAACGCCAAATTTGGGCCGATCAGGATCATCGAACACAGGCTTGTCTCGCAAACCTTATGCTGGAATGATCCCGTAGGCGCTGACGTTGATCTCCGACGCGGGTCCAGGCCAACGGCCGTCACTACGGACCAGCAGCACACGGTGGAATGATGGTTGAAGAGCATCGCAAGATTGCCGTCGGGCTATTGTTCGGCGGACGCTCGGCCGAACACGACGTCTCCAGGGCATCGGCCGCCAACATCCTTCGAGCCCTGAACCCTGACCGGTATCAGGTTTCTCTCATCGGAATATCCAGGGATGGTCGCTGGCTTGTCTGCGACGCCGGCAATGGCGCGGGAACGGGCGCCGCGGCGCTCACGATCCCTGACAAGGCACCGCAAATCGCGCTGGTCCCGGCAGGCGGAGGCCGCTTCGTGTTGTGTGATGACGACGCAGCAGGAGGCAGCGCGGTAACGCGCTTCGACGTCGTATTCCCGGTCCTGCACGGGCCGAACGGAGAAGACGGAACCGTGCAAGGAGCGCTTGAATTGGCGGACGTGCCGTTCGTGGGTTCAGCGGTGACGGGTTCTGCCGTAGCGATGGACAAGGATGTCGCCAAGCGCCTGATGCGTGATGCCGGTCTTCCCGTGGTGCCTTTCATCACCACAACTTCCCTGTCCCGGATCGACTACGCCGCGGCGGTCGCAGCACTTGGCACGACCGATTTATTCGTCAAACCTGCCAATATGGGATCGTCGGTCGGGGTCTCGCGCGCACGGTCCGAACAGGAATTCGGCGCGTCTTGCGAACTCGCGTTCCGCTACGACCATAAGCTCCTTGTCGAACTGGGCCTGAACGGAGCGCGGGAGATTGAATGTTCTGTCCTGGAAGAATCCGCAGGCCAGATTCGCGCATCCGAACTCGGCGAGATTGTGCCGGCGAGCAAGCACGGCTTCTATTCGTATCAGGCAAAATACATCGACGCTGACGGCGCCGCGCTATGTATTCCTGCCGAGCTCCCCCCGCAGCAGGCCCATCGTATCCAGGAGCTTGCGGTTGAGGTGTTTCGTTTGCTCGGCTGTGAAGGCCTGGCCAGAGTCGACTTCTTCGTCAAAGGCGACGAAATATTCGTGAACGAGGTAAACACGCTGCCAGGATTCACCTCGATCAGCATGTATCCCAAGCTCTGGGAAGCGAGCGGATTGTCCCAAACGGATCTCATGGATAGGCTGATCGCCCATGCGCTTGCGCGTCATCAGCGGCGCCGCGCTCTAAGCTCCGAGTGACAGGTATCGGATGCAGCAATTGATCGCCGCCGGATCAGGTGGTAGGCCGCAAGGGCTCATTGATCCGCGTCAACACTGTGGCTTTGGATTTCGCTCATGCGAAATCGTGATGCCGACCTGATTGGTACGACATGCAAATCGATAATTTGGACGATTTCGACCCGGGTAGCGAATTTGAAGCTGATATCGCCATCATCGGTGCCGGGCCAGCCGGAATTACAATTGCGCGGGAATTTCTGAATTCGCCTTACCGGGTGCTGTTGATCGAAAGCGGCCTCGTCGACGAACATGAGCCGCACATGGCCCTCAATCAGGTCGAGAGCGAGGGTGAGCCTGCCGGCGAGGCGGCGATAAACTTCCGAAGGATCTTTCATGGACCCAACATGGGCTCGTTCAACCAGCAGGCCCAACCCTACGGTATGCGCGTGCGGGCGTTTGGCGGATCGGCGAAATACTGGGGCGGCAGGTCCGCGACCTTCGACCAAATGGATTTCGCAAAGCGCGACTGGGTACCCTTTTCAGGCTGGCCGGTCAGTCGTGAGAGTCTGAAGCCGTATTTTGATCGCGCGGCGGATTGGCTCAACCTCGGCCCCAATTGCTATGACGAGGAGTTCTGGAAGCTGCTCGGCGGCAAGATCGAAAGGCCGCCGCTCGACAGATCAAAACTTCGGTCCTGCTTCTGGCAGTATGCCAGATCTCGTCGCGATCTGACGCAAATGAAAAGCTTCGGAGCCGATTTCAAGGCGCTCGATTCCGGGAACGTCCGCGTGCTCGTGAATGCGACGGTGACCCAGATCGAGGTCGACGAGGATGGAAAGGCCTTCAGTCACCTGGAGGTGAGCACCATCAACAATGTCAGGTCGAAGGTGACGGCCAGGCTATGCGTGCTGGCGAGCGGCGGCATCGAGAATGCGCGCCTGTTGCTGGCTTCCAATCGAAAGCGCAAGGAAGGCCTCGGCAACAAGCATGACATCGTTGGCCGTTTTCTGATGGACCACCCGGGAACGCGTCTCGGCCACTTCACGCGCGGCGACCTCAAGAAGGCGGGCTATCTGGGCTTCTATACCCTGCGCAAGGACGGTCATTTCCGGCTGTATCTTCATGGCCTGGCTTTTTCGCCCGAACTGCAGGCCGAGGAGAAGCTCCTCAACGCCGCCATCTACACGCTTCCGGAAATCTCCCCGGATGATCCGATTGAAGCCCTGAAGCGCCTCGCCAGGTTCAAAAGCGAAAATCCGCTCGCCGATATCTGGGCGCTGATAGCCAGCGTCGGCCTGTTATCCAAAGCCGTTGGCCTGAAGGTTTTTCAGAGCAAGCTCATGCCACATTCGCTGCAGAATCTGATTATCAATTTCTTCATGGTGGTCAATCCGAGTTTTGTAGTTCGTGAATTTCAAAGCAAGGGTGTCCCGCACAAGCTCGACTGCCTGAGCATTCACGTCATGACCGAACAAGTGCCCGATCCCGAAAGCCGGATTGTTCTATCGGAATCCAGGGACCCGCTCGGGATGCCGAGGGCAAAGGCGACATGGAAAATCTCCGAGGCTGACCGGCACAACATCTTGCGCATTGGTCAATTGTTGCGCGATGAACTGCCCAAGGCCGGACTGCCTGCCCCTGTCATGGCTGACTGGATCGTCGAGAATCGTCCTCAAGACGCGCCGCTGGTCGATATGGCGCACGCCACTGGCGCGACGCGGATGTCCAGCGATCCCAAAACCGGCGTGGTTGATGTCAATTGCCAGGTTCACGACGTCGAAAATCTCTATATCGCCGGCGCATCGGTTTTTCCGACCAGCGGACATGCCAATCCGACGCTGATGATCACGTCGCTTGCGCTCCGGCTCGCCGATCATCTCAAGGTGCGAATGAGTACGCTGCCAGCGAGCGTCATCGCACCCAGGGAGCCCGCCACCTCCGCATGATCGGTAGAGGCTGACATCGGGTAGAGGTCTCTCCGAGGCGAGATTGTGGCCGGCATGTGGGCGGCGATTTTTCGGCCCAATCTTTTCAAAGCGCTGGGGCTCCCCTGCCCTAGACCTTAACACATTTTAACTATATCGGTCGGCGCGATGAAGGACACCGTCGCAACCCTGTTCCGCGCAACCCTGTTCCGCGCCGCCGCGGGCGCGCGAACCGCACCGCGCGCCGCGCTCGCCGTGACGCTGCTGGGATTCGCGTGCGGACTTGGCGGCTGCGCCAACGGCGGCGCCGGTACCGGTAGCGGCGCCTTCGCCATGGCCGGCAGCAGTGGGCCTACGGTTGCGTTCGAATCGATCGATGGCCCGCCGCCGCAGATCTTCGATCGAATGGTGAGCGTGCTCGACAGCGAGTCGAAGCTTCGCAACCTGTCGATTGTCTCGCGCGAGGGCACCTCCTCTTATCGCGTGCGAAGCTATCTTTCAGCCCAGGTCAGCCGCGGCCGCACCACCATCGCATGGGTGTGGGACGTTTATGACCGCGACCAGCAGCGCGCGCTGCGTCTTGCCGGCGAGGAACCGGCCGGCAAGGCCGGACGCGACCCCTGGGCTGCGGCCGACGATCTGGTGTTGCGGAAAATCGCCCAGGCCGGATTGAGCGGCCTCAGCGGAATGGTCGGCGCAACGGCGCCGGCGGACGCGCCGCCGCCCGCCACAGCGCCCGGCAAGGACGGCCCTGCCGTTGCGAGCACTGAACAGCCTTTACCCGCTTCGGATGCATTCAGCGTCAGCGCGCTGAGCTATACCACCCGTTAACGATACAAATAGTCGTCAAACCGGTGATTTTGCGCAGGAAAACCTGATGCGACGGGTTGCCAGCCGAGCCACCTCCTTGATATCACCTCGCTCGTTGAAACGCGTCTTTTTTGTGGGTATCCCGATATGCTGAACATCGTATCCAGCAAGGCGCGGGGAGAAGGGTCGATGTCGGCCAAGAACGGCTCCATCAAGCTCGTCGCCGGCAACGCCAATCCTGCCCTGGCGCAGGAAATCGCCAACTGGCT
>Ga0137418_10003401_pt1 | contig 14619 bp, 7 predicted proteins | sample CZODoug3_1_2_16f_FD_122242 | JGI IMG/M metagenome (GOLD analysis project Ga0137418, IMG submission 122242) | Vadose zone soil fungal communities from Angelo Coast Range Reserve, California, USA - CZODoug3_1_2_16fungal (Hybrid Assembly) | ecosystem: Environmental > Terrestrial > Soil > Vadose... | reverse complement strand
GCAAGAGCCGGATGCGGTAGTGCCGCTTGTCCGGATCCGTGGAGGGGGTTATGAGCAATCATGATCCCTACTCCGACGGGGAAGTCGACGGTCGAAAGTTCACAGCCGAAGAAAAAGAGATCCGTAATCAGAGATCAGACATCAGAACAAAAAACATCGAGCCCGGAACTCTGAACAAAAAACCAGGAATGCGAAATTACTTCAGCGGCTGGACACTGACCTCTTTGAAAAACACAATATCGTTGTCGCTGTGATTCTGCAGGCCGATGTAGCCCTCGTTGGGGCGAACGCCATGCTGCGGCTCGAAATTGAATTTGCGCTCGGGGACGGGTTGGCCTTCGGTGTAGTCGGTGACGGTGACATCGTTGAGCACAACGGTGGTGCGCGGACCGTCGAGCGTGATGACCATGGTATTCCACTCGGGCCCGGGCTTGCCGGGTTTGGCGAGCGGCTTGGTCAGCGAATAAAGTGTGCCGGTAATGTGATATTCGTCTTCGTTGGAAGTTTCGGGATGGTTGTCGATCTGGACTTCGTAGCCGTAGTGAACGGGCATCCATTCTTCGCGAGGTTCGAGGGGGATACGAATGAAGACTCCGGAGTTATCGTTGAAGTCGCGCATCTTGTAGACGACGCGAATGCGGCAATTGGAAAGCTTGCCCCCGGTCCAGTAGAGCAGGCCCATGCCGCCGTGCGTTCGAATAAGGCCGTCTTCCACGGTCATGTTGCCCGGGCCGACGTGTTTCCAGCCGGTGAGATCCTTGCCGTTGAAGAGCGGCTTCCATGCCGGAGCCTGCGGCGGCACGGCGGCGATAGCGAAGAGAGTTGACGCGGTTGCCAGCAGAAGAAGCGGGATCCATTTGCGCGGATTCATGGCTTGGTGCCCCTGAGAATGCGCTAGCCTTGTAGTGGCGCAGCATACTGCGCCACTACAAGGAAATATTCAAAACTGGAGTTTGGCCAGGTAGTCGTAGCTGATCTTGATGTCGTCGAAGGCTGATTTGGGATCGTCGTTTTCCACGAAATAGTCCTTGATGCCCGCTTTCGCTGAGTGCGCGAAAAGATTTTTCCAGTCGATGGAACCTTGGCCGACGTCGGCCATGCGGCCCCCGAATTTAACGGACTGGCCCATCGCTCCCTGGTAAGCACTCGGCGTAGAAGCATCCTTCACCCAGTCTTTAACGTGAACGAGCGGGAAGCGGCCGGGATACTTTTCGAAATAGGCCAGAGGATCCTTGCCGGCGACGCTGATCCAGCAAAGATCCATTTCCATTTTGACGAGCTTGGGGTCCGTTTCGGCGAGGAGAAAATCGTACGGGAGCTTGCCGCCGAGAGAATCGGCGGGATCGAATTCGAATGAGTGATTGTGATAGCCGAACTGGATGCCGGCTTTTCTGCTGGCTTCGCCGGCGCGATTGAAGAGGTCCGCGGCGCGCTTCCAGCCGCCGGATTCTACGCGCTGTTTTTCGTCAATCCAAGGGCAAATGATGTAGCTGTGCCCGACGATTTTCGCGGCTTCGAGAGTTTCGGGCCATTTTTTTTCGACGACGTCGTAGCCCACGTGACACGAAGGCGAGGCCAAGCCATTCTTGTCAAGGATCGCGCGGACATCTTTCGGAGAATGGTCGAAGTAGCCAGCGAATTCGACTTCCTTGTAGCCGGTGGCGGCGACTTTCGCGATGGTGCCTTCGAAGTCAGTTTTCATGGCGTCGCGTACGGTGTAGAGCTGCAGGCCGACGCGGTCGATGTGATGTGCGGTGTCCGCTGCCCAGGATGGCCGGGAGGCCACCACGGATGCGGCGATGGATGTGCTGATGAATGTGCGTCGATTCATGGACGCATTTTACTCCTTCTAGGCAGGAAGGGAACAGAGATTCGGCGAAAAAAGAAGGGCGGCGCTTGGAAAAGGCGCCGCCTATTGCCTCAGAGCATTTTCCTAGAACAGGAACTTCAGTGCAAACTGCATGATCCGCGCGTCATGGGCAGTGGTTGCTGTCAGGAAATCGCTCGAACCGAATGATCTACGCACACGATCAAACTGAGTGTGATTGAAGGTGTTGTATGTTTCCCAGCGGAATTCGATGGCCTTCGACTCCTTAATGGGGAACTGTTTAAGGAGGCCCATATTGAAATTGGTGCGATGGGGACGATTCAGCACGTTCCTGCCGGCATTTCCGAAGGTCAAGCCTCGCGGGGCCGCAAAGGCACACGGATTGAACAGCAAAGGACCCGGAGCGGTTGAGGTCAGGCAAGGCGCAGCATGGGGGTTGCCGACGACGTCGGGCCGCGAACCGTTTCCAACGCCGTTGCCGACCCCAGCATTGTCGCCAAAGACGGTATTTGTGAGGTCGATGGGGACTCCGCTCTGAAACGTGGTGATACCCGACCATTGCCAGCCGCCCAGGAAAGTTTTCTTCAGCCCTGAAGACTTTCTAAAGAGGGGTAGGTCGTACACGTAGCTGACGTTTAGGATATGGCGCTGATCGAAATTCGAACTGGCCTTGTTGCTCGACAGATTGTAGGAATCTACAAAGGTGGCGTCGGCGCGATCGGAAGAGTCATCAATCGAATGACTGTAAGTGTACGCCGCATTCAAGACGAGTGATCCGATAGTACGGCGCAAGCTCGCCTGGAGGGCATGGTAGTGGGAGTTGGCCTGCGTCTCGAGCAGCTCGAGCGTCGAAAGGCCAAGAAAAGGCCGGGAAGGATTGGCATCGTTGCCACAGGCAACGCTGAAGTTTACAAGAGCTTGTCCCGTGATCGGAGTCCCGCTGGGAGTGAAAAAATTGTTACTCGCATCGGGCGTGCAGTCGTTGGGCCCGATTGCCTCGCCCAACTTGTATGGATTCTGGGAGAGCGGCAAGGCGCGAAGTTGGTTGAGGTCGCGAGCATCCGTCAAGTGGGTTCCTTTGCTGCCCACGTAGGACACCGTGGCCACGGTGTTGGTCATCGGCTCAAACTGGTAATCGAGATGCCACTGCTGCACATACGGCCAGATTGCGCGGGTGGCAATATTGGCCGGCGGCTCATTATTGACGGCGAGAGGGAAGAGCACACCCGCTCCACCAATGCATGTGTACCCGGTCTGAGAGGAGGGGCAAGCACCGTTGCCGGACGCGATGTTCGGCTGGCTAGAGGTGAGAACTCTGGGCGGCGTACCTTCGAGGGACTCCGCGTTGGCTTCGTTTCCATTCCCGTACTCGAAGAAAATTCCATATCCTCCACGAATGGCCATCTTGCCGTCGCCACGAGGATCAAATGCAAAACCGATGCGCGGACCCGGATTGAAAAGATGGCCCTTCACGCAACCTGGCAAAGAAGTCCCTGCAACAGTTGAAGCTGGAAAAGCAGAGAGGATTGCACTGGGGACCGAGGTCGTGCCGCCCGAGCCGCCGCACTGGACGAATCCCAGGAACGGATTGCCGCTTCCCGGCGCCAAGCTGCCATCGCTTTGAATCGTCGGCGCCGTTCCTGAAGATGCGCTATACACGGAGGGTTCAAAATTGAAAGAAGTCCTAGTGCGGTCACGGTTTGTTCCGAACATACTGATGCGCAGCCCAAGGTTCAACGTCAATCGTTTGTTAACGTGCCAGTCATCCTGGAAGTACGGCTCGAAGATTTTATAACGATAGTAGTACTTCACAATGGCACTGGTTTGCGCGTAGGAAGCGATGTTTCCGTGGAGGAAGTCAGCGAAGGAGTTTCCCGTAGAGACGTTGGTATTCGATTCATCAAATGTCAAAACGCCACCAAGGCCCACGCTCGTGGGGGCACTCGGCTCGTTCTTCTGTGCGGCGACGAATTCGCCGCCGAATTGGAGGTTGTGGGAACCAATGATCTTGGTGACAGTGTCACGATAGTCGTAAACAGGATTCGAGTTTATCCACGGCATGAACCCCGGATTTATTGTAAATCCGCCACCGTAAGCGGTGCCGTTAGCGAGAGCAACGGCCGGGAGTTGCCCGCCAAAGCCGTTATTGAAAATGCTCGTCATAGTGAAACCTGAGGTGGGAATCTGGAATGGGCCAGTGTTTTTGAGAATGAGGTGATCGGCAGCATAGCTGACAACGAATTCATTCAGGAGAGACGGAGAGGCGGTGGCCGTAAGGTGCACCACAAAGCTGGTCCCGGGAGTCCCGACTTGCGTTTGAATCGTCGGAAACGGGTTGCCCACGAAGGAAACAGTGGGGTCGACACTGGCATTAGAGTCGTGGATGTAGCGCCCCATAAGGCGGATTTTCGATGAGAAGTTGTGGTCTATGCGCACCAGTTCTTGCCGCCAGGTCAGCGGCTCCGAAACTGCGCCGATGAAGAAAGAATTGGCACCATTGTCAATCGTAGGGGCTGGGATCAGTGCCGAGAGGATCGCCTTGGCATTGGGGTCGATGGGAACGTTGTTTCCGGGAAAGGCCTGTCCAGTGCTCGGATTGATCGGGCACTCGGCGGAACTAGGAGGTGTTAGGGTTGTGTTGGGACACACGTCGTTGAAATTCCCGTCCTGTTCGGCGCTGGATGGCACTTGCTGGTTGAACGAAAAGGGGTTGCGCTCGCGGTGCCATTCCTGGGACCAGAAGAAGAAGGTCTTCTCTTTGCTGGTATTGTAATGACCGGGAATGAAGACAGGTCCCCCAATGGTGTAGCCGAATGCGTGCTTCTTGTATTGGGGCTTGGGATTCCCGGCGGCGTTATCGAAAAAATCGTTGGCGTTGAAGAATTCATTACGCAGAAATTCGAAGGCGTCTCCGTGGAAATCCTTGGTTCCGGACTTCGTAACCACTTCGACAGTTCCAGAACCGTTTCTTCCGTATTGGGCGCCGTAATTTGACGTGAGGACGCGGAATTCTGCAATGGCGTCCACACTCGGAAAGACATTCAGGGTGCCATTGGAGCCGGTATCCATGGCGTTCGCGCCGTCAACCTGCCAGTTGTTGTACTCTCCCCGGCCACCGTTAATGCTAAAGTTAATATTTTGATTGAGACCGACTCCGCCAAAGTCCTGCCCTGTTTGATTGCTTACTCCGGGAACCAGCGCGACGAGTTGCACCCAGCTGCGGCCGTTCAATTCGAGCTGGGTGATCTCTTTTCCGGTCACAACGCCGGAGAGATCGGATGACTGTGTTTCCACCTGGGCAACGTTCGACCCCTCGACAACAACGTTTTCGCTCACCTGGCCCACCTGGAGGGTCACGTCCACGCGCGCCTTCTGCGCCACGCGCACAATAATGCCCTTAGCCTCGAACGTCTTGAATCCTTTGGCCGTAACCAACAGATCATAGGTGCCAGGAGGCAAAGCGGCCGCGAGAAAGTCGCCATCGCCGTTCGTGGTCATCGGGCGAGTCAAGCCGATTGCGCCGCTAGTTAGTTTGACTTCGGCGTCCGGAACAACGGCACCGGAAGAGTCGCGGACAGTGCCGGTAATCGACCCGGTGTCTTGTGCCCGCGCCGCGGACGGGAGGCAGAGGAGTGCCAGCAGGGTACAGGAAAAAATGCAGGCTGTTCCCGCCATGATTTTCGTAGAATGCCACGATTTGCAAAAACCGCTGTGCGCCTTCACTTTTGTCACCTCTCCAGGAAACTCTCGAAATGGAAACTGGATTTAGTGAGGGCAAAAACTTGCTTGAGCCAGCGGGCACCCCGAAGCTGCCGCTTGCACAAGGCTAACTGGCGGACATAGCCCCCACTACTCGACGAGCCCAAAAACGCACCGAGTTCACTATTAAAACGAGTTAATAGTGTATTGTTGCGCTTGTGTCAAGCGAGAATTTAGAGAAAGCGTGCGGCGGGCAGAGGATTCCCGCCAAGCTGGGGGGCATGGACAGTCACTCCGGGCCCGATCATGGGCGCTTCTTGTAAATTCCGGGGGCGTACCGGACACTACACAGTGATGGGCGCGAGATTGTTCACAGTTCAAACCGTGGGGGTAGTGCTTGCTACCGCGTCTTTGTACGGCGCGGCCGCTGCACGAAATTGGACGACGTCAGGAAGGGGACTTGAATTCCAGGAATCCGCGTCCAGGCAAGCTGCCGCGAAGACACGATCGAAGGCGCAGGAGTCATTTGCGAAAGGGCAGGCGGCATTGCAGAGTGGCGATCTTGAGGCGGCTGAGGAGGCCTTCCGCAAGGTGCTCGCCATAGACCCGCGCGCAGGGGCGGCGTACTCGAATCTGGGAGTCATCGCGATGCGGCGGAAAGATTGGGAACGCGCGATGGCCATGCTGCAAAAAGCGGAAACGCTGGCGCCGAAGGAGGCGGGGATTCGCTTGAACATCGGCCTCGTGGAGTACCGCCGAGGTAATTATGCCGCGGCAATAAAGCCGCTTTCGTCTGTCGTTCGCGACCTACCGGACTCACAGCAGGCACGTTACTTGCTCGGCCTGTGCAACTTCTTTACAGAGCGATACGGCGAGGCAGTTACGATTCTTGAATCGCTGTGGTCACGGATGTCAGGTGATGTAATGTATCTTTATGTTCTCGACATCGCCGCGCACAGCGCCGGAAAAAATGATGTGGAGGACAAGGCGCTTACTCGAATGATTGAGGTGGGCGGCGGTGCGCCGGAGTTTCACCTGATTCTTGGTAAGGCCTATCTCTATCGCCGGCAACTTAACGAAGCCCTCTCCGAACTTAATCTGGCTTCCAATGCGGCCCCCGATCTGCCCTTCGTTCACCTCAATCTTGGAATTGTATATATGAGGCTGAATCAAAATGAGCGTGCGGAGGCAGAATTTCTGAAGGGCATCGCCATTGAGCCGGAACTGGCCGACAATTATGAGCAGCTCGGGATTCTTTCTCTCCGTTTGCAGCGGGCAGCCGATGCAGAACGGTATTTGAAAGAAGCGATCCAGCGCGATCCCAGAATGCCCACTTCACACTTTGTCCTGGCAAAGATCTATCTCCAGCAACAGAATTTTCAGCAGGCGTTAGTCGCGATCGATTCTGCGTTGCGCCTCGCTCCCGACAGCCAAAGTGTTCATTACCTCCGGGGTCGAGTATTGATGCGTCTCGGACGACGTGAAGAAGCTGATGCCGAATTCGGCGCCGCGCAAAGAATCCTCGGTTCTGTCCTCAAGAAAGAAGTGGAGAATCCAGAGGAAGATCGGATACCCAACCCTGAGATCACCAAGCAACCGCAGTAGCGGTATGGAAGTCCGCTATTCACGCAGAAATTATGGGAGGCGCTTGCCAGGGGCCGCGGGCCTGCTCGAGCGCTTCCGCGACGGCGAGGACCAGTTCGTCTTCAAATGGCCGGCCGATGACTTGGACGCCGATGGGCAGTCCCTCGCTCGAAACGCCGACGGGAACGGATGCGCCGGGAAAGCCGGTCAAGTTGAGCCATTGCGAAAACCGCATGGTGTCGCGGTAGCCCGTCCCGGGATGGTAATTTCCCTGGCCGTGACGAAAGGCGGGACTGATGGACACCGGGGAGAGCAGAACAGGAGTGTCTCGCATTTGGCGCAAAATTTCGGCGCGGAGAAGATCCCGATCCGTGCAGGCTTTCGTGAATTGATCGAGGGTAATTGAATTTCCAGAGGTCGTGTACGAAAGATACTCGAGCAACATCGGGCTGATATGAGCTTCGCGGCCGGCGACGCTCTGCCGGATCAAATTGCCGATCACTGGTCCAAAGAAAAACCACCAGAGATCTAGCGCGCGATCGAGTCCATCCAGCCGAAAAGGCTCGACGGTGAAGTCTCGCTCGCCGACCGATTTTGCGGCTCGTTCGACTGCCGTGCGCGTCTCCGCAGTCGCAATACCGAGCGCGTCGCTCTCCAGAATTCCGATGCGCATGCCGCGCAATTCGCCCTCTCGGTACGCGCGCGATGGAACCGGCGCGGAGAGCGCATCGCCTGGATCCGGTCCGGCTATCACTTCGAAGAGCAAGCGCACATCCGCGATGGTTCGAGCCATAGGGCCGACAACGCCGATCCAGGAAAAGGCGCCGGCGCCCGGCGGAAAATGTCCCGTGGCAGGAACGCGGCCGGGAGTGGGCTTCAATCCGCAAATTCCGCAAAAATGGGCGGGCACGCGAATCGATCCGCCGCCGTCGCTGCCAACGCCGCCTGCCGAGCATCCCGCGGCAATCGCTGCCGCTTCACCTCCGCTTGAGCCGCCCGCAGAGTGCGCCAAGTTCCAGGGGTTGCTTGTTTTTCCGGTGAGTCGATTGTCGGTTTCGTAGGCCATCAAGAATTCAGGAGTGTTGGTGTTTCCGAGAAGAATGGCGCCCGCGGCTTTCCATCGCGAAACAAGTGGAGCGTCCTGATTGGCGACGTAGTCTTTGCGGAGAAGAGAGCCGGCGGGACAGGGCCAACCAGCGACATCAATGCAACTCTTGATTGTGAGTGGCACGCCGTGGAGAGGCCCGAGTTGCGCGCCGCGCAGTACAGAACTTTCCGCAGCTCGAGCCTGCTCACGGGCGCCCTCGGAGTCCAGATGGACAAACGCATTTAGTTTCGGTTGCAGCGCCTCGATGCGTCTAAGATGGAGTTCGACGATTTCGACGGGAGAGATCTTCTTGGATCGAATTTCCTGTGTGATTTCCGCTAAGGAGCCGTAGGGGAAGAAGTTCATGGGTTGACGCGCGAGAGTAAACGTACCTGTTGTGCAGGTCAAGCGCCCGGCGAAATGTGCAACCCGGCGGGCATAAAAACGGTTGACGATGCGCAGGGCAGCCGGGAGAATTCCAACTGCGGCCGGGTGGGCCGTACACGGAATTCGGGCATCCCACGCAGACAGGAAGAAATATTTTCATGGGTGCAACTCAGCGGCGTGCAGTGGGCGCGATTTTCGCTTGTTCAATCTTGATTTTCTGTGCTGCGATATTGGTGCGTTCCGGCGCGTCGTCCGCACAGGAGAAGGCTGCGGCTACAAAGAAGTCTGCGTCATCCGGCGGCGGGATTGCGGATGGCTATCGTTTCAATACGCTGGGCGTTGCCTACATGAACCAGCAGCGCCCCGCGGACGCGCAAAAATATTTCGAACAGGCCCTGGAGGCCGACCCAAAATTTGCCGTGGCCCGGCTGAACCTGGGTGTCTCTCTGCTCGCCCAGCAGAAGCTGGAGCCTGCGCGTACGGCGCTCGAAGCGGCAGCGCAGCAGCTTCCGAAGGATACTTACGCCTGGTACAACCTCGGGCTTGTTTACAAAGACCTCGGGGAGACGGAGAAGGGCATCGCCGCATTTCAGCACGTCACGGAGATCGCGCCCAACGAGCCGGACGCCTATTATTTTATCGGCTACCTGAACGCCCAGCTGCAGAAGTATGACGAAGCGATTGGGGCGTTTCAAAAGGGGCTGGCGCTTTCTCCGTTTCACGCTTCGTCGGAATTCGGCCTGGCGCGCGCGTTTCAGCGGAAGGGCGATGCAGGTGCAGCGCGCGAACACCTGGCGCGTTTCCAGAAAATCACGACGGAGCATCTCGGAGCGCCGTTCGGCGCGGGCTACGGCGATCAGGGGCGTTACTCACTCGCGGAATTGCCGCTGAACTCGGTCGTCGATGTGCCGGCGGCAATTCCGGTGCGATTTACGGCGGAGGCGAGTGCTTTTGTGTCGAAGAGTGCGGGGAGAAGTCCCGTCGAGATTGGACAGAGCACCGGCGCATGTTTCTTTGACTACGATGGCGATGGCAAGCCCGATCTGTTTCTCGTGAGTGGAGCGGCGGACGGCGCCAGCCGATTGCTGCACAACCTGGGCGATGGACGATTCGACGATGTGACAAAGGAAGCGGGCATCCATCTGAAGGGCAGCGGCCTCGGCTGTGCGGCGGGCGATTTCGACAATGACGGGAAGACCGATCTGGCAGTTTGCTTGAGCGATGGGGTGAAGCTTTTCCATAACAAAGGTGAAGGCAAGTTCGAGGACGTGACCCAAGCGGTGGGAATCCGCAGGGAAAAAGGTTGCGTGGGCTTGACGTTCGTGGATTACGACCATGATGGCGACCTCGATCTGTACATCACAACGGCGCCTGATTCAGCTGCACCGGGCGCGCCGCCTCACAATGTTCTTTGGCGCAACAATGGCAATAGCACGTTCACGGATGTGTCCGCGGAAACCGCGCTCGGTTTTGCGGCCACGGGAGCTGGCGTTGTCACCACCGATTTCAACAATGACCGCGCGGTTGACTTCGTCATCGCGGGGGGGCAGGCGGGAGCATCCATCTATCTCAATCCGCGCGAAGGGAAATTCACGCCCCTCGGCGGCATCGATTTCAGCAAAGAAAAACTGCCACCGGCGGTGGGCGCGGTGGCGTTTGATTTTGATAAGGACGGATGGATGGATCTGGCGTTCACGCATGCAGGCGCGCCGGGTCTCAGCCTGTGGCGGAACGTCGAAGGGAAACGGCTGGAACGCATCCCGCTCCCAGATTTGGGCTGGACGAAGGGCTGGGGACTCGCGGCACTGGACTACGAGAATGATGGATGGCTGGATCTGGTGGCGGCGGGAGAATCGGGCGGCGGTGGGGAATTGCGACTGCTGAGAAATTTGGGAAGCAAAGGCTGGGCCGATGTCACCAAGGATGTGCATCTCGATGCGGTCAAACTGAATCAGCCGCGGGCGATTGCTGTTGCGGATATTGATGGAAATGGCGACGCGGATCTGGTCGTGACGCAACTCGGCGGCGGGCCGCTTGTTCTGCGCAATGAGGGCGGCAATCAGCACAACTGGATGAGCATCGACCTCAAAGCGCTCAATGACAACAAGAGCGCGATCGGAACGAAGGTCGAACTCTACGCAGGAACGCTGTATCAAAAGTGGGAAGTGGCCGGGGCGTCAGGCTATCTGGGGCAGAGCGCCGCGCCGATTCTCGCCGGCCTTGGCTCGGAGCGCAACGCCGAAGTCGTTCGTCTGCTGTGGCCGACGGGCGTGCCACAGGACGAAATAAATCTGGCCGCGAAGAAAGTGCATAGCATTACCGAACTCGATCGGCGCGGTAGCTCTTGCCCTGTTTTGTTTTCGTGGAATGGCCGCGAGTATGAATTCATCGCAGACATGATCGGGCCCGGCGTGGTTGGCCACTGGGTCGCGCCTGGGGAGCGGGACGTTCCCGATCCCGACGAGTACTTGAAGGTGCCTGCGCGCAGCGTGAAGACTCGGAACGGCCTGCTCAGCTTCCGCTTCGTGGAACCGATGGAAGAGACGGTGTATCTCGACCAGGTGCGGCTGGTGGCCATCGATCATCCGGCGGCTTACGAAGTTTTTCCGAATGAGCGATTCGTCAGCGCGCCACCTTTTCCTGAGTTCCGGGTGATCGCGAGCCGCGACGCGCGTGCGCCGGCCGGTGCGTGGAATGACCGCGGAATTGATGTGCTGCCGCTGATATCCACGCGCGACCGCAAGTACGTCACGAGTTTCGAGGAGTTGCCGTTCGCGGGATTTGCGAAGCTGCACTGGATCGAGCTCGATCTCGGTGAATGGGATAGGCAAAAACCATTGCGATTGATCATCGATGGTTACACGGATTACTTCACCGCAACTTCGATGTACGCAGCAGATCAGGCAGGAATCAAAGTGATTCCACCGTATGTGGAAGCCCTCGATGCGCAAGGCAAGTGGGCGCAGGTCGTGGAAGATATGGGTTTTCCGGCAGGGCTCGAACGGACCATGGTTGCGGACTTGACCGGCAAGCTGCCCGCGGGAACGCGGCGGATTCGCATCGTCAACAATCTGAAAATTTATTGGGACGCGATTCGAATCGACCAGACACCCGACGCACAGGATGTGCGCGTGGCGCAAGTGCCGCTTGCAAAGGCGGCGCTGGATTTCGTCGGCTATCCGCGCGAGATCCGGCTAAAGCCGGCAAGCGACACCACCTATTCGTATTCGCACCGGAGCATGACCGGGCCTTACGCGCGCGCGGCGGGAAATTACACGCGCTACGGCGATGTGTTCGATTTGCTGCGCGCCTCCGATGATCGCTTTGTCGTTTTCGGCTCCGGCGAGGGATTGAAGCTTGATTTTGATCCCAAGCAGCTCCCCACGCTGCCAGCGGGATGGGTTCGCGATTATTTCTTTTATGCCGACGGCTTCGAAAAGGATCTCGATTTCTACGCGGCGCACGCGTTTACCGTCGAGCCGCTGCCGCGGCATTCGCTGCTGGCCTATCCGTATCCCGAGGGCCGAGATTATCCGGCCGATGCGGAACATCTGGGTTACCAGTTGGAGTACAACACGCGATCGCGTTCGGAACGCATGCCGCCGAGCCTGCGGTATCAGTATTCTTCGCCCCACTGAGGCGGCGCGTTTCGTCCTATGGCACCGCCACTCACGCGCGCTTTTTGCGATTGCTTCGCAGAGCTGCAACTCGTAGTCCCATTTGCAAATGTCCGCGGGAACGCCGGTTGCAAGGTGCCAGCCTTAGGGGGTCCACAACTGGAATTTAAAGAAACCAAAATTTGGATATATCCGGCGACCAGAGGTAGGATGCTCGGCAAGGAGATACCCGTGTCCACCCCGAAAAGGAAACTTTGGCATATCGTTATTGTACTGGCTGTTTGCACGGTAGTGGCGGTACCGTCCGGCGCCGATGACGCCGCGCCGGGGATCGTTGATAGCCAGGCGTTTTTGCGGCGAAATCTGACTCCAGCGGGCCCTCCGGCAAGCGCTTCGGCCGCAGCCGTCGAGAAACTTCTCGCGCGGATGACGCTGAAAGAAAAAATTGGCCAGATGACCCAACTGGAAATCGGCATGGTCACCGATGGACAGGGCCAGTCCATTCGAGTCAATGCCGATAAATTGCACAAAGCCGTTGGCGAATACGGAGTGGGTTCCATTCTCAACGTGAATGACGAAGCCTTGTCCGCGGAGAAGTGGCACGAGGTTATCCGCGCCATCCAGGAAGAAGCGAAGAAATCCCGGCTGCAGATTCCCGTGCTCTACGGCATCGATACCATCCACGGGCCGAATTACATTGTCGGGAGCACTCTTTTTCCCCAGCCGCTCGCGATGGCCGCGACGTGGAATCCGGAGCTGATGCTGCGAGGCAGCCAGATCGCCGCCGCCGAAACGCGCAAGGCCGGAATTCCATGGTCCTTTTCGCCCGTGCTCGACGCCGGGCGGCAGCCGCTGTGGTCGCGTTTGTGGGAGACGCTCGGAGAGGATACTTATCTCGCGACGGTGATGGGTGTGGCCACCGTTCGCGGTTATGAAGGCAGCGATCTTTCGAGCCCCGGCAGCGTTTCTGCTTCGCTGAAACATTATGTGGGCTACAGCTATCCCACCACAGGCGGGGACCGCAGCCCTGCGCTGATTCCGGAGAATACTTTGCGCGAATATTTTCTGCCGACGTTTGCCGCGGCTTTGAAAGCGGGCGCCCACACCGTGATGGTGAATTCGAGCGAAGTGAACGGAATCCCCGGCCATGCCAACGGCTATTTGCTCAAAGACGTTTTGCGAGGCGAACTCGGCTTGCAGGGATTCGTTGTTTCCGACTGGGTGGACATCAAGAAACTCGTTGGTGTGCACCACATCGCGGCAAATGAGAAGGAAGCCACGCGTATCGCCGTGCTTGCGGGGATCGACATGAGCATGGTGCCAAGCGACTACAGCTTCAGCAATCTGTTGCTCGACCTGGCGCAGGAAGGGAAGGTGCCCGCGAGCCGTCTCGATGAAGCGGTGCGGAGGATTCTCACGGTGAAATTCCAGCTCGGGCTTTTCGACGATCCGCTGCGCGGGATGGATTCGAAAACGGTAATCGGCTCGCCGGAATCACGGCGGGTCAGCCTGGAAGCCGCGCGCGAGTCCATCACTCTTATGAAAAACGAAAACCACACGCTGCCACTCGCAAAGACGGCGCACGTTCTCGTGACCGGTCCGGACGCCGACTCCCTGATTCCGCTGAATAACGGCTGGAGTTATACGTGGCAGGGTGACCGCGCGAGCGCGTATCCCAAGGATCGCGCGACGATCCTCAAAGCCATCGAAGAAAAAATCGGCGCCGCCAACTTGACCTATGTTCCTGGTACCACTTACAACAAGGAAATTGATATTGCCAAGGCCGCGGATGCGGCGTCAAAAGCGGATGCCGTCGTGATTTGCCTCGGAGAATGGGCTTATGCGGAAACTCCAGGCAACATCGCTGATCTCACGCTACCCGACGCGCAGCTCGATCTCGCCCGGAAGATCATGGAAACGAAAAAACCCGTCATCCTGGTGCTCACCGAGGGGCGCCCGCGCATCATCAGCGGCATTGCGGATACTGCGCAGGCCATCGTGATGGCTTACAACCCCAGCAATGAGGGCGGGCAGGCCATTGCCGACATTCTTTTCGGCGACGTGAATCCCAGCGGCAAGCTGCCTATTACGTATCCACGCTGGACGAATCGTCTCTTCACTTACGATCACAAAGTATTCGAAGGGGAAGATTCTGGAGAAGGGAAGATGCTGGGCACGCCGCAATTCGAATTTGGATCGGGGTTGAGCTATACGAGTTTCTCTTATTCCGATTTGCACGTTGCTCCGGCCGCGGCTTCGGCGAGCCAGACGGTGCGGGTCGACGTAACGGTGAAGAACAGCGGCGGCCACGTCGGCAAGGAAGTGGTACAACTGTACCTTAACGAACGCTTTGCGAGCGTGACGCCGCCATTGAAGCGGCTCAAGAGATTCGCGAAAGTTTTGCTCCAACCGGGGGA
>Ga0137418_10003399_pt1 | contig 14635 bp, 14 predicted proteins | sample CZODoug3_1_2_16f_FD_122242 | JGI IMG/M metagenome (GOLD analysis project Ga0137418, IMG submission 122242) | Vadose zone soil fungal communities from Angelo Coast Range Reserve, California, USA - CZODoug3_1_2_16fungal (Hybrid Assembly) | ecosystem: Environmental > Terrestrial > Soil > Vadose... | reverse complement strand
TCCGCCGCCGTCCAGGAAGACGTCGACGTCATCGGCCTCTCGATTCTCTCCGGCGCCCACAACACCATCTGCCCCCAACTCATGAATCTCCTCCGCGACAAAGGCATGACCGATGTCACCGTCCTCGTCGGCGGCATCATCCCCGAAGCGGACATTCCCCCCCTCAAGAAAGCTGGGATCGCTGAAATTTTCCTCCCCGGCACGTCCACGCAGGACATCATCGACTTCGTCCGCAAGCGCGTAGCTCATTAGGATTCTCTTCTAGGGGCATACCCTGTTGCGCACTTACTTGGCGATATTGCCTAATTCAAGTTCCCTCTCAAACTTCACGCGCGTGTACAGCACCGTAAATCCCCGCCGCACGATGTTCCGCTGCGAAGTGCTTCCCGGTTGCGCCAGGCAAACGGCCAGGTCACACCCGGCCTCCGCAGCTCGTGCCAGTCGCGCCTGCAACAGCGCCATGTGCACGCCCCGTCTGCGAAACGCCGGAAGCGTGCTCGCCCCAAACAGTCCTGCCACCCCGTCGCGAATCGCCAGCGTCGCACCGCCCGCAACTTTCCCATCCACGCGCGCCAGGTAGCTCTCCACGCCGGGACTCAGGGCGAACATCTTCATCACCTCCACGATTTCCGGCACCACCGGTCCCTTTTCCGCGAATCCCTGACTTACTGTGAGCGCCCACAAATCAATCTGTTCACGTCCCACATGCTCAATCGAGAGGCCGGGCGGCAGCCCAGACTGATTCTGCCGACGGTACGCGCCATCCAGGGGCCGCACCATTACATTAGAAAATTCCGTGACGCGATACCCGCGCTTCCCGAAATGTCCAATGAGCGAAGCATCCGCGAGTGGACAGGCCTCCACGCGCACTGGTGCAGCCCTGCTGCGATAGAAATCCTCCGACTCCGCGACGATTTCCACGGTGCGGTTCTCGGCGTCCGCGAAGATCGTCACGTTGCGCAGATCGGCGCGCTCGTCCTCAGGCGGTCCGGTGAAGATCGTCCCGTAGATGCCCTTCAGCCCCGGCTCGAGCGGATGCACGATCGTCCGGGCCGCCTCAATCGCATGCTTGATCTCCATGCCGACCCGCCGAAGTTCGGGCAGGTGCGGCACGTCAATCGGCAGCCCCACCGCCTCGCTGTCGACGATGGCGTAAAAGGCGCCGCCGAAGGCGACATCGGCGCGAATCTGCCGCGACGCCAGCTTCACGGTCAACCCGCCGTGGAGCACGAACGACGGCACGTTTACGAACGCGACGCTCTCGACCCGGCTCGCGCGACCAGGCCCACCAGGCCCACCTGCCGCACCCGGCTCAGGCCCCGCGCCTCCCGCCCTTTCCGCCCCGAGCCTCGCTCGAGCCCGTATGGTTCCAGCGGGCGCGTCGTAGACGACCGTCGTCCCGTCACCGGACATCAGCAGTCCGCGCTCGAGCGCGATCGTCGTGACCGCCACGACCCCGTGGCCGCACATCGTGCTGTACCCTTCGTTGTGCATGAAGAGGACGCCTGCGTGCGAGCCTGGCGACACCGGCTCGGTGAGGATCGCGCCATACATGTCGGCGTGGCCGCGCGGTTCGAGCATCAGCGCGCGCCTCAGGTGATCCGCATGCCTTTTCACCCAGTCCCGCTTCTCGAGCATCGTCTTGCCGCGCGGAGCGGGAAAGCCGTCCACGATCAGGCGCAGCGGCTCGCCGGCGGCATGCGCATCGATTGTTTTCACGCGCACCATAAGATAGAACTGTATCGCACGGTCGCACGTGTTGTACCGTCGCACATCGCACATCGCACGTCGCACATCGCACCTATGAAAGCGTTCTACTCTGACACGTTCGTGCTGCCGCTTCCGGAGCATCATCGCTTCCCGATGTCCAAGTACCGCCTCCTGCGCGAGCGGATTGTCGCCGAGGGCATCGTCGCACCGGCCGATCTGCACGTACCGGAGCCGGTCTCGTGGGAGGACGTGCGGCTCGTGCACGACGCGGGCTATGTCGACGCGATCGCGAACGGGACACTGCCGGCGGCTGCTCAGCGGCGGATCGGGTTTCCGTGGTCGCCAATGATGGTGGAGCGCTCCCGGCGCTCGGTTGGCGCAACGCTCGCCGCCGCGCGCGAGGTCGTGCAGTGCAGCGCCTGCCTTTCAGGCGCGCCGATTGCCGCACGCGAGGTCGTGCCGTGCGAGGCGGACTCTTCAAGCGCGCCGAGCGGCGGCGACCCCGAAAGGGTCGCCCTGCTGCAGAGCGTGGCCGCCAACCTCGCGGGCGGGACGCATCACGCCTTTCGCGATCGCGGTGAAGGGTACTGCGTGTTCAACGACGTCGCGGTCGCGGCTGCCGTGCTCCTGCGCGACGGCGCGATCCGGCGCGCCGCGGTCGTCGATTGCGACGTGCACCAGGGCAACGGCACCGCGGCGATCTTTCGCGACGAGCCGGCCGTGTTCACGTTCTCCCTCCATGGCGCGAAGAACTTTCCGTTCCGCAAGGAAGTGAGCGACCTCGACGTCACGTTCGAGGACGGCACCGGCGACGACGAGTACCTCGCCGCGCTGCGCGCGCACCTGCCACAGGTCCTCGACGGGTCCCGGCCCGATCTCGTGTTCTACCTGGCCGGCGCCGATCCATACGACGGCGATCGCCTTGGGCGCTTGAAGCTGACCATTGACGGCCTGCGAGCCCGCGATCGCGAGGTCTTCGACGCATGTGCCGATCGCGACCTCCCGGTCGTCGTCGTGATGAGCGGGGGCTATGCGCCGGACATCGACGCCATCGTCACCATCCACACCAACACGATTCGCGAGGCGGTCGCGCATTCGCGTGCTCGCGCTCGCGCACGTTCACACCTACCGGAGCCTGTGTGTCGATCCGTTTCCGCTTGCTGACCGAAGCCGACGTCAAAGCCGTGCTCACGATGGACGACCTCATCGAGACCATGGCGTCCGCGCTGCAGCGTTTCTCCGCCGGCCGCGTGGCGCAGCCGATCCGCACGGTCATTCCCGTTCAGGACACTGCGTTTTTCGGCCTCATGCCCGCCTTCGTGCGGGGTGACGGCGGCGCGAACTCCGACTCCGGCGTGGGAGGCTCGCCGGTGTCGGCCACGGCGCTCGGCGCCAAGCTCGTGACCGTGTTCGGCAGCAACGAGGCGCGCGGGCTCCCCACCCATCTCGCGTCGATCGTGCTGCTGGATCCGGAAACGGGCGCGCTGCTCTCGATTCTCGACGGCCGCTACATCACCGAGGCCCGGACAGCCGCCGTCTCGGCCGTGTCGTCGCGCCTGCTCGCGCGCACGGCCGCCTCGTCGCTCGCGATCATCGGATCCGGTGTCCAGGCACGCAGCCATCTGGAAGCGCTGTCGCGTATTCACACGCTCCGTCAGGTCGTCGTCTGGAGCCCGCACAAATTGCACCGCGACCGGTTCGTCGAGGACGCGCTTGAACATGCAGGGGACGGTCTTCAGACCGTCTCCCCGCCGGGCGTCCCGGCGCGGGCCGGTCATCCAGGGGGCGGCCTGAAGGCCGTCCCCTACACGATCACTGCCGTCGACCATGCCGGCGAGGCGGTCGTCGGCGCTGACGTCATCGTCCTGGCGACTTCGTCGCCGACGCCGGTCCTCGAGGACGGCTGGGTGAAGCCGGGCGCTCACGTCATCTCGGTCGGCGCGTGCCGGCCGACGCAGCGCGAAATGGACCCGGCGCTGGTCGCGCGCGCACGGCTGTTCGTCGATTCGCGCGGCGCGGCGCTCGTGGAGTCGGGGGACGTCGTGTTGGGGATCGAGGAAGGCCGATTCCGCGCCGACCACATCGTCGCCGAGCTTGGCGAGCTCGTCGTGGACGATCGAATTACACGGGCGCCCCACGTCCAAGGCCGGCGCAGCGACGCCGACATCACGATCTTCAAGAGCCTTGGATTGGCCGTGGAGGATGTGACGGCGGCCGATCTCGCCTATCGGCGCGCCATCGAACGCGGTGTGGGACAGCTGCTGGCCCTGTAGGGGCGGCCCCATACGTCCGCCCGGGCCGACAAGTGGGTCGGCTCCGTGCTATGGCGCCTTCGGTGTCGTCGGCGTCGCTGCGGCTGGCCGCAATTCCTTCTCCTGATCGTCGAACCACTTCTGGTAATCGGCGGCGCTTTGAATCGTGACGAAGCCGCGCATCCGGAAGTGACCGAGGCCGCACAACTGCGAGCAGGCGATCTCGTACTGCCCGACGCGGTTCGGGATGAACCACACGGGAATCTGCATGCCGGGAATCGCATCCTGCTTCACGCGCATTTCAAACAACCCGAAGCTGTGGATGACGTCCTTGGTCGAGAGGTGCACGAGCACCGGCCGATCGACCGGCAGGTTCAGCTGATTGATGGTCGTGACGTCGTCTTTCGCGGCCGCGTCGGTGCGATCCAGGCCCAGCGGATTGTCGGCGCTGACCAGTTTGATATCGGTGCGCCCGAACCTGCCGTCCGGTCCGGGATACTGGACGTTCCACGCGAACTGCTCGCTGACGACGCGGACGACGACCGCCTCGTTTTCGGAGGGGAACGCCCTCACGCGCTTCGCCCAGGCGGGGATGGCGTAGAACACGAGCAGGAGCACCTCGACGATCGCAACCGCGACCTCGGTGCCCTTCGAGATCTTGCCTTTCGCGCCGACGTAGCTCGCCTTCGGGTTCGCGCCACGGCGGAAACGAAACAGCACGAAGACGAAGTAGACACCCCAGCCCACGAACAGGATCAGCATCAGCCAGTGCGTGAGCGCGATCATCTGATCGATCTCGCCGGCGTGCGCCGACGCTGCAATCGGCAGCCCCAGGTAGTTCACCATTGAGCGGTCCCCTCCGGAGGCGCGAAGGGCCCGGCTTCCGCCGGATCACTTGGCGCTGCGATGCGGTTGGCGCGGCGCATCAGGTAGATGAAGAACGACGCGAACCCGCACAGCACGACCGCCACGATTCCCAGCATGAAGATGATGCCGGTGTTGGTCGCGATTGCGAGCGGCGAATCGCTGTTGCCGAAGCACACCGGACACGCCAGCGCGGCGCGCGGCGACGCCAGCAGCCCGATGGTCAGGAGAGTTTTTCGCATATCCGAGCGCTCGGCTAAGCCCTTCGCGTTACGAACAACGCCTTCACGCTACAAACGCCTGGTCTTCCGCTGGAACGCCGCACCGTAGCATGCGAGCCCGACACCGCTCGCGAGCGCGACCACGCTGGTCACCGCGTACGTCACGGCGTGCGCCGCCTGGTACTGCCCCACCGCCCATGCCGCCACGAACGCGGCGAGAACCACCGACGCGGCGATGAAGAACAGGTGGAATGCTCTCAACGACATTCAGTGCCTCGGCGTCTCGGCGTGCGGCGCGCCCGCCGGAGCGTCCGGCGTGCCGATCGAGTCCATCATCGTGAACATCGGCACCGTCATCAGGACGAGGAAGCCGATCACGGTGAGCACCAGCGCGCCGTAGATCCATTTCTTCTCGTGGCTCAGGTGCATGAACACGGCGGCGACCATCGAGCCCTTCGTGATCGCGATGATCAGCGCAACGGTGATGGCGATCGGGATGGCCAGATGCACCTGATTGGCGATGACCGTGATGACGGTGCCCGCGAACAAGGCCGCACCGACCATGAAGTAGGTGCGAACGCTTTTCTTGATCGCTGCCGGGTCGGAATGCATGCGGTCTCCACGATCCGCTTCGAGGCGGACACTGTTGTGCCGACGGACCTATAACAAATACAGCACCGGGAACAGGAAGATCCACACCAGATCGACGAAGTGCCAGTAGAGTCCTGTGTACTCGATACGGTTCGCGAACTGGTCGGGATTCCTCTTCCACAACGAGGCGCCCGGCCCGATGAAATACGCCATCACGATCATGCCGCCGAGAATATGCAGGCCGTGCAGACCGGTCAGCGTGAAGTAGATCGCGAGAAAAGTGCTGCGCGACGGCAACTCGCCCCTCGTCCAGTGGCTCGAGTACTCGAAGTACTTGTTGACGAGGAAGATGCCGGCGAGCACGAACGTCGCGATCAGATAGAGACGATGCTTGCCCCAGTCGTTCAACTTCAGCGACGCCCACGCCATCACCATCGTCACCGACGATGCGATGAGGATGAAGGTGTTCGCCATGCCGAGCCACACGTTCAGCTCGCCGTGCGGCCACTCCGACGCGCCCGTACGCAGGATGATGTAGGTCGAGAACAGCGCGCCGAAGAGCATCACCTCCGACGCCAGGAACAGCCAGATTCCCAGCTTGCCGTTGGCGAGCCCGCTGTCAGGCCGTTCTTCAACTGTATAGGGGATGTTCATCGGATCTTTGCGTCCTTTGTGCCCTTTGTGCCTTTGTGTCGTTCGCGTTCAGGCTCTTTCCGGCTCGAACTGGGGCGTGAAGTCCTTTGCGGAGCCCGGCACGCTGTACTCGTACGGCCCGCGGTAGACGATCGGTTCGGTGAGGAAGTTGCCGTGCCCCGGCGGCGACGGCGCCGACCACTCGAGCGTGGTGGCCTCCCACGGATTCTTGTCGACCAGCGCCCCCCACTTGATGCTGCCGAGGAAATTGACGATGAACGGCAGCTGGAACAAGCCGAGGCTCCACGCCGCTATGCCGATGATGAGGTTGTACTTCAGCAGCTCCTTGTTGTGCGCGTACTGCATGCCGCCGTCATACATCCGGCGGTTCATGCCCCCGAGCCCCTGGATGAACATCGGCATGAACACGATGTTGATGCAGATGAACGATCCCCAGAAATGAATCGCGCCCAGCATCTCGTTCATCTTCCGCCCGGTCGCCTTCGGGAACCAGTAGTAGATGCCCGCGAACATCGCGAAGATCGTCCCCGGCGCGACGACATAGTGGAAGTGACCGATGACGTAATAGGTGTCGTGCAGGTGGATGTCCGCCGGCGCGAGGCCGAGCGGCAGACCGGTGAGCCCGCCGATGCCGAACATCGGGATGAACGCCAGCGCGAAGAGCATCGGCGTCGTGAAGCGGATCGACGCGCCCCACAGCGATAGCAGCAGCGCCGTCAAGATCACGACCGACGGAATCGAGATGATCATCGTCGTCGTCTGGAAGAAGGCGCTCATCGTCGTGCCCATGCCGGTCATGAACATGTGATGCGCCCAGACGATGAACGACATGAAGCCGAGGAAGGTCACCGAATACACCAGCGCCTTGTAGCCCCACAGCGGCTTGCGCGTGTTGTTCGCAATGATCTCGGAGACGATGCCCATGCCCGGAAGGATGAGCACGTACACCTCGGGGTGCGCGAGGAACCAGAACAGGTGCTGCCAGAGGAGCGGGTTGCCCTCGCCGGCAATCAGCATCGGCTTGCCCGAGACGACGAGGCCGCTCGGCATGAAGAAGCTGGTGCCCGCGAGCCGGTCCATGAGCTGCAGCACGCCGGCCGCCTCGAGCGGCGGGAACGCCAGCAGCAGCAGGAATGCCGTCACGAACTGCGCCCAGACGAAGAAGGGCATGCGCATGTAGCTCAGGCCCTTCGCGCGCAGCTGCACGATGGTGGTGATGAAGTTCACCGAACCCAGGAGCGACGACGTGATCAGGAAGATCATCCCGACGAGCCACAACGTCTGCCCCGGCGCGATGACGGCCAGCGGGGGATACGACGTCCAGCCGGACTGCGCGGCGCCGACCCCGTGATCCCACCTCTGGAAGAAGCTGGCCAGCATCGTCACGCCGCCCAGGAAATATACCCAGTAGCTCGCCATGTTGATCTTGGGGAACGCCATGTCGGGCGCGCCGATCTGCAGCGGCATCACGAAGTTGCCGAAGCCGCCGACGGCGAGCGGGACGACGCCGAGGAACACCATGATGGTGCCGTGCATCGCGCCGAGCTGGTTGTAGAACTCCGGGAGCATGATGCCCATGGGCGCGCGATCCTGGCCGAACCACTGTCCGATCAAAGGAATCGGCCGGCCCGGATAGGCGAGCTGCCACCGCATGATCATCATCAGCGTGAAGCCGAAGAGCAGAAAGAAGAGGCCGGTGAACGCGTACTGAATCCCGATAACCTTGTGGTCCTGCGAGAAAACGTATGTGCGCCACCAGCCGAGCTCTTCGTGATGTTCGGCGTGGGCGTGCGCGTCGACGTGCACGCGCTCGCCGCCCGGGTGAATTTCGGTTTTGTCCATAATCGGTTGCGATTGTATGCAGAAGGCACAAGCCGCGCAAGCTGGTGCCGTCGTAAGATCGTGTTTATGACCCGCCTGTCGGGCGCCCGTGCTCTCGGCTGCGCCGCCCTCCTCGTCGCCGCGGTTGCGCCGGCCGGAGCAAATCCGGAGTCCGAAGCGCTTCGGGCGAAAGCCTCGAACCATCTGTTCAACCTGGAGCATGACCAGGCGCTCGCCGCGTTCCGACAGGCGGTCGCCGCCGATGCGAAGGACGCCGCCGCCTATCGGGGGCTCGCGACGTCGCTCTGGTTGAGCATCACGTACGCACGCGGCAACATGACGGTCGACGATTATCTCGGTCGCGTCACCAAAACGAATACGCCGCTCGCGCCCGCGCCGGCTGACATCGCCGCGCTGTTTCGCCAGGCCATCGATCAGGCGATTGCCCTCGCGCGCCAGCGGACCGCGGCGAATCCGCGCGACGCCGATGCGCACTATCAGCTCGGCGCCGCGATCGGCCTGCGCGCGTCCTACGCCGCGACGGTCGAAGGCAGCGTGCTGGGCGCCTTCCGGTCCGCGCGGGAGGCGTACGACGAGCACGAGACGGTCCTGTCGCTCGAGCCGCGCCGCAAGGACGCCGGCCTCATCGTCGGCACCTATCGGTACATCGTCGCGGCGCTCGCGCTGCCGCTCCGCTGGATGGCTTATGTCGCCGGATTCGGCGGCGGCCGCGAAAAAGGTGTGCGCCTGATCGAAGAGGCGGCGGCGTACAGCGGCGAGAACCAGACCGACGCCCGCTTCGCACTGCTCCTGATCTACAACCGCGAGCGGCGGTACGACGATGCGCTCGCTCAGCTGGCGGCGCTGCGCGACCGCTACCCGCGCAACCGCCTCGTATGGCTCGAAAGCGGATCGACGTGCCTGCGCGCCGGCCGCCCGGCCGATGCCGAGCGATTCCTCAACGATGGGTTTGCGCGCTTTGCCGATGACCGCCGCCCGCGGATGTTCGGCGAGCACGCGCTGTGGAGCTACAAGCGAGGCATGGCACGCGCCGGGGCCGGAAGGATCGCGGAGGCTGACACGGATCTCAGAAACGCGCTGAAGCTCGAGGCGCGCAAGTGGGTGCACGGCCGCACACATTTCGAGCTCGGCAAGCTGGCGCTGAAAGCTGGGAACCAGCTGGCGGCACGACAGGAGTTCCAGGCGGCCATCGGGTTCTGCGAGGGCGATAATGACGTCGGAACCGCAGACGAAGCCCGTCGTCTGATGAAATAGGGCGAACCGGTCCCATGGATTCAGCCGACCTCTTGGGGTTGCCGGCCTGCGCACGTTCTGAGGTGTCATGATCCAGAGCAGCACCCGGAAGACCTGGGTGTCGGTCCTCATTGCCGCGGTCATCATCATCGGGATGCTGGCGGCCGCGGCCGTGGGCGGCACGGCGTTCTTCTTCTACCGCCACGTACACAGTCAGGTGACGCCGAGCGAGAACGCGGCGCAGCAGTTCGCCGACGCGCGCGCGCGGTTCGCCGGCCAGCAGCCGCTCATCGAGATCAACAAGGACGATGAGCCCCGGCTGCATCGAGAGGTGATTCCGGCGTCGCCGTCGAGAGTGAAGCTGGATGCCCTGCGTGTGCTCGCGTACGACATGCACGCCAGAAGGCTCGTGAACGTGTCGATTCCCTTCTGGCTGCTGCGCCTCGCGCCCTCGAACCGGTTCTCGTTTCTCAACGACAACGCGATCGACTTCGACTCGGACCGGATCCACGTGACGCTGGAAGACATCGAGCGCCGCGGCCCGGGGCTCATTCTCGATCAGACCGACCGGCGCGGCTCGCTGGTGCTCGTCTGGACGGAGTAGATGACGGCAACCGTGAACGGCGTACGTCTGACGTATTCCGACCTTGGTTGTGGCGTTCCCCTGCTGTGTCTTCACGGCGGGATGGGCGTCGATGCCCGCGCTCTTCATGTTCCAGGCATCCTGGATCTGGCAAGGCTCGGCGTTCGGGTGATCATCCCCGATCAGCGGGGACACGGTCAGTCAGAGCGCAGCAATCAGAGCGAATACTCCCATCGTACGTGGGCCACCGACGCGCACGATCTAATCGGATGCCTCGGGCTCTCACGTTCTGCGCTGCTCGGCCACTCGTACGGCGGCTTCATTGCCCTCGAGTACGCTCGGCGCTGGCCTGAGTCGTTGACCCACCTGATTCTCGTCGCGACTTCGGCTGGTCCGGTTTCCGTGCAGGCTGCCAGTGTTTCAACAGATATCGACCTGCGAGCATATTTTCGAAGCGTCTGGCCTCGCTTCTTCGCTGGAGACGATAAGTACTGGCCGTTGTTCGAGACGCTGACATTCGCCGCAGACCCGTACAATGCGGCGTTCACACGCGAGTTGCCCGCCTATGATATGCGGGCTCACGTCCATGGGCTCGATGTGCCGACACTGCTCGTCGTTGGGAGCGTCGATCCGTATCGTGCGCACATGGAGTGGCTCGCAGGGCACATGCCAGATGCCACGTTGTGCGTGGTCGACGGCGTCGGCCACTTTCCGTTCATCGAGGCGGCCGAGCAATTCACGCAGAGAGTCGCAGCTTTTGTCAAAGACTCAGAGACGTCGCGTGCCTCCTGATCACGCGAGCGCGATGCCACCGCTAATCAATACCCCACCCGACCCACCCGACCCACCCCGACTGTGATCGGCCTCCAGCGAGGACGCGCGGAATCGCATCCTTACGGTTTTTTGGCGCAAAACGCGTCCCACTGTGTGGCACATGACTTGAACCAACGCCTGGAAACGAATCGAGGGCTCCCATGCTGAGAATAGGCCGATCCCTTCCGGCGCTCATGCTCGCGGCCGGTGTCGCGGCGGCCGCGCCGGCGTGCGCAGCGCAGACTTACGGTTATCCGCGTAACGGCGGATATTCGCGCGAGCTCGAGCGGCGCGCGTACGACAACGGGTTCCGCGAAGGCGCAGAGGAAGGTCAGAACGACGCGCGGCGCGGCCGCGATTTTTCCTATCAGCGCCACGACGAATACCGCGACGCCGATCAGGGCTACCGTCGCGGCGACGGCGACTTCGACCTGTATCGCCGGTCGTACCGCCAGGGATTCCAGACCGGCTACAACGAAGCGTTCAACCGCTTCACCGCCAGCAACGGCCGCTATCCGCGCGGTACCTACCCGACCTATCCGACCTACCCGGCTTATCCGTCCAACCGCGGCTACACTTCCGGATCCCCGGCCGCGCAGAACGGGTATCGCGACGGCGTGGAGGCGGGCCGCGACGACGCGCGCAATCGCGGGCGGTTCGATCCGGTGCGCGCGAGGCGGTACCGCGAAGGTGACCACGACTACAACGGCCGCTACGGCTCGCGCGACGACTACAAGCGAGATTACAGAGCCGCCTTCGAGCAGGGATACCGCGAAGGATACGGACAGGGCAGGTAAGCGCGACAGAGGGAGTGCAGACAGGGCAGGTGGGCCTGGTAGGTCAGGCAGGGCAGGCCCGACCCACCCGACCGACCCGCCCTTCCCGACCTACCATCCCCTTGTCAGAACGCGAGCATGTGCGTGTATTTGACGATGATCCCCCGCCCCGTGTTGACGGGCGTGGGCGGGTCGGTCAGCTGCTGCACGTTGTAGACGACGAACAAATCGCTCAGCGGGCGGTGAATGAGATCGAACCGGACGTTCGCGCTCACCTGCTTCAAGTCCGTGTTGTACTGCAGCAGCGTATCGAGAAACGTCCGCGTGCTGAACGCGTAGCCGATCCGTGACGTGACCAGGTCCGTCGCGAAGTCGTGCAGGGGAAACGGCAGGCTGATGTCGTTGCGCTGAAGTGCCAGATCGAGCGTCAGGTGATACGAGGGCCTGATGATCATGCTGGCCTTCGTCGATTTCTGCGTCCCGGTCCAGAACCCACCCGCCGTGATCAGCGCCGACCACGACACCTTTCGGCTGTGGTTCGTCTCGAGCTCCAGGGCGTACTCGTTCCAGCCGTAGCTCCCCGACGCGAACGACTGATCGGGACGAATCCTGAATGGCGTGACGATCCGCTCGAAGCGGGGGTTCCATTGCAGCTCGAGATAGCCGCCCTTCTCGAAGAACCACGCCATCGCGACGTGGTTGGTGTGCGTGACTTTCGTGTTCGACTGATCGGTGTAGATGTTGTAGCGCGTATGCGGGTGCAGCTCGCGGATCCCGAATCTGTGCCACCATTCGGGCCGGAAGCGGATGCCGAAATCGACGAAATGCTTGCGGACGCCGCGCCGCTTGATGAAGCCGATGTCGTCGCGGAAGTTGTCGCCGACGCTCAGCAGGGAATATTGCGTGTGGAGGAAGTTGTCGTTCCAGACGATCGACCCCTTGCCGGCCATCTCGCCGCCGTCCACCTGCGGGGTGGCCGACTTCGCGAGGAAGCCGTTGATGCTCAGCGCGGTCCTGAACCGGAAGTTGGCGTCCACGCCCACAACTTCATTGCGATCCGTTGACGCGCCGGTCGACTGCCGTGACAGGAAGATCGCCCCCACGTCCGAGTTGCCCAGGATGTCCCGCCGTCCGCGCAGCACCGTGTAGTTGTCGGCGGACGGGTCGCCTTGCGCAGTCCCTGGTTGGGACGCGTCTCCCTGCACATTACGGAGACCCGTCCCCCGTTCGGTCTGGATAGTCATCGCGCCGACGCCGGTGCGGCCGACGCGCCCGGTGAGCCTGCCGCCCGCCACGATCGGAATCTCATCGCCGGCGTCGGTGAGGCCTATCCGGCGGGAGAAGAACAGCAGCATCTCCTCTTCCGGCGGCGCAAACCGCGCGTTGCCCAGCCGTGACTCGCGCGGGATATCGCCGAAGTAGAACATGCCGGAGTTCTCGAGGAAGAACTCGCGCTTCTCCGGAAAGAAGAGGCTGAACTGCGTCAGGTTCACCTGCTGCTCGTCGGCTTCGGCCTGAGCGAAATCGGGCTTGACCGTGACGTCGAGCGTCAGCGACGGCGTGACGCCGTACTTCGCGTCGAGGCCCACGTGGGACCCGGTGTCGAACGCGGCGCCGTTCAGCGGGCGCGTCGAGTTCGCCGCGACCCAGGGCTTCAGGCGCAGGTTGCGTCCCTGGCTCGCATCGGGCAATCCGCTCAGCGTGCCGCCGAGACCCGCGCGATACAGGTTGTAGACCCGCGGCACCGGCGACCAGTAGTCGATCTCGTTCTTCCGCCGGATCCGGCGGCTGAAGTTCACGCCCCAGATGCGATCGCTGCCGCGCTGGAAGCGCAGGGTCTTGAACGGAATCCGCAGCTCGGCCGACCAGCCGTCGCCGGTGACGCGCGTGGCGACGGTCCAGACCGCGTCCCAGCTCGTGTTCACGTCGCGGCCCTCGTTGGCGATCTGCGCGTCGGACTTCGCGCCGACCGCGTTGGTGACGAACACGAAGCCGTTGCGCCGATCGGCGAAGGTGTCGAGGATCACCTCGAAGCTGTCCTGATCGCCCGCCACGAAGTCCTTCCGGATGTCGTTGATGATCAGGCCGGACGCCTCCCGGTCGTGGCAGATGACGCCGATGTAGAGAGCGTCGCGGTCGAACGCGAGGCGCACGTCGGTAGGCTCGGTCGCCGGCTGCCCTTCCTGCGGTTCGGCCTGCACGAAGCTGCCGGCCGGCGCCGCGGTGCGCCACACCTCTTCGTCGAGCACGCCGTCGAGCGTGATCGGCGTCAGCGTTTCCACGGCCGAGACCTCGCGGCGGCCATCGGGCGATTGGAATGGAAGGAAGGTGTCGGCGGCGTGAGCGGCGACGGGCGACAGCAGCAACGCCGAAAGAATAAGGGGACGGAGAATCGACACCGATTTTTCGCCGTCCATTGTACGTGCACTTCTCAGAAGCGGATCACCATCTCTGTTCGACGTGTCTCCTGTCGGATACATGTGTCGGTCTGTCAGGAACTCCACAGCTGCACGACGAATCGGTGCGCCGGCGGGGCCCGAACGCGGGCCGCGCGTGAAGATTCTCTCTGAGGAAATTAACGGTTGTTTTTCGGGACAAGATGACGCGATGGCCGGCTCTAGAGGTGATCAGTGCTCCGCATGGTTCGCGAGCTCTGGCAAGCGTCGGCATGCACGTCGGCTGTCACGCGTTGCGACAGGCCAGCATCATCACCGCGATCAAATTCGGGCAAGAAAGCCGGCCTGCTCTTCGAGGTCACGCCGTCGATGTCGCCCCCAGCCGTTGGGCTGCCGGCCGGGGGGCGCACAGCTCGGGCTGGACGAGATCGAACTGCGGCGCGGCCCTCGGCGCATCAACCAGGCGTGAGGAAGAGCAACAATGACGCGCGGTGATTACCCGCATCCGTGTCAGACCCTACCTGCAACCGAGAGCGGCCCTGGCGTCGTTCGCCAGACGAATCAGCAGCGTCGCCTCGGCCTGCGTGAGCCTGATTCCAACCTGCGATTGAATGACCGTGATGACCCCCGCCAGCTGACTGCACGCCGCGGCCGTGTTGCCGGACCGGAGGCTGGCGATCAGGGCCTGCAACAGCGTGCG
>Ga0137418_10003398_pt1 | contig 14635 bp, 10 predicted proteins | sample CZODoug3_1_2_16f_FD_122242 | JGI IMG/M metagenome (GOLD analysis project Ga0137418, IMG submission 122242) | Vadose zone soil fungal communities from Angelo Coast Range Reserve, California, USA - CZODoug3_1_2_16fungal (Hybrid Assembly) | ecosystem: Environmental > Terrestrial > Soil > Vadose... | reverse complement strand
GCCGAGCGCCGCGATCTGTTGGTCATCGGTGAGGCCGCACGCGATGCGCACGTTCACGTAACGCCGGTCGCCGCCCGCGCCCATGAACGTCAGCCGGCCGAACAGGCGCTGCGACATCGGGCATTCGGGTTCGACGTAGACGATGACGTCGGAGCCGTCGAGGCGCGCGACGAGATCGCGGAAGGATGACGAACGCGCCATCCCTTCGTTGATCCCGGCGCGCAGCCGCGTATCTGTCGTGCGGACGTGTCCGCCGTCGCGCGGCTGCTGCCCGCCCGCAAGCGACGCGACGAACACCAATACCCCAAGTGCGAAATCCATGTTCGTATCCTCGGTGTTCGCGGCGACGCGGGGGCAACGTCCACGCAAAATCGGTCGGCTCAGAAAGCCAGGCGGAACCCGAACTGCACCATGCGCGCCTGGTAGGCGAGGTTGCTGTTGTAGGACGGCTTGCCATAGAGCGCGCTCGTCTCGGTCAGCGTGTACGACCCGTAGTTCGGGCGGTTGAACAGGTTGAACACGTCGACGATGCCCGAGAGCGTGCGACGGCCGAACGCGAGCGACTTCTGCACGCGCACGTCGACACGATGAATCCGCAGTCCGACGAAGTCGTTGCGCGCGATGATCGTGCCGTTCGGACGCAGCCGCTGGGTCGCCATCTGGTTGAAGCCGACGTCGCGCACGTCGCTGCCGTACCTCGTCGCCATCCGCGAGCCGGAGCCATAGAAATACAGGCCGCTCACCTGGATGCCGAGGGCCGGGCTGTAGATGCCGTTGAGGACCGCGCGATGCCGCTGGTCGGTCGCCGCAAGGCCGTAGCCGCCGTAGACGTCCGGCGCGATCGTGAAGGGGTACGGTGCACGGGTCAGCGATCCATTGACGATCGAGTACTGCTGCGGCTGGTCGGAACCGTCGCGGAAGTGGGAATAGGTATACGTGCCCTCAGCCTGCCAGCGATGGCTGAAGCGCTTGTTGAAGCTCGTCTCGAGCCCTTTGTAGCTCGAGTAGCCCTCGAGCAGTCCCAGCGGCACAATCGCCCAGTCCTGGAACGGACGATGCGCCAGGTCGGCCGACGGGTAGTTCACACCGGTCGCGGGGTTGTACGAGAGGTTGATATTGGTATCCACCTCCTCGCCACGCCCGCCCGTGTAGACGTAGTCCGCCTGCACCGACATGTCGGCCCCGACCTGGCGCTCGATGCCGATCGATCCCTGTCGCGCGTACGGCATCCGCCGCCATGTGCTGTTGATTTCGTCCGTGATCGATCGGCGATAGCAGCCGGGCGTGTTGCCGCTCTGATCGCACGCATTCGCCATCACCTGCGCGTAGGTTGGCGTCGGGCCGTTGTACGGGTTGATCGCGAAGTCGGCACGGCCGTCGTAGAGCGCCTCGGCGGCCGCCTGGTGCACCGCCTCCGCGGTCTGGTGTCCCTCGTCCGTGGACGCCTGCGAGTAGAACAACCCGTAGCCGCCACGGATGACGGTCCGGTCAGCGAGCGTATAGGCGAAGCCGGCGCGCGGGCCGAAGTTGTTCAGGTCGTACGGAATGTCGTCGTTGATCCACGGCTCGAACACATAGCCTTCCGAATTGGCGCCGGCCTGCACGTCATAGCGCACGCCGAGGTTCAGCGTCAGCCTGCTCGCCACTTTCCAGTCGTCCTGCAGCCAGGCCGCGTAGAGGGCCTGCGGGATCTTGTAGTGGAAGTTCGTGTTCGACACATTCATCGTGAAGCGCCTCGAAATCGGGGAGAGCGGCGCGAGGTTCCACGTCGAGGCGTCGTTCCAGACCGGGAAGAGCGACTCGATCCCGGCCGGCACGGCGCCGTTGGTCGCGTCGAGATTGCCCGTGCACGAGGCGCACCACAGGATGAGCGTCTGCTGCCGGATGTATTCGCCGCCGACCTTGACGTCCTGCCGTCCCAGCTTGTCGAACGAGAACGTGTAGTCATCGCGAATCGAGTAGTTGTTCTGCGTCTGGTCCTGGCCGACCGCCTGCCCAATCGAATAGCTGCGGAGACTGATGACCCTCGATCCGCCGCAGCGCACGGGCGCGTCGGGGAAGCAGCCGCCCTTCCACGTCACGGCCGCATCGCGGGTGTAGTTGAAGAGCGAGGCGCCGCCCTTGATCTCGTTCACCGCGCGCGTGCCGACCACCTGCGTCAGCGTGCTGAACAGCTCGTTGCTGTGACGCTGCTCGCGCCGGGCGGTCGATGGATGGCTCGTCGCGCCGCCCGTGCCGCTGTTCGGCAGGTCGTTGTAGTACTTCTGGAAGCGCGTCATGACGTGCGTCTCCGCCGAGATCTGCGCGTCGCCGCGCACGATCCCCTTCCGCTGGCGGTTCCTGGCGGCGAGGTCGACGTTGAAGGCCGGATACGGGCTCGAGAAGGTCACCGTCTGCGGCTGCCGCTCCTGCTCGTAGTTGCCGAAGAAGTGGATGCGATCCTTGCGCACCGGCCCGCCGAAGGTGGTCACGATCTGCTGGTCCTGGTACGGGACGACGCGGTTCTGGATGAAGTCGGACGCGTTGAACCGATCGCTCCGGAAGTACCCCGCCACCGTGCCCGCGTACGTGTTCGTCCCCGATTTCGTCACCGCGTTGGCGAGCATGCCCGACGAACGCCCCTGCGTCGCGTCGAAGCGGTTGGTCACGACGACGAACTCGGCGATCGCGTCCATGCTGTAGCTCGGCTGGTTCTGGTCGGTGCCCGGGATCAGGTGCGTGATCTGCTGGCCGTCGATGTTGATCTGCGAGTAGCCCTGGCGCGCCTGCGGGATGTTGCTGCTCTCGTTCTGGCGGCTGCCGGGCGCGAGCATCGCCAGGTCCATCCAGTTGCGGCCGTTGATCGGCAGGTCCTGCATCTGCCGCTTGTCGATGTTGCCCCCCAGCGTAGACGAGGTCGTGTCGACGAGCGGCGCCTCGCCGCTGACGACAATCGACTCCTGCACGGTCGACACCGACATCTGCAGGTTCAGCACGGCGGTCTGCCCGACCTGCACGGCCACGCCCCTGGTCGCCGCGCCGAAGCCCGGCAGCTCCGCGCTCACCCGGTAGTCGCCGATGCGAATCGGGATGCGGTAGCCGCCGCGTTCGTCGGTGACCGCGACAAAGTCGTTGCCGGACGCCGTGTGGACGGCGGTGATGGTGACGCCCGGCAGCACGCCGCCGCTGCTGTCGGTGATGGTGCCGGTCAGCACCGCCTCCTGCGCGAAGGCGGCGCGCGGCACCGTGAAGAGCGCGCAAAGCATCAAGGCACGAGCGATCACACGTCCACTGTTCACGTCTCTGGCTCCTTGTCGGGAATCCGGGATCCGGGGTGCGGGATCCGCGGAGTCGTGGATGCGGGCGAAACAGCAAGCGGCGGTCCACCCGCGCGAATCAGCGTATGTGCTGAATGTTTTCAGCGATTGCCGCGGCGCGCGGCGCCGGCATTCGCGATCATCCGCGACGAATCACACAGCTTTGTGGAGACTCGAACGACAGGAGGCACAACTTGGTGCAGGAGCGTGGGGACGAGACGAATGCGACGCGACAAAGGTGTGCCGCGCGCGGGCGCGCGCGACACTAATGCGTCGTCGTTCGAAGCGACGAGGGGATCGCGCTGATCACCGCCCGATGCATCGCCACGATGCCCGGGTCGGCCTTCAGCACCGCGTCGTAATGCTGGCGGAAGCCGCCGGGCGCGTCGCCGGCCGTGAGCAGCTCGCGCGTCTCGAGCAGCAGGATCTGCGCTTCCGCGCTGACTTGAACGGGCGTCATCGCGGGGCGCGCGGGCGTGGGACGCCGCCGATCGTTGGCGTTGCTGATGAGCTCGTCCACTCGCACGATCAACTCCGAGATCGGGTGAAGCCACGAGAACGCCGAGTCGCGGATGAGCAGCTGCAGCATCTCGCCGGGCGTGACGGCGCCGTGGCCCTTTTCGTAGGCGGCGCGCTCGCGTTCGATCAAAGCCTTGTGAAGCTCCAGGAGGGTTCGGCGCACCTGGCTCAGTCTTTCCTGAGGAATCACTGGTGTAGTTTAATCTGTTCCGTGCGAGCCGCAGCTCTGCTACTCACGCTGGCATTGGCTGGATGCGCATCGCGTGACGCGGCCATCGGCCCGGCCGTGCCCGACCCGGCCCCGTCTCGAGCCCGTGAGATCGACCGACTCGTCGAACGCGGGTGCTACCGCTGTCTCGAGCAGGCGCACGAGGCCGCCGCCGCTGCCGCCGATCCCGTCCGCACGTTCGAGACGGCGCTGCTCCTGGCCGCGCGCTCCAAGGAGCTCGGCCTTCCGTTCGCGCCATGGATCGCGCGCGCGCGCGCGGCCACGCCGTCCGGCCCCGACTGGTCCGATTACCTCGCGATCGTCGACGCGCTGCGCATCGATCCGCTCGCCGACGATCGCGACGTGACGCTGCTCGACACGCTGAAGAACCGTGCGTCGGCCGACAAGGTGGCCGGCTGGCGGACAGACCTGGCCACGGGCGCCGGCTCGCCGCTGCTGCGCACCTATCTCGAGCTCTCGCTGATCTGCCAGTACATCGTCGAGGACCGCAACGTGACGATTGCCGCGGCGGTGCAGCGGTTCCACGACGTGCCGCTCGTCGAGTACCGCGCGGGCGCGTGCGGGCCGGCGCAGGCGCCGCACCTGGCCGCGGTGCGGGAAGCCGTGCCGGAATTCGCCGACGTCGATTTCGCGCTCGGGCGATACGCGATGGACATTCCGCAGCAGCCGGACCAGGACGAAGCGCTTCGCCGTTTCACCGCCGCGCGTGCCGCCTTTCCTGCTTCGCCCGCCGTCGTCGCGAGCCTCGCGGCGGTTCGCCGCGACCGCGAAGAATGGGCGGACGCGCTCGAGGCGTACGACGCGACGCTGGCGCTGGTCCCCACGCATCGCGACGCACTGCTCGGCCGCGTGGTGACGCTCTCGCACCTGTCGCGCCACGAAGACGCCGTCGCGACCGCGACGCACATCCTCGACCTGGGCAACTGGTTCACGGGCGAAGCCTACTACTGGCGCGCGTGGAACGCATATCACCTCGCGCGGATAGACGAGGCGCGCGCGGATACCGACAAGGCCAAGGGACTGATGCACAACGCCTCGGTGCTGGTGCTCTCCGGGATGATCGAATGGCACGAGCACCGGCTCGACGAGAGCGAGGCGGAACTGCAGGACGCGCTGACGCTCGACGCCGGCCAGTGCGAGGCGGCGTTCCTGCTCGGTTCCGTGCGCGCCGAGCGGCGCCAGTGGACGTCGGGCGCGGCCGCCTTCGAGCTCGCGCAACGGTGCTACGACCTGTCGGTGACGCTGCGGCGCGAGGCGATCGCCCGCATTACCGCAGGATCGGGCAGCGAAGCAGGGAAGGCACGGCTGATTGCTCGCCAGCAGCGCGCGATGACCGAGGAAGCGCAGCACCGCGACGAGGCGGCACAGAACGCCGAGCAATTGCAGAAACGCGGCGGCGTGTAGGGGGATTCTGCACGAATGCCTACGGCGTACGGGTACCTTCTCGTGTTTCTCGGCGGCGGGTTTGGTGCGGCCGCGCGCCACTGGGTGAATCGCACCGCGATGAACATCGTCGGCCCGGATTATCCGGCTGGCACGCTCGTCGTGAATATCGTCGGATCGATGGCGATGGGGATGCTCGCCGCCTGGTTCGCGTTCCGCGGCGAAACGACGACCGCGGCCGAGCGGCTGTTTCTCACGACCGGGCTGCTCGGCGGCTTCACGACGTTCTCGGCCTTCGCGCTCGACACGACGCTGATGTGGGAACGCCATGACTGGACGGCCGCAATCGTATACGCCGGCTCGTCCGTGTTGCTCTCGATCGTGGGACTGATTGCGGGTATGTTTATCGTTCGGGTTCCGCTGTCGTAACAGTCCGGCGGGTCCAAAAAGACGCGCCCTACCGCGCCCGACCCGGAGGAGCGCGCCGCCATCCACCGCTACAACCCCGATGGCACCGCTCACGAGATCTGGCGGGTGGCGTACGGCGGGCAGCAGGCAGCGGGCAGCAGGCCGTAAACAGGCGAGTGCTGCCAGCTGCCGGCTGCCAGCCGCCAGCTACTGCGGATCGCGGTGAATGCTGTCGAGGATCGCCGGAAAGCAGTCGGGGCAGATGCCGTGGCTGAACTCGGCCTCGGTATGGTCCGACAGGTAGCCTTCGAGCTGCTGCCAGTACTTGTCGTCCACGCGAATCTTCTTGCAGTAGGAGCACATCGGCAGCAGGCCGCGCAGCTGCTTCACGTTGGCGAGCGCCTGTTCGAGGTCCGCGAGCCGGCGCGCCATGCTCTCCTGCAGCGCCACCATGCGCATCCCGACCTGGGTGCGCGCCTTCAGCTCCGCCGCCTTGAACGGCTTGACGACGTAGTCGTCAGCGCCCGCGTCGAGCCCGGCGGTGATGTCGGTGGTCTCCGACGCGCTCGTCACCATCAGGATGTAGAGCGGCGGGAAGGACGGCAGCAGCCGCGCGCCGCGACAGAGGTCCACGCCGTCGATGCCCGGCATCATGCGGTCCAGCACGAGCACCATCGACTGGGTGCGCGCCTGGATCTGCGCCCAGGCGGCGTGGCCGTCTTCGGCCACCGCAACGTCGGCGCCGCATCCGGCGAGCGCGTGCATGGCCAGCCGCCGGCTGATGGGGTCGTCGTCGGCTATGAGAATCTGCATCGGTGTCCCTCGTGTGCGCGAGCAGAGCAGGGAACGTGCCGGGCTTGGACCGTGATTTCGTGCGATTTCAGGCCGACATTGCCCGATCCGTCAGAGGAAGTGTGCGGGCGGTGCACGGAGCCGTGCGGCAGGCGCACGGTCCGCCGTCAGCGCGACGCGTAGAACGACGGCAGCGGCATGTCGCGCATGGTGCGGAGGCCGGGCGCCGCGGCGATGACGTGCGGGATGGAGTTCACCGTCATCGAGGCGGTCGCGATGTCGCCATGGATGCCGCCCTGCACCTTCGAATAGATGCGCGGCGAGCCGTCGATCAGCACCGAGTCGAACGATTCCGGCGCGCCGAGATACGCGTCGAGCTGCAGCAGGATTTTCGCCTCGTCGCCGACGTAGCCGACGCCTTCCTGGCTGAGGCCCGCGACGTAGCCGGGGTCCACGGCCAGCAGCTCGCTGCACACTTCTTCCTCGGCGATCCACGGACGCACCTCGTCGGTGATCCGCGTCAGCTTCCACCCCATCGCGTCGCCAATCATCTGGATCGATTCCGTGAACCCGACGTGCCGCACCGAGCCGGCCGCGACCTGCTGTTCGAACTGCTCGCGCGTGAGGCCCGCGCCGATCTTCTGCTGGAACGGCACCCGGCGGGTGCGCGCGTCCTGCACGCGCCGCACCTCGATCCGATTGACCTGCTCGCACACCGACGTCAGCGCAATCGGCAGCGCGTCCATCGTGAACCCGGGGTTCACGCCGGTGCCGAGCACCGCGACCTTCGCCTTCCGCGCCATGGCGTCGAGCTGCTTCGCGAGACGGCGGTTGCGCGCCGCCGGATAGGCGAGCTCCTCGGTCGTCGAGACGACGGGCAGGCGGAGCTTCAGCAGCTGCTCGAGCTGCGGCATCACGCCCTTGAGCGAGGACGAGGTGCAGAGGACGGCGATGTCGGGCCTGGAGGCCTTCGCGGCCTTCCGGAGATCGCCGTTCACCTTCACGCGCAGCCGGCGGCCCAGGTCGATGACGTCGCCGACATCGCGGCCACTCTTGTTCTCGTCGATGTCCACGGCGGCGACGATGCGGAAGCTGCTGCGGGCGGCGAGCTGGCGCGCGACGGCCGCGCCAATCGGTCCCAACCCCACGTGCATCACGCGAATAGTCATAAGCGTACGTAGAGGCGGACCTTCAGGTCCGCCTGAAGCTCCCTAATGTAACATTCGCGCGTGCGCACCTTGCGCGGCGTTTTCGCGGCCCTCCTCACCATCGTGCTCACGGCGGACGGGCACGCGTCGCAGAGATTCGATCGGCCGCTGCCCGGCGCGCGTTCGCCGCGCAATGCCAGCTACGACATCGACGTGCGGCTCGAGCCGGCCGATCGCTCGCTGCACGGACACGAACGCATTCGCTGGCGCAATATCAGCGCGAATCCGACGAGCGAGCTGCAATTCCATCTCTACTGGAACGCGTGGCGCAACGCGGAGTCCACCTGGCTGCGCGAACGCCGCCTCGGCGGCAACACCAACACGCCGCGGCCCGATGCGTGGGGGTCGACCGACATCCGGCTGCTCCGCGTCATCACGCCCGGACGCGTCGACGAGCTGACGCCCCGCCTGCATTTCATCGCGCCGGATGACGGCAACACGGCGGATCGCACGGTGACGTCCGTGCCGCTGTCGCGCCCCGTGGCGCCCGACGAGACCATCGACATCGAGATCGACTGGAGCGCGAAGATTCCCCGGCCGTTCTCGCGCACGGGGTACATCGACGACTACTACTTCTTCGGCCAGTGGTTCCCCAAGCTCGGCGTCCTCGAAGACGCGGGGTGGAACACCCACCAGTTCCACTCGGGAACCGAGTTCTATTCCGACTACGGCGTCTACGACGTGCGGATGACCGTGCCCCGCGGCTACGTCGTCGGCGCGTCGGGCCGCGAGGCCGGCCTCACCGACGGACCGGACGGAACGGTGGTCCACCGCTATCACGGCGAGGACATTCACGATTTCGCGTGGGTGACGAGCCCGGACTTCCTCGTGCGGACGCGCGCGTTCACGCATCCGACGCTGCCGCGCGTGGAGATGCGCCTGCTCCTGCGCCCCAATCACGCGGGCCAGGAGGACCGGCACTTCGACGCGGCCGCCGCGACGCTGAAGTACTACGGCGAGTGGTTCGGCCCCTATCCGTACGACAACGTCACGATCGTCGATCCCGCGTTCCAGAGCGCCAGCGGGGGCATGGAGTACCCGACGCTCTTCACCGCGGGCACGCGCTGGATTGCCCCGCGGCGCGAGATCGACGTCGAGGAAGTGACCATCCACGAGGCCGGCCACCAGTGGTGGTACGGCGTGGTCGGCAGCAACGAGTTCGAGAACGCGTGGATGGACGAGGGGATCAACCAGTTTTCCGAGGCTCGTGCCGATGAAGCGGCGTTCGGCTCGCGGAACTATCTCTCGCGGCGCTACTTCGGCGGCGTCATCCCATGGGTGTTCGACGACATTCGCGTGAAGCGCGAATGGGACGAGGGGCTGGCGGGCTATCGCGCGCAGGCGGAATCCGACGCCGAGGCCACGCCGTCGTTCCGGTACTGGCCGTCGACCGGCGGCAACATCACCTACTTCAAGACCGCGCTCTGGCTGCACACGCTGGAACGGTGGCTCGGATGGCCGACGCTGCAGCGCGCGATGTCCACGTACTTCGATCGGTGGAAGTTCCGCCATCCGCAGCCCGCGGATTTCTTCCAGGCCATCGGCGAGGCCGCCGGACGCGATATGACGCCGTTCTTCGACCAGGTCTATCGCGGCTCGAACACGTTCGACTACGGCGTGCAGCAGTTGACGAGCACGCCCGCGGGCAAGGACCGGTTTCGCACCACCGTCGTCGCGCGCAGGTTCGGCGAAGCGACCTTTCCCGTGGAGATCGTCACGACGTTCAACGACGGATCGAAGAAGACCGAGCGGTGGGACGGCGTGGAGCGGCGCGCCATCTACCGGTACGACGGCGCCGTGCGCGCCCGATCGGTGGAAGTCGACCCCAACCACGTCCTGATGCTCGACGTGAACTACACGAACAACAGCCGCACGCTCGACCCGCGTTCGGGCGACGCCAGCCTGAAGTGGAGCCTCACGTGGATGACCTGGCTCCAGGACCTGCTGATCACCTATGCGTCCCTGGTGTGACGGCTGGCGGCGCGTCGTCTCTGCGCCCGCCGTCATCGCGGGCGTGTTCCTGGTGACGCTGCTCGCCGCGCTGCCGCTCGCGCTCACGCTGCGCGGGGCGCTGCGGGACCATCTCGGGTCGAGCCTGGCGGCCAACGATGCCGCCGACGGCGTGAACTACGACTGGTGGCAGGAGTTCACATCGCAGGCGAGCGGCATCGGAACGACCTTCACGCCGTCGATCATCGGGTTCGCGACGACGCTCGACAGCGTGAGCGGCCTGCTCGATCGGCGGACGCTGATCGCGCCGATTGCGTCGGCGCTCGGCATCTACGTCGGGGCGTGGATGCTCCTGACCGGCGGCATCATCGACCGCTACGCGCGCGGCCGCCGCGTCGGCGCGCACGGCTTCTTCGCCGCCTCGGGCACGTTCTTCTTCCGCTTCCTGCGCCTCGGCGCCGGCGCGGCCGCCGTGTACTGGTTTCTCTTCGCCTACGTGCACGAATGGCTGTTCGCCAGGTGGTACGTGAACATGACCCGTGATGTCGCCGTGGAGCAGACGGTGTTCTACTGGCGGCTGCTGATGTATGCCGTCTTCACCGCCCTGCTGGCGTTGACCGCCGTCGTGTTCGATTACGCGAAGGTCCGCGCCGTCGTCGAGGATCGGCGCAGCATGATCGGCGCGCTGATCGCGGCGATGCGGTTCATCGTCCGCCATCCCGGCCGCGTCGCGGGCGTGTATGCCCTCAACGCTGCGCTGTGGCTGGCCATCGTCGCGATCTGGGCGATCGTCGCGCCCGGCGCCGGCGGATCGGGTGCCTCGATGTGGGTGGGATTCGCCGCCTCGCAGTGCTACATCGTCGCGCGGCTCGTCGTGAAGCTGCAGGGACTCGCGTCGGAGACCGCGGTCTTCCAGCGCTCGCTGGCGCACTGGGGGTACGCGGCGGCGCCGGCGTTCGTGCCGCCCGCACCGCCGATCGTCGACGCCCGCGCCATCAGCGCTTCACGGTAGCTCCCGAGAGCCCGGCCACGGCTCCGAGCGTGGTCTGCGCCGCGTTCAGGCCGAGACGGAAATCGCGGTCGCTGAAGGTCGCGTACCGGTCGGTGGGTTGATGCCAGTGCGGATCCCACCCCGCGCCGATGTGCATCCCCCGTTCGTTCTCGCGCACGCTGATCGCCGGCACGAAGTCCATGAACGGGTTGGAGTCGGTGTTGGTCATGTGCGAACCGACCGCCGCCGGATAATCCGACGCGTATGTCTCGTTGGCATCGCGAAGGACGAACGCCAGCTTCATCGCCTCGTCCGCGAAGCGTGACGTGGATTGAAACTCGATGTTCACGTCGGCTTCGGGCCGCTGCTCGGGGCTGATGCTGCCGTCCGGCCTCGGCATGCCGTGGTCGAACAGCAGCATGTCGTGCTGGATGATGCCCAGCCACCGGGGCTCGGGGTAGCGGCCGGATCGCGGCGGGTCCTCCCTGCCCTGCAGGCCGGCGCGGTGCTCGATGTACGCCTGGGCGCCGTTGAGGCCGCTCTCCTCGTTGTTCCACAGGACGAACCTGATGGTCCGCTCCGTCTGCACGTCGGACCCGCTGAGCACACGCGCCAGTTCCATCACGAGGGCCGTGCCGGAGCCATCGTCGTTGGCGGCCTCTCCGAGACCCAGTCCGTCCATGTGGGCGCTGAGGATGTACATCTCCTGCGGCCGCGTCGCGCCGACCTTCGTGCAGAACACTTCCTGGCGCGGACCCGGCGTGGTCGGCTGGGCATTGAGCTGACGCAGCGCCGCGTCGGGCTGCGCCATCGGATCCCTGTTGACGCCCGTTGGCCGCGCGACCCCGCGGAGACGCGATCCACCCTGCCCGCGACGGATCTCTCCACTGGCAATCACGGGAGACGGCCGCGCCGCCGCTGCTGCCGGTGGCGCGGGCGGCGGAGGAGTGAAGACGTAGTCGAGGCGTTCCGGCGCGCAGCCGTAGCTCCTCAGCTGCGCTTCGATCCAGTCCACCGCCGCACGGTTGCGGTCGGTGCCCTGTTGGCGATCGCCGAACCTGGTGAGCTCCTTGATCGTCGCTTTGTAGCGCTCGAGGTCGAGCCGCTCGACGAGAGCGCGCACCGCGTCGGTCGCGACGGCTGGCACTTGCCCGCGGAGATCGCCGGCCAGCACCACTACGGCCAGGGCGGCACCGGCGCCGCAGATCGCACAGCGACTCGTCCAGCGCATCTCACATTCTCCGGAACGGCGGCCGGCACGGCCGCACGACAGACGCCATCAATGCGCAGCCGCCGCGGGCGCGCGCCCCTTCGGACGGCGCATGATGAGAATCAATGGCAGCAGCATGAGGAAAATGCCCCCAAGCAGCCGGAACAGCCAGACGAACGACACCATGGACGCCTGCTGCAGGAGCATCCCGTGCAGCGCGGCGTACGCGCGCTCGGTCGCCGTCACCGCGTCGGCGCCCCGCGCCATGAAACCGGCCTTGAGCTGCGCGATCATCGTCTGCGTCCCCGGGTCGTAGACCGTGAGCCGCTCACCGAGCACGGCGCCGACGGCCTGGCGCTGACGTGTCAGCATCGTTCCGGTCACCGCGATGCCGACGCTTCCGCCGATGTTCCTCATCAGGTTGAACAGGCTCGTCGCATTCCCCATCCGCTGCGGCTGAATCGACTGCATCGTTGCCGTGGTGAGCGGCACGAACGTCAACGCCATGCCGGTGCCCTGCAGCGCCTGCGGCCAGAAGATGTCCCAGTAGCCCGCGTTCAGGTTCAGCGAGCCGAGCCAGATCAACGTGAAGCCGGCGACGAAGAAGCCGACCGCCAGCAGCTTGCGCACGTCGATCTTGCTCGTGAGGAAGCCGACGATCGGCATCATGATCAGCGATCCCATGCCCCTTGGCGCCATCGCGATGCCCGCCTGCATCGACGGATAGCCGAGCAGCGTCTGCAGCATGATGGGCAGCAGCACCATGCTTCCGTACAGGACGAACCCGAGCATCGTCATCAGGAAGACACCGGTGGCGTAGCTGCGCTCGTTGAAGACTCGCAGATCGATGATCGGATGCTCGGTCGTCCATTCGTGGTAGATCAACACGAGCAGCGTGACGGCCGACAGGATCGAGAGCGTCAGGATCGAACGGTCGGCGAACCAGTCGGCCTCCTGCCCCTTGTCGAGCACGTACTGCAGCGCACCGATGCCGACGACCAGCATGCCGATGCCCCAGTAGTCGATCCGCGCGGTCTCGCGGCGCAGATAGGGCGGGTCGAAGATGAACAGCTTGGTCATGATGATCGACGCGATGCCGACGGGCAGGTTGATGTAGAACACCCACCGCCAGCTGTAGCTGTCGGTCAGCCATCCGCCGACGACGGGACCGAGAATGGGCGCGACGACGATGCCGAGGCCCCAGAAGCCCATCGCCTTGCCCCGCTCGTGCGGCTCGAACGACTCGAGCAGCACCGCCTGCGAGAGCGGCTGCAGCGCGCCGCCTGTCGCGCCCTGCAGAATGCGGAACGCGATCAGCGATCCGAGGTTCGGCGCGATGCCGCAGAGAAACGACGAGACGGTGAAACCGGTGACCGACATCATCAGCAGCCGCTTGCGGCCGAACGTGGCGGCCAGCCAGCCGGTCATCGGCAGGATGATCGCGTTGGCGACGAGATAGGACGTCAGCACCCACGTCGCCTCGTCGATCGTCGCCGACATCGTCGCCGCGATGTGCGGCAGCGACACGTTGACCACCGTGGTGTCGAGCACCTCCATGAAGGTGCCGAACATCACCGCGATCGCGACGATCCACGGGTTGACGTGGCGGTGTTCGCTCAACGCGTATCGACCTTCGCGGTGACGGACATGCCGGGGCGCAGCAGCTGCTCCGCGTCCTGCTTCTCGTCGATCGCGATGCGCACCGGAACGCGCTGGACGACCTTGACGAAGTTGCCAGTGGCGTTCTCCGGCGGCAGCAGGCTGAAGCGCGAGCCGGTCGCGGCGGCGAGGCTCTCGACGTGCGCCTTGAAGTCGCGCCCGCCGTAGGCGTCCACCTCGATAATCGCCGGCTGCCCGGGACGCATGTTCTTCAGCTGCGTCTCCTTGAAGTTCGCGGTCACCCACACTTCCTCGAGCGGGATGACGGTCATCAGCGGCTGCCCGGGCTGGATGACCTGGCCGACCTCGACGGCCTTCTTGCTGACGATTCCTTTCATCGGCGCCTTGATGGTGGCGTATTGCAGGTTCAGCTCCGCCTGCTGCAGGGCGGCGCGCTGCTGCAGCACGCGCGCGTCGGCCGACGACGCGCGGGCGCGCTGCGCGGCCACCTGCTCCGGAGCGGTCTGCGCGGTCTCCAGCTGCGCGGTCGCCTGCGCGTGGCCGGCGCGCGCCTGCATCAGCTGGCTCTGTGCCATCGAGATGCCTGCCTGCGTTTCCTGCACTTGCGCCTTCGCGGAATCGGCGCCTGCGCGCGCCGCGTCGGCCGCGGCGACCGCCGCATCGTACTGCTGCTGTGCAATCTCGTCCTTTGCCAGCAGCCCCTTGAACCGTTCGACGTCCCTGGCGGTCTTCGCGGCGTTGGCTTCAGCTTCTCGCTGGCGCGCCTGCGCGGTCGCGAGCCTCGCGGTGGCGGCCTCGATGCCGCGCTGCGCGACGTCGATGCCGGCCTGCGCCTGATCCACCCCGCCGCGGGCGTTCGAGACGTTGCCGGTCGCCGCGGTCGAGGTGATGGGAATGTTCACGCGCGCCGCCGCGGCATCGGCTTCCGCCGTCGCCACCTCCGCGCGCGCCTTGTCGAGCGCCACCTGGTAGTCGCGCGGATCGATGACCACCAGCACCGTACCCGCCTCGACCTGCTGGTTCTCCTTG
>Ga0137418_10003397_pt1 | contig 14636 bp, 11 predicted proteins | sample CZODoug3_1_2_16f_FD_122242 | JGI IMG/M metagenome (GOLD analysis project Ga0137418, IMG submission 122242) | Vadose zone soil fungal communities from Angelo Coast Range Reserve, California, USA - CZODoug3_1_2_16fungal (Hybrid Assembly) | ecosystem: Environmental > Terrestrial > Soil > Vadose... | reverse complement strand
AACAATTTTCCTGGACGAGATCGGAGAATTGCCGCTGGAGATGCAGGCCAAGCTGCTGCGTGTTTTGCAGGAGCGGGAAGTACGTCCGGTGGGCAGCAACGAAAGCAAGAGCGTGGATGTGCGGGTGATCGCGGCGACCAACCGGGATCTAGAAGCCGCTTATCGTGATGGAACTTTTCGCAAGGATCTGTATTTCCGTTTGAACGTGGTGACCGTACATTTGCCGTCGCTGCGCGAACGCCGGTCCGATATTCCGATGCTGGTTCATCATTTCCTGAATCGCTACGCGCCGGGCGCCAACATTCCAGTGACCCCGGCGGCCATGAAGAGCCTGCTGCAGTACGAATGGCCGGGAAACATTCGCGAGCTGGAAAATTGTATTGCTCGCGCGGTGACTTTGGGTGATCGCCAGGTGATTGATGTTGGCGATTTGCCGCCAGCGATCCGCGCAGAGTCCGGCGGCGACAGCTCCGAACGTGGTCTGACGGATTCCGCTTCGCTTTCCACCACGGCGCTGGCCGAGATGGAGCGCATGACGATTTTGAAAGTGTTTGAGCAAGCCAAAGGCGATAAAGCGCTGGCCGGAAGAATGCTGGGAATCAGCCGGGCAACGCTGTACCGGAAACTCAAGCGGTACAACATCACGCTGCGCGGGGCGGCGGAAGCAGCGCAAACGGCTTCGAATTAACTGTCTCACATCGAATAGGCGGAAGAGCGCCAAGACAAGAAAATGTCAGGCGAAGTGAGACGCAAACGTGTCAGGCTGAGACACGTGAGGCAGCACGGTACTGCCGGGAAAACCTAAGTCGTTTGTTTTTAAAAGCTTCACTCCTGCATAACTTCCCTGCTCTTTGGTGGCATTCGTGCATTACTCCTTTCTGCTCCGTGTGTACGGTTCTGCCGGTGTGTATGCACATAGCCCGGTTGAGCTGGTGCAAGGAAGCGTGAGGCATCGGAAGTGGAAACATTGACAACTAGCCGGGCCACGCTCGAAGCCTCAAACGGGACAGAGCAATTGGCACGTTTTTTTCCCGGCGTGGAACGAGTGGAAGTCCGTGCCATCCTGTCGCCGCGTAACAGCAAGGCAGGCACGGTCGAGGAGTCTGTACTGGTGGAGTACGCGAACCCGGAGCACGCGATTTTTTACGCCAAACTGCCACTGGAGTTTGACGACCTTATTCAGTTGCAGTTGGGAAAAGGAACGGGACGGACCGCGGCGAAAGTGATTGCCGTCCAGTATCACCAGGGCCGCAAAGCGGTGGCAGTTCAATTCGCGAACGCACAAGGTTCTTGGGTGAAACGGCCGTGAATAATTCGCAGACAACTCTAAAGATTCCCGCGGTCGCCGCAGGCGACGCGTTGCGCCAGGAGCAGTGGGAAGAATTACGGTCGCTGTTCCCGATCTACATCGCGCTGGCAAAACATCTGGAGCTGGAAATTCCGTTCCCTCAGGAACGCCGCAATCTTCCGGCGAAAGCCAGCAACGAGCTCTTCAGCCAGGTTGCCGGCTGGGTGAACTCGATGGACCAGCGGGTGCTGGTGCATCAACTGCGCCAACTGCTGCAAACCACCACCCTGAACGCCAGCGAAAGCGGCTTGCGGGCGTTGATCCTGCGGCATTTGCGCAAACCGGCGAAAACCACGGTGGACCGCGATAAGATCGACTTCCTGCTGGTGCAATATTTCGTGCTCAGCGCACCGCCCAAGATTTACCACAAACAAATTGAGTTACAAGATGCAGCGGTGGTGATGCAACCGGTGCTGGGCGAAATTGACTCAACTCCGCTGGCGTGGTGCGAACCACTGGAAAAAATGATCGAGGCATTGCGTTCGTTCCGCAGCGTCCGCGACCTGCTAAAGACCGACTTCATCGTTCAGGGACGCAAAGTAAAAGAGACCGCAGGGGGAATGTTTTACGATCCCTCAGCGCTCATAGCGTTTATCCGGTTCAATTTTCTGCTGCGCAGAACGCTTATCGAACTGATGCACTCCGACTTGATCGCCATCCGCAACGGCCTGGGGCAACTGGAAGCCGGCGGGGTACGCTTTTTGGACTGCATGTCGATAGGTATGACGGCCAACGAGTCGATCACACGCCTGAAGCAAGCTGCCGAAGAGTGGAAACAACCTTTTCAAAAGGAATATACGGAAAGAACGGTCAGCCAGGCGTTTGAGAAGCTATTGGGTCTGCGATCGCTGGTGGAAGGCGGGTTGGAAAAAGTCGCCGCAAAGCAAGCGGTCAGTATTCCGGCTCCGGCCGCGAAAGCGCCGGCAACAAAAGGACGCGTCGCGCAAGCGGAAGCTACGAAACCCGCGGCAGGCAAGGCTGCAACGAGCTCGGTTGCGGTAAGTACGGAAATTCCGACCGGGCTGGATTTTGAAACTTGCATGGAACAAATTTGGGAACAGCTGATCGCCGCTCCACCGACACGGGGCCGTTCGATGACCACGATTCGCCTGGGGGCAGCACGAGTTCTGCTTTCTTCGTGGGAAGTCAGCGCATTCGTCACTGAGGACGGACCATCAGCCGAGGATCTGCGACGCGCGGTTGTGGCGCGCGCACTGGTTGCGGCTTCCATTGAGTCCACACGAGAAACCGGCAATGCCACCAATCTTGACCGCGCACTGGCAGTCGCGCGGATGGAAGTCACCCGCCTGTTGGAGCAGGTGGATGTGGCTAAGCGGGCCAAAGACACTGAAGCCGCAGTGAATATGGGCATCAGTGCGAAGCGGCTGGTATCCGCGATTGATGAAGCGGAGAAGTTGTAAGCGCGCGGCGCGAAGCCGGCGTTAGATTATCGGGAGCCAGTTCATTTTGAGAAATGCAAGTGTAGTCATCCTGACCGACGACAGCGAGTTCGCACGCATGCTGAGCGCCTGCTGGCATACGGAGCGGCACGCCCCGTCGATCACGGTGCTGAACAGCAACCACTGGAAAGCGGAGGAGTCGGACGCTTATGACCTGGTGGTGCTGGGACCGGTCGGCGATAACCGGCTGGCCGAAGTATTGCGCTCGCTCGAGCCTTCAGTTGCGATCATTCTCTGCGCGCCTACGGATTCTGGCGAGATGCAACAGTTGCGTTCGCGGTATCCACGGTTGGTGCAGGTTCCGCTGCGTGAGGACTGGACGCAAACGCTGGTGCTGGTTGCCGGCGAATCGCTGCAGCGGGTACGTGCTGGCCGTCAGGCGAAGCAAGCCATCTCTCGGGCCGCAAGATACGAAAACGAAGCGATCCTGGGCCGCTACATGTCGGAGATGACCCACAGCGTAAGCGATGCGTTGACTTCCATTCTTGGCAATGCCGAATTGCTGTTGCTGGAGCCGGGGCAGCTGACCGCGCAGTCGCTGAACCAGATCAAGACGGTACACAGCATGACCATGCGGATCCACGAAATTATGCAGCGATTCTCATCGCTGGCAGGCGAGATGCGCCACGCTGAGAAAGCATCTCAGGCTGAGACAGATGAATCAGCTGTGGCTGAGCTGAGGCGCCGGTAACCGCCGCTCATTCGTCCGTAAGTGCTTGAATCTACGGCGATTCTCACACCTCGAAACTTTTCTCTCCCGCACCTGAAACTTGGCCGCCGACGTGCACCTCTCGTCCTTGGAGAAGTCTGGAGAATTCTGTGGTACTGAAAAAAGTCCTCATTGTCGATGATTCACCGGCGCAAGTGAAGCTCATGCAAGGGCTTCTGGATCACGAGGGGTATCAGTCCTTTGGCCTGAACGATCCGCGGCGCATTGAGGAAACCATTGCCAGCTACCATCCGAGCCTGATTTTGCTGGACGTGGTGATGCCGGAGCGTAACGGCTTCCAAGTTTGCCGGGAATTGAAAGGCAGCGCGGAGTTCCAATCGATTCCGGTGATTCTGGTGAGCTCGAAAGATACTCCGAGTGACAAATATTGGGGCGAGCAGCAGGGCGCCGATGCCTATGTCACCAAGCCATTTACCCGCGAAGAGTTGTTGCGTGCAGTAAAGCGGTTTGTCTGAAAACTTTATGAATGACGACTTCCAACTCGTAGCGCTTCCGCCCGACGCCGACACCGCAGAAATGCTGGAGGCGATCGGTCCGCTGGAAGAGCGCCCGGCGGAATCGCAGTACTGCGTGTTTCGCAGCGGCCGTGAACGATTTTGTTTGCCGGTGCTGGACGTGGAAGAGGTGCTGGAGTGGCCAATCGTGACGCGGTTGCCGCTGGGCCCCAGCTACCTGATGGGAATTTTCAATTTGCGGGGCGCGATTGTTCCGTTGATTGACATCGCCATGACCGAAGGTCGCCGTCCGGGTTTGCTGCCAAAGCATGTGGTGGTGGCGTCGTTGCGAGTGGAAGGCGCGCATGAAGATGTGCGTATCGGCATCGCTTCGGATGAAGTGGTTGGCACGTATTCCGTGACCGCGGATGCTTTACTTCGCCAGGCTCCGGAAAATGTGCCGCATTGCGTGGGGATGTTGCGTCACGACGACCGGCTGGCACTGGTTTTGGATCTGGTACGGCTGTTGGAAGCTTTTCCGGGCCCTTCGATTTAAGTTTTGGTTTTGAGATTCGCGCGGCAATGCTGGCCAGTCCAGCTGCCGCGGATCAAGCAGTTTGGAGGAAGTAATGAAATCGCGACTAAGTTCAACCGTATGGACGCTGGTCATCTTAAATGCGCTGGCGTTTTTCTTCGCCATCGGCATGGCCTTTTATGCGTCACGCCAAGCGAATCCCAGCGAAGCAACCTCGCTGACCAGCGCGGCGAGTACCCCTTTGGTGGGAGGCGCGATTATCCTGGCCTTTGCCATGAGCGCGTTCCTGGCCTGGCGGCTGGGCAGCGCAGTGGTCACGCCAGTGTCTCAACTCGCGGAATTTTCCGAGCGGCTGGCCGCGGGTGACGCTCGCGCACGCGCAGACGTCCAGTCCGACGACGAACTCGGGTACATCGCGGAAAATCTGAATCGCGCGGTGGCCAAGGTCGCCAAGTCCACCACCAGCCAGGAAGCCAGCGATTCGCTGCAACGCAGCATCACTGAACTTTTGGCGGTCATCAATCAGGTGGCACGCGGAGAAATGGCTTTGCGCGGCAAGGTGACTAACGACGCGCTGGGCAACGTCACCGACTCCATTAACTACATGCTCGACAACTTCACCAAGGTGCTGGAGCGGGTTCGCAAGGCGGCCATGGAAGTTACCGCTTGCTCCAACAACATTCTGGTTGCCGCCGACGAAATGCAAGCCGGCGCGACCCAGCAGGATCAGGAAATCACCAACACCTCGAGCGCCGTGGAAGAGCTGACGGTTTCGATGAAACAGGTGTCCAACAACGCCGAAGCCAGCGCGGAAGCTGCGCGCCGGGCTCTGGACGCCGCCGAACAGGGCAACCGCGCGGTGCGCGATACGCTGGAAGGCATGCAGCGGATTCGTTCCTCGGTGCAGGCCACCGCGAAAAAGATCAAGTCGCTGGGCGATCGTTCGCTGGAAATTTCTGAAATCATCAACGTGATTAACGACATCACCGAACAGACCAACTTGCTGGCGTTGAACGCGGCCATCGAAGCGGCCCGCGCCGGTGAAGCTGGCCGCGGTTTCGCGGTGGTCGCCGATGAAGTCCGCAAACTGGCAGAACACTCCCGCAGCGCCACGAAAGACATTGCGGCGCTGATCAAAGCGATTCAGGCCGAGACCAACGAAGCGGTGGTGGTCATGGAAGAAGGCACCAAGGAAGTGGAATCCGGCGCGACTCTGGCCGATCAAGCGGGACGCGCGCTGGACGCGATTTCGACCGTGGTGCGTCAGTCGGCGGAACTGGTCCAGGAAATTTCTCTGGCTTCCAAACAGCAGGTGCGCGGAACGGAAGGTGTGGCGCACGCCATGCAAATTATTTCCAACATTACCCGGCAGACTTCGCAAGGAACCCGCGGCACGGTGGCCACGGTCAGCCAGCTGGTAAAACTTTCCGATCAGCTCAACGAAGCGCTATCGCAATTCCGCGCGGCTTCCAAACAATCGAAGGAAAATCGCGACGAAGCCGAACGGCAGGTACCGGTCGCCGCCGCTCGTTAATCAACATCCGTTGCAAGTGGCAGTGGGAACTGAATCGAATCGATAACGATGAGCGAACGCCAGGGCGGCCAAGTGAGTTTGACTGAACACGAGTTGAGTGAAATCCGTATGCTAATCGAGGAACGCACCAGCATTCGGTTCGATGAATCGCGCGAGCGGTTTTTCTCGACTCGGGTGCAGCAGCACCTGGTCCGCAAAGGGCATGCCCGCGGCATCGATCTGTTGCGCGCCATCAAGAAAACCAACCATGATTTCCAGGAACTGATCGAGTCGCTGCTCACTCAGGAAACCACCTTTTTCCGGTACCCGGGAGTTTTTGAAGCATTCGAAAAGCGGGTGCTGCCCGAATTGCATACCCGGAAGTTTTGGCAGAATCCGCGCTCTTTCCGCATCTGGAGCGCCGGATGCTCCACCGGTGAAGAACCGTACTCGGTGGCCATCACCATTGCCGACACGCTGTCCTTCGCCGACGCCTGGAACGTGGAAATTCTGGCGACCGACATCGGCCGCAACGCGCTGGCCATCGCCGAGCGCGCGGTGTACTCCGGGCGCAGCATTGGCAGCGTCAGCGACAAACAGCTGGCCACGCACTTTCAGCCGGCCGAAGGTGGGCAGCAGATTCGCCCGCGCATCCGCAAGATGATCAATTTCGTGCAGATGAATCTGACCAACAGCGTGTACGTCGGAAAGATGGACGTTATTTTTTGCATGAACGTGCTGATCTATTTTTCCGAAGAGCGCCGCCGCGAACTGGTGCAGCATTTCTATTCGGTTCTGGAGCCGGGCGGCTACTTATTCCTGGGACATTCCGAATCCATCTCCAAGATGCCGGTGAAATTTCAGGCCATTGTTTTGAACGATTGCATTTTGTACCGCAAGCCGACCGCGGAAGAGGCTCAGAAAGCTGAGCTGGTTACGGAGGGCCGCGCGTGAGCACGCTGGACCGCGAAGCCGTCGAAGTATTCCTCCAGGAAGCTTCCGAGCACCTGCAATATTTGCGGGAATACATCGGTGTGCTTCAGGAGATTGCTCCGCGCCGCGAAGATCTGGAGCGTTTGTATATTTCCGCGCACACCCTTTGCGGAACTTCGGCGAGCTACGGTTTCCCGCGTTTTTCGGAAGTTGCCGGAAAGCTCGCACACGTTTTTCAATACGCCACCAACGCTTCGCTGGGCGAGGATCTGCACGGGCCGCTCACGGAATTTCTTTCCGACGGCATCTCGCTGCTGGAGACGGACCTGTTGGAGATCAGCGACACCGGGTCGGAAGTGGTTGAAGATATCGCCGCATTCAAGGAACGGTATCGTTTCGCGTTTCCAGCGGAACCAGCTCCCGACAACTATGCCATGCAAAGGCAGGAAGAGCCTGACGAATCCACTGAGGAACCGGCTGAGTTGGCCGCATCAATTGGCCCGTGTTTCGATTCGCTGCCCGAGGATGACGAAGTTCCCGCGGAAATTTTAGAGTTTTTCCAGCCGGAAGCCGAAGAGCACCTGCAAATTGTCAGCGATTGCTTGCTTTCGCTGGAAGCCAATCACAGCCCGGAAGAGATCAACAAGCTGTTCCGCGCAATTCACACCATAAAAGGTTCGGCGGCGCAAGTTGGGCTAAAGCGGCTTGGCGGAATTGCACATCGCGTCGAGGATCTGATTGGGCGGCTGCGCGAAGGCGAAATCGAGCCCACGCCGCAGGTCATCGATCTGTGCCTGGAATCGGTGGACATATTAAAGAAAACTTTGCACAAACAGTGGAATGACGAATCGGAAATGCGCATTAGCGTCGATTCCCTGCTGAACCGGATTTCAGAAATCGCTCCGGCCGAAGCGGAAGAGCCAGCTGCTTCGGACGAAGAGTCAAATGAAGCTGTCGAAGCGAAGAGCGCGAAATCGGCGTCGGTGACGAATGCCAAGCCCGGAAAAGTGGCTGGCGGAACAGCGGCAACCGCGGCGGCGGCAAAGTCCGTACGCATTTCATTGTCGCGCCTCGATCGCATGATGAACACCGTCGGCGAACTGGTCATTAACCGTACCCGCATGCTGGGCCGGGTGGCCGAACTGGAACGCTTGCGCGACACTTTGGGTTTCTCGAAAGAACGGTTGCAGGGCAAAGTTTCCGAATTCCAGGAAAAGTACGAGTACAACCGCATCAGCAATACCCGCGGGCCGCTCACTCCGCCCGTGAATCCGACTCCGCAGATGCTGACCAGCGCTGCCGCTGGCGACACCTCCTTCTGGGGCGAGTTCAGCGAACTGGAAATGGACCGCTACGACGACGTGAACATTCTGTCGCGCTCCATGACCGAAATTTCCGCCGACGTGAACGAAGTACTTTCGCAGATGGGCGGCTTCATTGGCCGTGTGGAAGGCGACATCGACGAGTTCACAAAATTAGCGCACCACTTGCAGGACGAGATTTCCGCGGCGCGCATGGTGCCTATCGGCACACTCGATTCGCGGCTTTCCCGCGCGGTTCGCGACGCCGCAAAATCCACCGGCAAGGAAGTGGAACTGGAACTCTTCGGCAGCGAAACCGAATTGGACAACAACATTATTCAGCAGATCTCCGATCCGCTGGTGCACTTGGTGCGCAATTCCGTGGCCCACGGCATCGAACTGCCGGAGCGCCGGCGTGAAGCTGGAAAGCCGGAGCTTGGCCAGGTGCATTTGCGCGCGTATCATCGCGGCAATCACATCTATATTGAAGTCGAAGACGACGGCAATGGCATCGATTACCAGCGCGTTCGGCAAACCGCGGTGGATCGCGGCCTGGTTTCGCAAGAGACTGCTGGCAGCCTGACCGAACGCGAACTTCGCGAAATGCTTTTCCATCCGGGGTTTTCGACAGCCTCGGCGAAAACCGAGCTGGCCGGCCGTGGCGTTGGCCTGGACGTGGTCCGCGCCAACTTGAATTCGCTGAACGGCGAAATTGAAATCCAGAGTACGCCAGGCGCCGGCACCAAATTTATTCTGAAAGTGCCGTTGACCCTGATCATTTCTCCGGCGCTCTTTTTGCGTTGCGGAGCCACCAATTTTGCGCTTCCGCTTTCGGTGGTTGAAGAGATTCGCCGTATTCGCCCCGACGAAATTGAAGATGTCGGCGGCAAACTGCTAACCAAGGTTCGCGACGTGGTCACTGAAGTCATTCGCCTGGATTCCTATCTGGGCCTGCCGGCGCTGGAACCCATGAACGGCTACTTCCGCATGGTGGTGGCCAATGCCGACAATCGCCAAGTGGGCTTGGTGGTTGAAGAAGTCCTGGGCAAAGACGAAATCGTGATCAAGAGCTTGGGCGAATATCTGCGCCGCGTAAAACTTTTCCCCGGCACCACTATTGCGCCGGACGGCAGTTTGATTCTTTTGCTTGATTTGAACCGCATGATCGCTAGCGAACCGAGCGAGCGCCGATCCATCCAGGCTTCGGCCAGCGCGGCGCGCATTTTTGCGCCAGGTTCCGCGGCCATTGCCAAGGGCAGCATTCCCACCGACGCCATCGACCGCGTGCATCACGAACGCGTGGTGGTGGTGGCCGACGACTCCATCAGCGTGCGCAAATTCGTGGGCCGCATGCTGGAGAAAAACGGCTACCGCGTGATTCTCGCTTCCGATGGTCTGGAAGCCGCCGAACTGATCACCCAGCACGGTTGCCACCTGGTGATCACCGACCTCGAAATGCCGCGCATGACCGGATACGAATTGATGGCCCAGTTGCGCCAGAGTCCTTCCACCCGCCGCATTCCGGTGATGGTGGTAACCTCGCGCGCCGGCGCCAAACATCGCGATCGGGCCATGAAGGAAGGCGCGGTGGCGTTCCTCACCAAGCCGGTGCAGGAAGATCAGCTCACCGAAGCGGTGGAGCAACTTATCGGAACGGAGGCGGCTCAGCCGGTTGCATAACCAGCCATGGCAAACACTCCTCCCAACAAAATTCGCGTCCTGGTCATCGACGATTCCACCTTCATGCGCAAGGTTCTGGAAACCATTTTGACTTCCGACCCTCAGTTTCAAGTAGTTGGTCAAGCCAAGGACGGCCGCGAAGCCGTCGCTCTGGCCGAATCCCTAAAGCCCGATGTCATGACCATGGACATCAACATGCCACACATGGACGGCTTGCAAGCTACCGCGGAGATCATGACCACCAACCCGCGCCCAATCGTCGTCGTTAGCTCGGAATCACGCGAAGGCGCCAACGGCGCTCTGAAAGCTCTGGAACTCGGCGCGATCGAATTCGTGGCCAAGCCCAACAGCGCCATCGATCTGGACATGCAGAGCATCCGCGAGGAACTGCTGCGCAAAGTGAAAATGGCATCCAAGGTACGCGTGGTGCGCACCGCGTCCCGCCTGGCCGCGACTTTGCAAGGCAACGGCATGGGTGCAAAACCCATCGCCCGACCGGCAGCATCCGCAAGCCGGCCCGCAGCCGCAACCTTGGGCGATCAGCGCTTTCCGGTCGTCGTTCTGGGCGCATCCACCGGCGGCCCGGCAACCGTCATGCGCCTGGCTCCCGGCTTCACTAAAGATTTTCCAGCGGCACTGATTCTGGTGCAACACATGCCTGCGGCGTTCACCACGCAATACGCGGCGCAACTGGCGGAGTTCACAGAAATTCCGGTGAAGGAAGCTGAACATGGCGAAACGCTGCAACCCGGCAATCTCTACATCTGCCCCGGCGCGCAGCATTTGAGCGTCGATCCGCTCGGCCGCATCAAGTTGGATTCCGTGACTGGACGCATCGCCGGGTACTTGCCGAATATTGACGTCACAATGGAATCGGTCGCGGCGTACGGCGGCGCGCTTTCCATCGGCGTAGTGCTGACCGGCATGGGCGCAGACGGTGCGCAGGGCGCAAAAGCCATTAAGAAAGCCGGCGGCCACGTCATCGCGCAGGACGAAGCGACATCGGTGATCTTCGGCATGCCAGCCGAGGCCATCAAGCTGGACGCCGTGGATCAGGTTTTGGGAATCGACGACATCTATTCGGCAATCGAAAAGCGCGTTCTGGCGTTGACACGTCCGATGCCGGTGGGCTCACGCTGATGAATCTCTCTGCCAACAACAAAGCGCATCAGCCACGCACCGAACAGATCATCCTGTTCCAGGTAAGCGGCCAAATCTTTGCCATTTCTTCCGCGTCGGTGCAGGAAGTCCGCAGCGTGGACAACATCGCCGGATTGGCTCGCGAGCTTCCAGAAAGCCCACTGCGCAAAGTGCGCCACAGCATTCGCCGCGGCGACCAGACGCAATACATCGTAAACACCGCGTTGCACTTCGGATTGCAGCCGCGGCAAGCTTCGCTGGTTTTCTTTCTTCGCCGCACGCGCACCGCGCTGCTGGTTGACAGCATCGAGAAAATGACCACCATGTCCCGCTTGCAGGCCCTTTCCCATGCGTTTCAAGGCGAGGAGCGCAGCTGGTACCGCGGGCTGACCACGCTGGATCAGACGGTCATTCCGGTCGTTCAACCGGAAGGTTTTCTTTCGCTGGAAGAGCTTTCGTTACTGGAATCGGTGCAACTCACCGCGGATGCGCGCAGCACTGCTTCAGACCCTCGGGGATCACAGCTGCAATGAGTATCGTCACTGAAGTACCTGTCCAAAATTTTGCCGCGGCTCCCGCGCAGTCCTTTGTGCTGCTGCGCCTCGGAGAACGCCGCTTCGCTATTCCTGCTTCGCAAGTAGCCGAGCTGGTCGCTCCCAGCCGCATCTTTCGTTTTCCCCATAAGACTCCCGAACTCGAAGGAGTCATTGTTCGCCGTGGCCGCATGATTCCAGTGTGCGACATCGCCGAGCGGTTGACTGGAAAAAAACTTGATACCCGGCGCTTTTACCTGCTGGCGACACGCAAGTACGAAAATCAGATGGACTGGATCGGTATCCCGGTCAGCGGCGAATGCGAACTCATCAACGTTGAAATTATGGAAGCCAGCCCAAGCGATTCGCCGCATGTGGATGGTTGGCTATCTTTCGGCGGTGAAGTCATCGAAGTGCTTCGCCTCTCGGCTCTGACTCCTGGACCCGCGGACGGTTCCCTGCCCGCGCCGCTGCGCGACTTCGCGGAGGCTCGCTCATGATTCTCGCCGGCCGCCCCGCCAAAATTCTGTTGATCGACACCAACGTCTATTTTTCCAAGCGGCTCAGCGACGCTTTGAAGCGCGAAGGCTTTGAGGTCAATTGCAGCACTCAGCCGGCGTTTGCGCTGACTACGCTGGAATACGATTGCCCTTCAGCTATCGTCTGTTCCACCAACATGCGTGAAATGGGCGCGCTGGATATCGCCCGCATGATTCGCGCCGACAGCAAAAATTCCACGTTGCCGATTGTGGCCTTGGGCGACGGCAGCCAACGCGCGCTGATGGAGGCATTTCAGGCCGGTTGCGACGATTACATCGACCGTTCGCGTCCGCCCGCGGTAATCGCCACTCACATCAGAAATATTATCGTCAGCAAATCCGAAGGCTTTCAGCCGGCCCAGATGCTGCAACAGTCGGATACCAGCCTCAGCGGCAGCCTCTCGCACCACGATCTGCCCGGAGTGATGCAGATGCTCGGGCATGCGCATCAGACCGGCGCGCTAAATATCAATTCCGGTGATACCGACGCGGTGCTGTTCTTCGATGCCGGCGCGATCACCCATGCCGAATGCGGCGCGCTATTCGGCGACGAAGCGGTCATCCACATTTTGAAGAACTGCTTTCAGAACAATTCCGGCGGGTACAAATTTCTGTATGGCTCGGCTTCCACCCAGCGCACCGTTTTGCGCTCGGCCACCGACTTGATGCTGGACGCCATGCGCGAAGTCGACGAATCGACGCGCGCTCCCGAGGAAACTCCAGTTTCCAGTCTCGCGCCCGCTGAACAACCTGCTTCCGCCACCGAGCAAGACGGCTTTGCTAGTTCCCTTCCTGGTGCTGACGCCATTTCGGAAGCTGCTGCAGATGCCAACTCCAATGTGAACGAAGAACCAACTGCCGAAGCCGATCAACAATTCAGTTACGAGCTTTTGGATGAGCAGCCTGCTGCCGAACCTGTTGCCAACGAATCCGCCGTCAGCGCCGAAGAAGAGCTTCCGCAACTCGCTTCGGAAGAAACCCTCTTGGAGATTGTTCCAGCCGCAGAACCATCGTCCCACGCATACAACGACGACATCTCCGCAATCGCCAATCAACTCGATCACTACGTAAGCGCAAATTCGGGCGAAAGCTCTGCGCCGGAATATCAATACTCGCCATCAACCGAATTTGATTCCGCGCCTTCAGCCGAATTCAACTTGCCTGCATCGGTCAACGAAGACCCGCATTCGTCCAGCGACCAGGACCACGGCGCTTCGCCTGAACCAGAACCAGCCGAACTTGCCATCAGCCCGGAAAGTGAGTGCGTCGCCGCCACTCCCGCGAACGATTCTCCCTTGCCCGCGTACCAAGACGAATCTGCGGCGAGCAGCAATCCTTTTGACGGCATTGCCAGTGAATTTTCGAACGAGTTCTCTGTCGCACCCGAACCCAGGGAAAGCACTGCCGTGGCTACCGAACAAGTTTTTGAATTGAATGCTGATTCTGAAGCGGACGAGTCAGTCGCCCCGCCGGCTGCTGCGGAACACGTCCCGACGCATCAAGATGACTTCTCCGCGATTACCAGCGTGCTGGACCACTACGCAAGCACCCATGCAGACGATTCCTCTGCCGCCATGCCGGCTAGCCACGAAGCCGCAATGACCACCGAAGAGGACCTCTCCACGAGCACTCAGGAAGTTGAAAACTTTGCCGATACACGGGCTGGCAACGGCCCCGAGTTGGCATCTCAAGTCGACCTTTCCGCCATCGCGCACCAAGTTATCCGCTTGGCGACCCCATCAAACGAACCCTCTGCCGCCACACCAACTTGTGACGAGTTCGCTGTCCAGCCATCGGACAAACACTCAACAGAAGCCAACGCTTTTAACGACATTACCGATTCGCAAGAAGTCGACGAATCAGCGACCGCATCAAATGTTGAAAACTCTGAACACTCGGCCACGGATGACCCATCGGTGGTCTCGCGCCCCGAGGAGGTGCTATGAGCGAAACCATGCAATTCCCACCGGCAACGGCGGAAAACGCGGCGCCCGCAAAGCGCACGCACACGGTCTATTTTATTGACGACAGCGCCACTATGCGCGAAGTCATCAAGATCGCTTTCCGCCGCGAGAACATTACGGTGATCACCGCCGGCGATGCCGCCACGGCGATCGCGCAATTTGAGCAGAACCCGCCCGATGCGGTCATCACGGACGTCATCATGCCCGATCAGGACGGCTACTCGGTCTGCACCCAGATCAGGCAGCATCCGCAATTCAGCAAAACGCCGGTGATTCTGATGTCCGGCGTGGTCAACAAGAGTGTTGCCGACAAAGCGGTCGCGGTCGGCGCCGATGAATTGATTCGCAAACCGTTTCAGCCGCAAGATTTGATCGCCCGGGTGCGCAATTTTCTCGAGCCAAAAGCAGAAAAGCCTGCCGTGCATTCCGCACCCGCGCCACGGCCTTCTTCTGCGCCTTCGCTCAGCAGCCTTTTTGCGCCGCAGCCCGCGCCAACGCCGGTTCCGCTGGTTCCGGTCGCGCACGT
>Ga0137418_10003396_pt1 | contig 14637 bp, 14 predicted proteins | sample CZODoug3_1_2_16f_FD_122242 | JGI IMG/M metagenome (GOLD analysis project Ga0137418, IMG submission 122242) | Vadose zone soil fungal communities from Angelo Coast Range Reserve, California, USA - CZODoug3_1_2_16fungal (Hybrid Assembly) | ecosystem: Environmental > Terrestrial > Soil > Vadose... | reverse complement strand
TGGAGGATGCTGACTTGCGGAGGCGGCTGGCCCGGAGCGGGCAGGACTTCGTGAGGTCCCAGTTCGACTGGGAGCGCGCTACCGCGCGGCTCGAGGCGTTGCTGGCCGCGCGGTAGCGCTCGAAACGAAACGGACTAGGCGGAAGCTCCGACGGGCTCGAGCTCGGCGTGAGCCAGGATCGGCCGGCGGCTGCGGATCGTGCGATTCGTCCACCGCGCCACCACGTGCCCCAGCGTCTGCTCCTGGATCAGACCTTCCGACTTCAGCTGCTTGAACACCTGCGTCCAGCCCGTGCTGTGCTGCCCCATGAACAGGATCTCGTCGAAGCTCTTCCGCGACGGCACGCTCGGAGCGCTCTGCGCGTCGAAGAGGGCGTGGGCGATCTGCGAGTCCGAGGGCATGGCGCTGCTCTCTCGCCGGTAAGCCGACCCGGAGAGCAGCCGAAGCGTCGTGTTGCCGCTGGTGCGCTCTGTGAGCATCATGGTCCGTTCCTCCCCTGTGGCGATTCCGGCCGGATCGGTTGCACTCATCGACCTAGGCCTCGCGGATGATGCGGGAGGCGATGAGCCCGCGCGAGCTGACCGGGATACTCGTGCGGTCGGGACTCCAGGGCGTGACGCAGCCGGAAGTCCCCGCGAGGCGCGTGAAGTCCCGCGAGACGATGGCCGCGATGCGCCAAGCTCGGCTTGATCTCGCCGGGCCGGCTGCCGCCGGTCTTCGCGCCCTTCACGCTCCTGCCGTCCGTGTAGTCCGCCATGGCTATGTGCCGAGCCTCTCTACGGCAAACTCGGTGCCAGTTTTCGGAGGGGAGGAAAGAGCTGGAGTGTCGAACAGTTACGAGCGGTGGGTCGGACCGAGCTCCGATGCCCGGTGACGAGGAGCGCCAGACACTGTACCCATTTCGGACGCCTCGGTCCGACCCCGCAGGACCTGCGCTACAGTGAACCGCCGCTCAGCGCGGCAACCAGTCGCGTAACGGCTTCACCGTCGCGCCCGCCTTGACCAGGCCCTCGCGCACCGCGGCCACGATCTTGTCCGAGCCCGGGCTGTCGCCGTGAATGCAGATGGTCTCGACGCGCGCGTCGATCACCTTGCCGGTGATCGTGCGGACCTTGCCCTCCATCACCATGCGCACGGCCTGGTCCGCCGCCTTCGACGGATCGGAGACGAGCGCGTCCTTGCCGAGCTTGCGCGAGACCAGCTGGCCGTCGTCCGCGTAGACGCGGTCGGCGAAGCCCTCGGCGGCCACGCGGCAGCCCTTCACCTTGCGCGCCTCCGCGTCGTATTTGGTCATGGCCATCGTCATGAGAATGAGATTCGGGTCGAGCTCGACGACCTGCTCGGCGGACGCGCGCCCGAGCGGCAGGTTCTCCTCGAACATGTGGTACTGGATGCCGTGCGCCTTCACGTGCTGCAGCGTGGTGCCCGCGGCCTTCGCGAAGCCGGAGAGCGCGCCCACCTGGTAGCGGTGGATGTCCTTGATCTCCTGCGGCGAGACGTCCATGCGGCGCCGCCCGAAGCCCATGAGATCCGGCAGGCCCGGATGCGCGCCCACCGCCACGCCGTGCTGCACCGCCAGCTCCACCGACCGGCGCATGACGTGCGGATCGCCGCCGTGGAAGCCGCAGGCGATGTTGGCCGAGGTGATGTTCGGCATGATCTCTTCGTCGGCGCCCAGCGTCCAGCGCCCGTAGCTCTCGCCCATGTCGCAGTTGATGTCGATGTGCACGCTCATGAGTCCGGCGCCTCCTGACGATGGCTTGGTGAACGGGAGTATACTGCGCCGCCAGGGGAGGGACCACCATGGGCGCGAAAGCCGAGACGTTGGCGAAGCAGTTCGAGGCGAAGGTCCAGGAGGCCACGAAGCTGCTCGAGAAGCTCAGCGACGCCGACTGGAAGAAGATCACGTCGGCGGAGAAGTGGCCGGTCTGCGTCGTGGCGCATCACATCGCGATGAGCCACGAGGGGATCGGCAACCTGCTCAAGTCCGCCGCCTCCGGCCGGCACAAGCCGTCGATCGGGATGAGTGACATCGATCAGATGAACGCCAAGCACGCGAAGGAGTTCGCGAGCGTCGGCAAGGCCGAGACGCTGGCGCTGCACAAGAAGAACGCGGCGACGGCCGCCTCGCTGGTGCGCGGGCTGGACGACACGGCGCTCGCCCGCTCCGCCGAGGCCCTCAAGGGGCTGCCGCCGATGACCACCGAGCAGATGGTGGTCGGCATCCTGTGCGGCCACATCGACGAGCACGTCGGCAGCATCAAGAGGACCGTCAGCGCCTAAGCGCGCGTGGACATCGGAGTCTTCGACCACCTCGACCGCCGCAACGTGCCGCTCGACGAGCACTACGCGAGCCGCCTGCGCCTGCTCGAGCGGTACGACGCGGCGGGCTTCGCCGCCTACCACCTCGCCGAGCATCACGCGACACCGCTCGGGATGGCCCCGGCGCCCGGCATCTTCCTGGCGGCCGCCACGCAGCGCACGCGGCGCATCCGCCTGGGGCCGTGCGTCTACTGCCTGCCGCTCTACGACCCGCTCCGGCTGATCGAGGAGATCTGCATGCTCGATCAGATGTCGGGCGGGCGCTTCGACCTCGGCGTCGGCCGCGGGATCGTGCCGTACGAGATGGCGTACTTCGATCTGCATCCGTTCGAGACGGAGGAGATCTATCGCGAGGCGCTCGAGGTGATCCTGGCCGGGCTGACCAACGACGTGCTCGAGCACCGCGGTCCACGCTACACGTACCGCAAGGTGCCGATGGTGCTGAAGCCGTTCCAGAAACCGCATCCGCCGATCTGGTACGGGCTCGCGCACGAGCGCGGCGCCGAGTGGGCGGCCACGAACGGCGTGCACGTGCTCACCAACCATCCGGCCGAGGGCGCGACGGAGCTGTTCGCGCGCTATCGCGAGGTCTGGCAGCGCAAGCAGGGAAATGCGCCGATGCCGAAGCTCGGCATGACCCGCCATGTGGTGGTGGCGGCCACCGACGCCGAGGCCGAGGCCATCGCCCGGACGAACTACGCCACGTGGTTCGCCAATCTCACCAAGCTCTGGCGCGACTTCGGCTCCTCGCCGATCCGCTTCGCGCGCGACTTCGACGAGGCGCGCCAGCGCGGCCTCGCCGTGGCCGGCACCGCCGCGCACGTGCGCGAGGAGCTGGAGCGCCAGATCGCGGTCAGCACCTGCACCTATCTCGTCATCCGCCCGATCTTCGGCGACGTCACCGAGGCCCAGGCGGCGGCCTCGACCGACCGCTTCGCGAGCGAGGTGCTTCCGCACCTGACCGCGCTCACGCCCAAGTCCTAGGCCCGCTCGCCATGGACCGCTCGCTCCGGGACGACGTGCGCGTCATCGCGCTGATCGGCTCCGGCCACATGGTCAGCCACTTCCTGCAGCTCACCCTGCCGCCGCTCTTTCCGCTGCTGCGCGACGAGCTGGGCGTGTCGTGGGTGGCGCTCGGCGTGATCTCCAGCGTGTTCTACGCCGTGTCGGGCCTGGCCCAGCCCGTCGCGGGCTTCTTCGTCGATCACTTCGGGGCGCGCCGCGTGCTGCTGGCTGGCATGGTGCTCGCCGCCGTCGCCATCGCGTCGGCGGGGCTGGCGCCGAGCTACTGGGCGCTGCTGCCGCTCGCCGGGCTGGCCGGTCTTGGCAACAGCGTGTTCCACCCGGCGGACTATTCCATGCTGAACGCCGCGGTCAGCGGGCGTCGCATCGCGCGCGCGTACAGCGTCCATCAGATCTCGGGCAACCTCGGCTGGGTGCTGGCGCCCGTGCTCGTGGGCACCGTCACGCATCTCGCCAGCTGGCGCATCGCGCTGCTGGCGGCGGGTGGCGCGGCCCTGCTGGCGACGCTGGTGATCGCGCTGCAGACGCGCGGGCTCGGCGCGCCGATGCCGCCGCTGCCGCGCGCGCATGGAACGGGGCTGCGCGCCGATCTCCGCATGCTGATGGCGGTGCCGATCCTCATGGCGTTCGGCTACTTCGTGCTGCTGACGGCGTCGACCGGCGGCATCCAGACCTTCGCGGTGCCGGCGCTGGGCATGATCTATCGCGCGCCCCTCGTGCTCGCCACGGGGGCCTTGACCGTCTACCTCTTCGGCAACGCCTCGGGCGTGCTCACCGGCGGCTTCCTCGCCGACCGCGCGACGCGCCACGACCTGGTCGCCGCCGGCGGCGTGCTGTGCGCGGCCACGCTGATGGTCGTGCTCGCCTCCGGCGCCCTGCCGCTCGGCGCCATCAGCGTGGTCATGGCCATGACCGGCTTCTCGATGGGCGTCACCGCGCCGTCGCGCGACATGCTCGTGCGCGCGGCCACGCCTCGCGGCTCATCCGGCAAGGTCTTCGGCTTCGTCTACTCCGGGCTCGACGTCGGCTCCCTGATCGCGCCCCCGGTCTACGGCTGGTTCCTCGACCGCGGCGAGCCACGCGCGATGTTCGTCGTGATCGCAGCGGTGATGCTGGTCATGATCGCCACCGTCGTGCAGGTGAGGCGCCGCGTGGTGACGGCGCAGCCGGCGCCGGCCGGAGGGGAGTGAGTGCCCGCTGCGTCACTCGGCCGGTAAGGCTGGAGGTGCCGGGTGTGGAGTTAGCGTCCTGCTGTAGGATAGGCGGCGTGGCAACCTTGGACGCAGTCGTTCACAGTGACCCAGAAATCTTGGGCGGGACACCTGTGTTCCGCGGGACAAGGGTTCCGTTAAAGAACCTTGTCGACTATTTGGCGGCAGGAGATACCCTCGACGAGTTCCTTGACCACTTCCCGTCGGTGAAGCGCGAGCAGGCGATGGCTGTACTCGAAATCGCCGCCAAGGAGGTGCTGCCGGCCTGTGCGCGTCCTGCTCGATGAGTCGTTGCCACGACCATTTGCCACGTTGCTGTCGGGGCACGAAGTACGAACTGTGGCGGCGATGGGCTGGAGCGGCAAGGAAAACGGCCAACTGCTTAGGCTGGCCGCAGACAGCTTCGATGTCCTCCTGACAGCAGACAGGAATCTCGAGCATCAGCAGAATGCCCGAGAGTATCGCATCCCTCGCAATTCGGCGCGGACCTGAAAGTGAACGAGGTTCGCGCGGTGCCGTCAGGTGCAGCCGGATGTTAGCCAGCCGGCGACTACGGGCGTGCTCCCTTGCTGGTCATGTTGAACCACGCGACTCCGACGATCAACAGAACCCACAGCGCCCCTACCAGCCTCACGCCAATGGGCTTTGGAAGCATGACCTTTCCCCGATGGAACCACGCGTAGAACCTGATGACACTTCCCGGAAAGAACACGCACCAAAGGCCAAATGATGCGAAGGCGACCAGCCCCACGACGTCTGAAACCTGAATGGGTGTAGCGTTCATAGCCTCGTCGTCGAATTGGAGAACTATCGTGTGCTGATAGTTTCGTTGTCGTGACTGGCTAACGCAAAGGCGTTGAGCGGCCGGCGCGTCCGCGTCTGCTGTGGCGCCGCGGGTTCATACCGGCCCGCTCCAATGGTCTGTTAGACAGCACTCTCGCACCGAACTTCGTTGCAACTAGCTCCTTGGGTAAGAGGCCGGGCTGCGCTGAGTAGATCTCGAACTGAATGTCGGAGATGCGCGCAAGGGCCTCCGCAATTCGGAGAATGTTCCGACCCGCTCGGAAATTCGCATCCCGCAGCTTGCCCGCTGCCGAGTCCAGCAATCGAGCTGCCTTCGTCAGATCACGATCAATTGTCTCCAACCGCTGCCGGCGCCTCATGCCTGCCTAACGGCTCGGCGCTGAGCGGCCGGCGATGGTGGCCGCGATATTGCCACGCGCGCTCACGCCAGCCCGCTCAAGCGGCTTGTTCGACGGCCCAGGCTGAGACGCGATTCCTTCCTCAGGCGTTCCAGAAAGCGTGCTTCTCTCACCAGAGCGCTGAAGTTCCTTAAGGTTTTCCAGAAATCGCCGAAACGACCGTAGGGACTTAAGAGCCAGTTCCCGTGGTAGCCGTACCGACGTAGCTCTCGCAGGCATGCCTGATACCAGTTGCTCTTGACGAGATGCGGGTGCCATCCAAGATGCGCGCGGTTCTGTCGTGCCCTCGGCCATAGTGTGATGCTGGCCTTGTATTGGGTTCGGCGCGATGGAATCACGTGGACCTTGTAACACACGGTCCACTTCGTGGGACCCACTGACATGGCCTGTTGAGCTTCGACGCCGGCGCTCGCCAGGCACCACGCGTCGAGATCGCCGAAGGCTCGCAGGCGCGCACATCGGTGCCTATGCTGAGTACGGTGCGCGGTCATAACGGCTTCTCCGGCAGCCTTCCTAGGTCCGTCGAACGGGCCGGATCAGCGGCGGCGCACAGCGCCGACCGCTGCATTCGGAGGTTAGAGGGTATGTCAGAGTCGCGACCGCCAGTAGCCAGGCCGCCGCCGTCCGTGGGCCACAGCGACAACCTCGATGTCATCGTTGCGAAGGATGTACACCAAACTGAAGGGGTATCGCGGGAATACGTATCGGCGAGCGCGGCTGCCGTAGCGCGGCCAGGTGCGAGGGTTCGCAACAACGGCGCCGATGGCCTGCCGTAGCTCTTCACGAAAGCCGTGCGCAGCGGCGGGGTTTCTTGCGGCATACCAGTCATACGTGGATTCCGCCTCCTGCGCTGCAGCAGGATGGAATCTGACAGCGGCCGCGGCCATTCAGCGCTGGTACAGCCGCGCTCTAAGCTCTTCCCAGGGGACCGCTTCGACCGCGCCCGAGTCTAGCTCTGCGATTCGGCGCTCAACCTCGGCGCGCCACGCGTCCTCAGCACCTTCCTCCGACTCGGCATCCAGGGTGTCGATCAGAAGGCGCATGAGGGTGGCCCGTTCCGCCGGGTCGAGCCTCATAGCCTCCTCAAACAACTCTCGCGCCGATCTGGCCATGCGTCGATCCTACCACTCCGTTTGACCGTGCTGCTGTCCCTCTAACCTTATCTATCTTGAACCGCGTAACACGGTGAACGCTGCGAGGGGTGCAGTGTAGCGCCGGCGCCCACGGAAACGGATACGCCGAGATTTGGCTTGGGAATCGCAGGGTAGGGCGCCCATGTCGCCAGCGGCGATGCTCTTGCTATCCTGCGTCGCGGCGCAGGGTAGCACCCGTTGTCTCATGACGGGAACATCCGGTCGGCCGGGCTCCGCACGGCCGCCGGACCGCGGTTCAGGACGTGGGTGTAGATCATCGTCGTGCTCACATCCCGGTGCCCCAGCAGCTCCTGCACGGTGCGGATGTCGTGACCGTCCTCCAGCAGGTGCGTGGCAAACGAATGCCGGAATGTGTGGCACGTCGCCTTCTTCGCAATACCCGCCTTGAGCACGGCCTCTCGGACGGCACGCTGGATCGCCGACTCGTGCAGATGATGGCGGCGGCGCTGACCCGTGGCCGGATCGACGTAGAACCGCGTCGCCGGGAACACCCATTGCCAGGCCCATTCGCGTCCCGCGTTCGGGTACTTTCGGGCGAGCGCCCACGGTAACTCGACCCAACCCGCGCCTCGGCCGAGGTCGCGCTGATGGAGCGCCCGACCCGTGCCATGTGCTTCGCGAGTTCGTCCTTCATCACGCTTGGTATCATCGTCATGCGGTCCTCCCGCCCTTGCCGTCGCGGATCGTGATCTGGCTCGCCGCGAAGTCGACGTCCTTGATTCGCAGCCTGCAACATTCGAGGAGTCGAAGGCCCGCACCGTAGAGCAGGAACGCCATCAAGCGCGGCACACCCTCTAGCCGCTCGAGGACCGCGCGGACCTCGTCGCGCGTGAGCACGGTGGGCACGTGTTGAGGGCGCTTCGCACGGACGAGGTCGTCAAGCCATGGCAACTCGACGCCGAGAATCTCGCGATAGAGGAAGAGCAAGGCGTTGAGGGCCTGATTCTGCGTGGAGGCAGCTACTCGGTCACGAACGGCGAGCGCCGTCAGGAGGCCGTGACTTCCGCCGCGCCCATCTCGGCAGGATGGCGCTTGCCATGGAAGAAGATGTAGCGCTTGATCCAGTGGACGTACGCCTTTTCGGTCCGGCGGCTGTAGTGGCGTGCACGAACCGCGTGACGGACCCGGTCGAGGAGCTTCGGCTTCGGCGACTGCGCGGCCCCGGTTTCGCGAAGGAGGGGCGCGGCAGGCGAGCACTCGGCGGCGACAGCATATCGGACCGACCGCATCGTGGCGCCAGCCTCCATCGCAGCCTCTGCGTGGACCGACGATAGCCGGAGCAGGGCGTGAACGGCAAGAACCATTGTTCCGCCGCGGTGACTGTCACCCCGGAGAGACAGCGCCGCCCGAGCGCCGGCTTCGCCGCCGCAATCCGGTTCTGGGGAGGCATCGGAGGGGGCCGTCGCGCCGGAGGCGCGCCTGGGAGGCGCTCCCTCCAACTCAAACGATTCGGTTCTTCTGCACCCCGAGCTTCGTGATCCCCATCTCGACCACGTCGCCGGGCTGCAGATAGCGCGGGGGCTTCATGCCGTGGGCGACGCCGGCCGGCGTGCCGGTCGAGATCAGGTCGCCCGCGCGCAGCGACATGAACTGGCTCACGTACGCGACCAGCGTCCGCACGGAGAAGATCATGTCCTTGGTGTGGCCGCGCTGGCGCGGCTCGCCGTTGACCGTGGTCCACACCTCCAGCGCCTGCGGATCGCCGACCTCGTCGGCGGTGACGAGCCACGGGCCGATGGGCGCAAACGTGTCGGCGCTCTTGCCCTTGGTGGTCGTGCCGCCGCGCTCCATCTGGAACGCGCGCTCGGAGACGTCGTCGACGATGCAATAGCCGGCGACGTGCTTCAGCGCGTCGGCCTCGCTGACGTTGCGCGCGTCGCGGCCGATGACCGCGGCCAGCTCGACCTCGTAGTCGAGCTTGACGCCACCGCGCGGGCGCACGATCGAGTCGTACGGCCCGGCGATCGCGCTGTTGGCCTTGATGAAGAGCGTCGGCTCGTCCGGCGCCGGACGGCCCACCTCGCGCGCGTGGTCCGTGTAGTTGAGGCCGATGCAGACCATCTTGCCGATGCCGGCCAGCGGGCAGCCCAGGCGCGGCCGGCCGCGCACGATCGGCAGCCGGTCGACCTTCACCGCGCGCAGGCGCTTGAGCCCGGCGGATGAGAGCGCCTCCGCGGTGATGTCCTTCACCACGCGCGAGAGATCGCGCAGCGCGCCGCTCGCGTCGATCACGCCCGGCTTCTCCGCGCCCGCGCGCCCGTAGCGGACGAGCTTCATGCGACCACCGGCGGGCGGCGACGCCCCACACCCGTCGCCCGCTCGAACGCGTGGGCGAGCTGGAGCACGCCCCACTCGTCCTGGTGCCGCCCGACGATCTGCAGCCCGACGGGCAGACCCTCGGGGGTGAAGCCGCCCGGCACAGAGATGGCCGGATGGCCCGTGACGGTGATGTCCGAGCACGCGCGCATCCAGTCGATGTAGGTCGGCAGCCGCACGCCCTCGATCTCGGTGACGTAGGGCTGCGTGACGTCGAAGGGCGGCACCTGGGTGACGGGCAGCACCAGGAACTCGTGGCGCTCCATGAATTGGCGCACGCGGTGGTAGAGCGCGGTGCGCTTGACCTCGGCCTCGCCCAGCTCGCGCGCGGTGAGCTTGAGCCCCTGCTCGGTGTTCCAGATGACGGTGTCCTTGATCTGGTGCCGGTGCTCCGCCAGCAGCGGGCCGAACTTGATCACGAACGACAGCGCGCGCAGCGCCTGGAAGATCTCGCGCGCATCGTGCATGTCCGGCTCGGTGTCCTCGATCACGCAGCCGAGCGTCGCGAAGGCCTTGCGCTGGGGCTCGAGCGCGGCCGTGACCCGCCGGTCGATCGGCAGGCCGCCGAGATCGCGGCTCCAGGCGATGCGCACGCCGCGAAAGTCGCGGTCGAGCGGGCGGCGGAACGTCTCGCCGGCCTCCGTGATGGCGATCGGCGAGCGTGGATCGGGCCCGGCCATGGCGCTCAGCAGCAGCGCCGCGTCGGCGACCGTGCGGGCCATCGGCCCCTGCACGCTCAGCGAGGACCACGCGGCCTCGCGCGGCCACGCGGGCACGCGTCCGGGCGCGGTGCGCAGGCCGACGACGTTGCAGAAGGCGGCCGGATTGCGCAGCGAGCCGCCCGTGTCGCTGCCGTCGGCGATCGGGACCATGCCGCAGGCAAGCGCCACGGCGGCGCCGCCGCTGCTCCCGCCACAGGTCTTCGTGACGTCGTAGGGATTCAGCGTGCGCCCGAAGACCTCGTTGAAGGTCTGCGAGCCGGCGCCGAACTCCGGGGTGTTGGTCTTGCCGAGCGTCACGGCGCCGGCGGCGCGCAGGCGCTCGATGATCAGCCCGTCGACCGTCGGCACGTTGTCGCGGTAGATCGGCGACCCGAACGTCGTGCGGATGCCCTTCGTCGGCACCAGATCCTTGTGGGCGACCGGCAGGCCGAAGAGCGGCCCCGGCGCCTCGCCGCGCGCGAAGGCCGCGTCCTTCGCGCGCGCGTCGTCGAGCGCGCGCTCGGCGGTGAGGGTGACGATCGCGTTGACCTTCGGGTTCACGCGCTCGATCTGGGCGAGATGCGCGCGGACGACCTCGGTGACGGAGACGTCGCGACGGCGGATGCGGTCGGCCAGCTCGACGGCGGTCAGGAAGCAGAGATCGCTCACGGCGCTCGACGTTACGCCGAGGTGACGGTCGCGGTCAACCGCTGCTCAAACGCCGGGCGATCGCGCCGTCGTTGCCCTTTCTGACGGCGTATGTCCCTCTTCCTGATTGTTTTTCTGACGCGCACGGCTGCTTCTCCGGCGCACCGCACCGCGCGTAAGTCTTCGTGGCACAACGCCGCTTTGGGTCGCCGCGCGCATGTGGCACGGAGCCTGCTACGGCACGCGACGGGCGGCGTCGCGTCGGCCGCCCACAGAGAGCGCTGTGGCTTTCGTCACGGCGCTTTCTGCTTGTTCGGCGCGCGAACCCTCAAAGGAGGAGAGCTTCGTGAGTGAAATCTTGACGGTAATTTTCGGCACGGCGCCGGTCATCCTGGCGCTCGTGTGGCGAAATGCAACGGATCGACGACGCGATCGCGCCGAGACGGTGGGCGCGGGCGTGCGCTCCATTCTCGCGCGCGCGCTCGGCGGCGAATCGCTGATCGCCGTGGAGGTCGACCCACCCACGCCGTGGACGCATGGGCGGGTGCACCTGTCCGCGCCCGACGGCTATTGGCGGCTCGTGGACGAGGCCTGCCTGGACGTCGCGCAGCGGCTGCCGCTCGCGTACGACCTGGTGATCCATGGCTGCTGAGACGCGCGGCCGGACGCTGACGCGGATGTTGATCGCGATCTTCGAAGGTGACGAGGGCCGTGGGCTCGTGCAGCTGCCACGGCTGCTCGGGCTCGCGCGTCTGCAGAATTCGAGCGTGCGCGTCGCGTACTTCCGCCGGATTCCGCGGGACCGCACCGACCGCTATGACCGGATCGTCGCGGACCGCTACCGCGAGATGCTCCGCATCGAGGAGGCGATGCGGGAGGCGGTGGCCGGCGTGCTGCGCGCGGTGGGCCAGGGGCCCGTCGAGTGCGTCGTCCGCTTCGGCTCGCCCGTCGTCGAGGTCGAGCGCGAGGCCGAGGCGTTCGCGGCGGATAGCGTCGCGTTCGCGCCCGGCCCGGATCTGCCGGCGCGCTGGCGCGCGTGGCGCGTGCGCCGGCGCTTCGCCGCCTATCCCGGGCTGCGCCTGCTCGTGCTCGAGGGTGACGCGCCCGGCCGCGGGCGCGCGGAGGTCGCGATGCGGCCCGCTTGACGCGTCCGGCGGCTTCGCCCATCCTTTCGTCGGCGGCGGCGCTGAGCGTCGCCGGCGAAAGGAGCGGGCATGCGGGGAGCGTGGACGATTGCGATGGCGGCCGTGGTGGCCGTGGCGCTGGCGGCGCCGTCGAGCTGGGCCCAGCCCAAGAAGCTCGTGTTCTGGACGCACTGGGAGCAGAATCCGGAGTTCAACAAGTTCTACGAGACCCGCGGCAAGGACTTCGCGCAGAAGTCTGGATACGAAGTCCAGGTCGTCACTGTCCCCTATCAGGGTTATGAGGCCAAGTATCTTGCCGCCCTCATGGGCAAGAGCGGCGCGCCCGACATCTTCATGGGCATGACCCACCACTGGTGCGGCCAGTACGACTTCTGCGACAAGATGCCGGCGGACCTGGCGAAGACCTGGGACGAGAACCTGCCGAAGTACATCGTCAATGTCGGCAAGTGGAAGGGTGTCCGCTACGGCATCCCTATCGAGCACGGCAACTTCCAGCAGATGTACATCGACACGGATCTTTTCAAGAAGGCCGGGCTCGATCCCGACCGCCCGCCCAAGACGCTGGACGCCTGGCTGGCCGCCATGAAGAAGCTCACCGTGCTCGACGCCAAGGGCGAGCCCTCCCAGGTCGGCTTCGCGCTCCGCCACAAGGGCCACCCCGTCGGCATCACCGACAAGTTCCTGCCGTTCGCCCACGCCTTCGGCGCGCGCATGCTGTCGCCCAACCTCGAGAAGGCGACGACCTTTGCCAACAGCGCGGAGATGGTGGCCGCGCTGCAGTTCTACGCGGACCTCGTCAACAAACACAAGGTCGCGTCGATCGCCTTCCCGACGCCGGAGGACGCCTTCGGCCAGAAGCGCGCGGCCACGATCTTCCGCGAGTCGTGGTTCTTCGGCTGGGTGAAGAAGAATGCGCCCGACGTCGCCTTCAAGGTGTACGCGCTGCCGTGCGGCAAGGCGTGCCCGGGTGCGGGCAACCTGTTCCCGTGGACCAACATGGTGGCAAAGAGCAGCCCCAGCAAGCAGGCGGCGTGGGACTTCATGAGGTTCATCAGCAACGCCAAGGACGACCTGGACCAGCACCAGGCGCAGGGCATCCTGCCCGTGTGGACGGCGAACCTCGAATCGGCGTACGTGAAGAGTCGTCCCGACTACCAGTCCACGCAGGAGATGCTCAAGCAACCGGTGCCGCCGGAGTACTACCACCCGAAGTCGAACGAGCTGGCGACGGCGTTCGGCGAGGCGGTGGTGGCCGCCCTCTACGGCAAGGGACAGCCCCAGCCGCTGCTCGACGAGGCCGCGGCCAAGATGGACAGGATCCTGAAGGACTAGGTTGCCGCCCGCGTATCTGAAGCGCCAGCGGCGGGCGGGACTGTTGTTCGTCCTGCCTGCCGTGATCTATTTCGGCGGCGTGTTCCTCGTCCCGCTCCTCGAATCGGTGATCGGCTCGTTCTACCGCACGGTGCCCGGCGGCGCGACCCAGTTCGTCGGCACGCGGCTCTACGTGAAGGTCCTGACCGATCCCACCTTCTGGCAGGCCGTCGGCAACACCGTGAGCCTGCTCGTGATGTCGGTGCCGGTGACCGTCGTGCTGGCGCTGGCGGTGGCGCTCGGCCTGCACCGGCTGCGAAGCCTGAAGGCGCGCAGCGCGTGGGCGGCGATGTACTTCCTGCCGTTTTCCGTCTCGCTGGTGGCGGCCGCGCTCGTCTGGCAATGGATCTACGATCCCGTGTATGGCGTGCTCAACTATTTTCTCGGGCCGGCGCTGGCCGCGCTCGGCGTGCCGCCGCTCAAGTGGCTCCAGAGCCTCGATCTCGTGCGCCCGTCGCTGGCGCTGGTGAACGTGTGGGCGCGGCTCGGCTTCGACACGATGATCTTCCTGGCCGCGCTCCAGGCGATCCCGGCGGAGTACTACGAGGCGGCGGCCATCGACGGCGCCGGCGCGTGGCCGGCGCTGCGGCGGATCACGCTGCCGCTGCTCAATCCGCAGATCGTGATGGTGGCGATCCTCGAGCTGATCTTCAACTTCAAGGTCTTCGACACGGTGTACGCGACCACGCAGGGCGGGCCGGCGGGCGCCAGCCAGACGGTGATCATGCTGCTCTACGACACCGCCTTCAAGTACTTCCGGCTCGGCGACGCCTCCGTCATGGCGGTGTTCGTCTTCGTCGCGCTGCTGCTCGTCACCCTGCTGCAGTGGCGGCTCTTCCGGCGCCAGGTCGAGTATTGAAGCCGGCGCGCCTGGGCTGGCTGACGGCGGCGCTGGTGGCGGCGGGCGCGCTGTGCGTGGTGTTTCCGCTCTTCTGGATGGCGGTGACGTCGCTCAAGACGGTGCCGGAGATCCAGCGGCTGCCGCTGCACGTCTTCCCCGACCGCTGGAGCAACCTCGACAACTACCGCGAGGTGTTCCAGCGCCAGCCGTTCGGCCGCTTCCTGCTCAACAGCGCGCTGGTCGCCTCGGTGGCCGCGCTGTCGAGCGCCGTCGTGTCGTCGCTGGCCGGCTACGGCTTCGCGAAGTTCCGCTTCCCCGGCCACGCCGTCTTGTTCTTCGGCATCATCGGCATCCTCATGGTGCCGTTCCAGTCCGTGGTGGTGCCGCTCTACCTCTGGATCAACCGGCTGGGGCTGCTCGACACCTATCCGGGCATCCTCGCGCCGGACCTCGTCAGCGTGTTCGGCGTGTTCCTCATGCGCCAGGCCATCGAGGTGGTGCCGAGCGACTACGTCGACGCCGCGCGCATCGACGGCGCGGGCGAGTTCGGTATCTTCTGGCGCGTGATCCTGCCCGCCGTGAAGCCGGCCATCGCCACGCTCGTCATCGTGAAGTTCATGTGGACGTGGAACGAGCTGTTCTGGCCGCTCGTCGTCGTCAACTCGCCCACCATGAAGGTGGTCACGCTCGGGCTCGTGAGCTT
>Ga0137418_10003392_pt1 | contig 14643 bp, 7 predicted proteins | sample CZODoug3_1_2_16f_FD_122242 | JGI IMG/M metagenome (GOLD analysis project Ga0137418, IMG submission 122242) | Vadose zone soil fungal communities from Angelo Coast Range Reserve, California, USA - CZODoug3_1_2_16fungal (Hybrid Assembly) | ecosystem: Environmental > Terrestrial > Soil > Vadose... | reverse complement strand
GCCCGTGATATCGCAGCTCGTGTTGCAGACAAAGGATTTGACGATCTGGACGCTCCGATCAAGACCGTTACCGCACCGGACAGCCCCGTCCCATTTGCTGCAGTTTTGGAAGCACATTACACGCCGAGCGCCGCCAATGTCATAGCCGCCGTCCACTCCTTGTTTGGAACTGGGGCCTGACGCAAGTGGCCCGAGCGATCGTCATGCCAAGCATGGGAATGTACACAGAAGAAGGTGTTTTGACGGCTTGGTTGCGCACCGCGGGTTCTCGGGTGAATGCCGGAGACCCGGTTGCGGAAATTACCACCGAGAAGGCTACGTTTGAAATTCCGGCTCCCGAGGAAGGTACTTTGCACCCCGTCGCTGCGGTGGGAACAACCCTGCGAGTGGAAGTTCTGATGGGATACATCCTCCGAGATGGAGAGCCCGTTCCCGCTGCCACGAGTGTGAGCGCGACGTCAGATAGCCGAACTCTCCCGGCGGCCGCATCAAATAGCGAACCAGACGGAGTCAGACGACTACGCGCCAGCCCAGTGGCCAAACGCATGGCGGCGCAGCACGGTATCGACCTGAAGCAAGTGACCGGAAGCGGTCCAGACGGTCGCATCGTCGAGGCGGACATTCAAGCGCTAGTTACAAAGCGCCAGTCACCACCTCAAGAATCGGCGGACGAGCAACACGGCGAGCGCGTACCAATGGCCGGCTTGCGCAGCTCTGTGGCGCAACGGCTCCGCGACACTCTTTCTACCGCGGCATCGACTACGCTGACTCGCGAAGCCTCCGCGGATATTTTGGTCGCCGCTCGCCGGATGTTGGCAGAGAAGCTAAGCCGCACGCCATCGTACGATGCGCTCTTCGTCAAAATTCTGGCGGATGCACTTCGAGAGCGCCCTGAGTTGAACGCCGTCATCGAGGGCGACACTATTCTGCGCCTCGCGAACATCAACGTGGGTTTCGCCGTGGCGACCCCGAATGGTTTGGTCGTTCCGGTTGTCCAGAGTCCTGATTCCGCTCCTTTTCGCAACATCGCAAAAACAGTTAGCGATTTGGCGGAGCGGGTCCTTGCTAGACGATTGCATGCAGGTGACCTCGACGGTGGCACCGCAACGATCAGCAATCTAGGTAACTACGGCATTGACGCTTTCACCCCGATTCTAAATGGATCCCAATCGGTCATTCTAGGAATAGGAACAATTGCCAAACGGCCGGTTGTGCTAAACGATGAAGTAACCGTCGGTCATACCTGTGTCCTTAGTCTCACGTTTGACCATCGCGTCGCAGATGGGGCACCGGCCGCTCTTCTGCTCGATGCCGTAGTGCGCCGGATGAATGATGAGCGTTTCTTCGCCGCTCTCGGTGAGGGCTGAACCAAAAATCATGGATCCTCAAAACAAGGTCAATCTTCCAGAGCTGGCAAAGCGTATCCGGCAGCATTGCGTGCGCATGACGGGCAAGGCGAACGCATCACACATCGGAGGTTCTTTATCCGCTGCCGACCTTCTAGCCGCAATCTATGGACGGGCGCTGCGCTACGATCCACGGCGGCCGGACTGGATCGATCGCGATCGATTCATAATGAGCAAGGGGCATGCATGCTCGGCGCTATACGCCGCTCTGGCGGAGAGCGGGTATTTCCCGGTCGAGCGGCTGGAATCGTTCTATCAGAATGGTTCCCCGCTCGCCGGACACGTGATGCACAAGAATGTGCCGGGCGTCGAGCTTTCCACCGGATCGTTAGGCCACGGGCTTCCCGTTGCAACCGGAATGGCCATTGCCGCCAAAAGGGATGGCCGGCCTAGCCGCATCTTCTGCCTCATCAGCGATGGCGAGTGCGATGAAGGTTCAGTCTGGGAAGCGGCATTGTTCGCGCCCCATCACAAATTGGACAATCTGGTCGTCCTGATCGACTACAACAAGATTCAGAGCCTGGGCGCCGTCAAAGACGTGATCGATTTGGATCCCTTAGCCGACAAATGGCGCGCCTTCGGTTGGGCCGTTCGCGAACTCGATGGGCATGACCTGCCGTCGGTTGAAGAAGCTGTGACACAAGTGCCTTACGAAATCGGGCGACCGACTTGTATCATCGCGCATACCGTCAAGGGCAAGGGCGTGAGTTTCATGGAGAATAAGCTTCTCTGGCATTATCGCGCGCCCCTCGGCGAGGACATGACCAAAGCCCTGGCAGAACTGGAACAAGCGAAGTGAGAACAGCGTTCATAAACGAACTATTTGCTCTGGCCAAGCAGGACCCCCGCATCGTTCTGATCGTCGGGGATTTGGGTTTTGGTGTAGTCACTCCGTTCATGGAGCAGTTGCCTGCTCAGTTTCTCAATGCCGGTGTGGCAGAACAAAACATGACCGGCATGGCCGCCGGAATGGCGCTTAGCGGCAAAATCGCGCTCACCTATTCCATCGCCAATTTCCCGACTTTGCGCTGCCTGGAGCAAGTCCGCAACGATGTGTGCTATCACAACGCGAATGTAAAAGTTGTCTCAGTTGGCGGCGGCTTCACCTATGGGGCCATGGGCGCCACGCATCACGCCATCGAGGATCTTGCGATGATGCGGGCATTACCCGGGCTGCTAGTTGTGGCTCCGGGCGATCCCATCGAGGCCCGCGCCGCAACCCGCGCAATCATCGAATATACCGGTCCGTGCTATGTCCGGCTGGGCAAAGCGGGCGAGCCAATCGTTCACCCATCCTCTATAAATTTCGAGCTCGGCAAAGCCATCCACATGCGCGAAGGTCGGGACGCCACACTCATCTCAATCGGCGGTATTTTGCAGAACACGGTCCGGGCGGCTGAACGATTAGCCAAGAAGGGGATCGAAACGCGAGTCCTCAGCATGCATACGTTGAAGCCGCTTGACGTGGATGCCGTATTGGCGGCTGCGCGCGAAACGGAAGCCATTTTTACAATTGAGGAGCACAGCATTCTCGGGGGCTTGGGCACCGCCGTCGCCGAAGTCTTGGCTGAAGCCGAAGGAATTAAGGGTCCGCTAAAAAGAATCGGAGTCCCGCCAGCATTTTCCCCTCACATCGGCAACCAGGAATATATGCTGCAATGCCATGGCTTAACGGACGAAGCCATCGCTCTGACCGTAGCTCACACTTTACGGACCGTCACGAGTGGACGGGCTGTCTAGAATGGAAGACAGCTCATGGACTCGTTGAAGGGTCAACTGGCCGTTGTCACCGGAGCCAGCAGCGGCATCGGCAAAGCTATCGCGTTGGCGCTGGCGAAACAGGGCGCTGAAATCTGCTTGGTAGCTCGACGGCGCGAGGTTCTTGATGCGGTTGCCCGCGAATCCGGAGCGAACGGCGCGCAAAGTCACGTACGTCCGGCGGATCTTACTCTCGACGAAGATATACATGCCTTGACCCAGGGTATTCATCGCGATTTTGATCGCGTCGATGTTCTCATTCTCTGTGGCGGCGCGATTTCTCACGGACCGCTGGAGAAGGCGCCTCTCGCACAGTTTGATTTGATGTACCGTTCAAACCTCCGGGCCCACTATGCCCTCACCCAGGCATTGCTGCCCCTGTTGCGCAAGCAGCGCGGCCAGATCGTGTTCATCAACTCTTCTGCAGGGCTTCGTTCCCCGGCTAACGTTGGACAATTCTCTGCAACCCAACACGCGCTTCGTGCGATTGCGGACAGCCTTCGCGACGAGGTAAATGCTGATGGAATCCGCGTCTTGAGTGTTTATCCGGGACGTACTGCCACCCCGCGCATGGCCGCGCTCTTTGAAAAAGAGGGTAGACCTTACCCTGCGGAGCGCTTAATGCAGCCCGAAGATATCGCCGCGATGGTAATTCACACACTCTGTTTGCCGCGCACCGCGGAAGTGACTGATATCAGCATGCGGCCGATGATGAAGTCCTATTAGGAGGAGTATGAGTTCGTCCGGTCATTCTGGATGTAGGTTCTGTGGCTCCAAGTTAGAGCAGATTTTCGTGGACCTGGGAGCATCCCCTTTGGTTCAAAGTTTTTTGAGCAGTGACAAGTTGAACCAAATGGAGCCGTTCTATCCTCTTCAGGTCTTCGTCTGCGGTAAATGCTTTCTCGTGCAGCTCCAGGAATTTGTCGCTCCGGAGAACATCTTCAGCGACTACTTGTACTTCGCGTCCTACTCGGATACATGGCTGGCGCATGCTAAGCGCTATACAGATGAAATGGTGCGGCGCTTCCCTATCTCTGAAAAGAGTCTCGTTATAGAGATTGCCAGTAATGATGGCTATCTGTTGCAATACTTCGCGGAGAAAAACATTCCGGTTTTAGGCGTAGAACCTGCGGCTAACGTCGCTCAGGTTGCGGCGAAAAAAGGTATTTCTTCGATCACTAAATTTTTTAGCCGCGAAACGGCGAAAGAGCTCGTAGCAGCTGGCAAGCGCGCAGACCTGCTGCTTGGCAATAACGTGTTGGCACACGTTCCTGACGTCAATGACTTTGTGGAAGGCATGAAGATTCTGCTGAAGCCTCAGGGCGTTATCACCATGGAATTCCCGCACCTGATGCAGTTGATGGAGCAGAATCAATTCGACACCATATATCACGAACATTTCTCGTATTTCTCTTTCCTTACCGTCCAGAAGATCTTCGCGGCGCACGGTCTTACTCTCTTTGATGTCGAGGAGCTTCCGACTCACGGCGGGTCCCTGAGAATTTTCGCGCGCCATGCCGAAGACTCCACGAAACCAGTTGGTCAGGCTGTGACCGACTTGTGCGCCCGGGAAGAAGCGGGGGGCTACGCTCGGCTCGAAACCTACTCGCGCTTTGCGGAACAGGTCAAAGAAACAAAACGCAAGCTGCTCGAATTTCTAATTAACGCCAAGCGTAACGGGAAAAAGATTGCGGCGTACGGTGCGGCAGCCAAGGGCAATACGCTCTTGAATTATTGTGCGATCCGGACCGATTTCCTTGATTACACCGTGGATCGCAGCCCGTACAAGCAAGGAATGTTTTTGCCCGGAACCCGTATCCCTGTCTATTCGCCGGATCAGATCAAACGCACCCAACCGGATTACCTGTTAATTCTGCCTTGGAATCTCAAGGACGAAATCATTCAGCAGAACGCCTACATCCGTGACTGGGGCGGCCAATTTGTGGTTCCTATTCCCGAAGTGACCGTCTATTCCTGATATTTGTGTTCGCCGCTTATTGGAATCCTTGATTAACGGGTAAGGCCACGTTGAATGTTGCAAGTAGACCCAGTTGTGCCTAGTGCCGCCGGGCACCCGCCCCGGGGCGGAAGCAGCATCCTCTATGTGGCATGGGAGTTCTCTCCGCTGCCTTGTTCCCTTGGTCACGATCAGGTTTAAGGTCAATTAATTCATAAGGTTAGCCCACGCGAAGTTTTGGAAGGCTGATTGCTCAATTCGCCCGCAGTGGGAAGTGCGTCCGCGAGCTTCAGCCCGCGGTAGAAGCTCCGCTGAAATCTGAGTGTAGGCGAAAAGGCTTGGGTAGCCAGTCGGTGGCGAGGTTTGACCCAACCAATGAGCTCTGTTTCGGTCATTTCCGCTCGAACAAAATTTGCAGTTGTAGTGTTGCAACAAGTCCCGCGGGCAGACGTTCCCGACAGTCTGCTTATCGGTTAAACGATTTTGCGTAAATCCTTCGGAGGATGCTCATGGTGAATTGCTTGCGCCCGCGCAAGTTTTCGGCGCTGTATGTCCTGGTCGGTCCGTCTCTAGCCCTACTATTTTTGCTTCTGATGGGACCGCTCGGGCGAGCGCAGGCAGTCATCACGCTCGTTCAGCACACTAGCAAGGACGCAGGCACGACAACGACGTCTTCGCTTTCGTTTACCAGCGTCAACACCGCGGGGAATCTGATTGCCGTCTGTGTCCGCGGAGGCTTGTCCAGTTCACAGGTCTTCACCGTTGTCGATTCCAATGGCAACACATACCGTCAAGCGTCGCAAATTGGTTTCACCGCCAGCGCCGTAACTTTAGCGATCTACTATGCCGAGAATGCTAAGGGCGGTGCGAACACTGTCACCGTCTCAGACACGGTTTCCGGCCCTTTGCGATTTGCCATTCTCGAATATTCGGGAGTTGCAGTAGCAAACTCGTTGGATGCAAGCGTGACGGCGACCGGGACCGGAACCGCGGCGAGTAGCGGGAACCTGACCACCACCGCAAGCGGAGATTTGCTGCTGGGGACAATCGCGACAGCAGATTCCACCACATTTACGGCTGCAAGCGGTTACACGCTCAGAGACATCGTACCGGCGACGCCGAACACCAAGCTCGTCACCGAAGATCAGGTACAAGCAACGGCGGGCACTACTTCCGCAGGCGCATCCTTGGCGGCATCAGGCAATTGGGGCGTCGTTTTGGCAGCATTCAAGGCCAGCGCTGGTACTGGCGGCACGGCGGCGACGATCACGGCCACAGCTGGTACACCTCAAAGCACTACGGTTAACACGCCATTTGCAACGTCGCTGCAAGCCACAGTCAAAGATTCCTTGAACAATCCCGTGAACGGCGTGACCGTGACCTTCACGGCTCCCACGAGCGGAGCCAGTGGCACCTTTGCCGGTGGCGTAAGCACTGCCACGACCAACGCCCAAGGTGTGGCGACCGCGGCAGTTTTCACTGCCAATGGCACCGTGGGTGGGCCATACAATGTGACCGCGTCTGCATCGGGCGTCTCCACTCCTGCTAACTTCTCGCTGACCAACGTCGCCAATCCGCCTGCGAGCATAACCGCCACGGCCGGAACCCCGCAGAGCGCAACAGTCAACACGGGGTTTGCCGCGCAACTGCAAGCGACGGTGAGGGATGCGTCAAATAATCCTTTAAGCGGTGTCACCGTAACCTTTGGCGCTCCCGCAAGCGGAGCTAGCGGCACATTTGCTGGGGGAGCGAATACCGCCGTTACCAACGCCCTTGGTGTAGCGACAGCCGCAGTCCTCACGGCCAACAGCACCGCAGGCGGTCCTTACAACGTAACGGCCTCGGTGACCGGGGTTTCCACTCCTGCGAATTTCTCTCTAACCAACTTGGCTGGTGCGCCCGCGAGTATCACGGCCACCGCCGGGACACCGCAGAGCGCGGCTATCAACACGGCATTCACTACCCAACTGCAAGCGACAGTGAGGGATGCGTCGAACAATCCCGCGAGCGGAATCACCGTAACGTTTAGTGCTCCTGCAAGCGGCGCCAGCGGCACATTTGCGGGCGGAGCAAACACAGCGACGACCAACGCACAAGGAGTAGCGACAGCAGCAGTCTTCACAGCTAACAGCACATCTGGTGGTCCTTACATCGTCGCAGCCTCGGTGACCGGGGTTTCCACTCCTGCGAATTTCTCCCTAACCAACTTGGGCAACCCTCCGGCGAGTATCACCGCCACCACCGGGACGCCGCAGAGCACGACTATCAACACAGCATTTGCTACCCAACTGCAAGCGACAGTGAAAGATGCGTCAAGCAATCCCGTAAGCGGCGTCACCGTAACCTTTAGCGCTCCCACCACCGGAGCGAGCGGTACGTTTGCCGGCGGAGTGAATACAGCCATAACGGATGCACAAGGAGTAGCGACAGCAGCAATCTTCACGGCGAACAGCACAGCCGGTGGTCCTTACAACGTGACGGCCTCAGTAAGCGGAGTTTCCTCTCCAGCCAACTTCTCCTTAACCAACTTGGCGGGTGCGCCAGCGAATATTACGGCTACCGCGGGGACACCGCAGAGCGCGACCATCAGCACGGTATTTGCTACACAACTTCAAGCCACAGTGAAAGATGCTGGCAATAACCCGCTGAGCGGAGTGACCGTGACGTTCACGGCTCCGACGAGCGGAGCCAGTGGCACCTTTGCCGGCGGCGTAAACACGGCTACGACTAACGCGCAAGGTGTCGCGACAGCAGCAGTCTTTACGGCCAACAGCACTGCCGGTGGTCCTTACATCGTGACGGCCTCGGTGACCGGGGTTTCCACTCCTGCGAATTTCTCCCTAACCAACTTGGCCGGTGCGCCTTCGAGCATCACAGCAACCGCCGGGACACCGCAAAGCGCAACTGTTAATACCGCGTTCGCCGCGCAACTGCGAGCAACGGTTAGGGATGCATCGAACAACCCCGTGAATGGAGTCACCGTAACGTTTGCTGCTCCCACGAGCGGAGCCAGCGGCACGTTTGCTGGCGGAATAAACACCGCAACAAGCAATGCGCAAGGTGTAGCGACAGCACCCATTTTCACCGCCAACAGCACTGCTGGTGGCCCCTATAACGTGGCCGCATCTGTATCCGGCGTCGCCGCTCCAGCCAATTTCTCGTTGACCAATGTGGTAAGCACGGCGGCGAATATCGCCCTGGTCCAGCATAAGGCCCTTGACGCCGGTACCAATACCACCGCGTCACTTGCCTTCAACTCAAGCAATACGGCTGGCAATTTGATTGCGGTTTGTATCCGCGCGGGTCTTTCCAGCTCTCAAGTTTTTACAGTCAAAGATTCCAACAGCAACACGTACAAGCAAGCGTCGCAGCTTGGTTTCACCGCCAGCGCCGTGACCCTGGCGATCTACTACGCCGAGAACGTCAAAGCCGGTGCAAACACGATTACCGTGTCCGACACAGTTTCCGGCCCTCTGCGCCTTGCCATTCTCGAGTATTCAGGAGTTGCGACAATAAACTCGCTGGACGCCAACGTTTCCGCGACAGGGACAGGAACCGCCGCCAATAGCGGAAACCTAACCACAACGACCGGCGGAGACTTGCTGCTAGGAACCATCGGGACGGCGGACTCGACCACGTTTACCGCCGGAAGCGGTTACACGATCAGAGACATCGTGCCGGCTTCGCCAAACACCAAGCTGGTCACCGAAGATCAGATACAGACAGGCGCGGGGATTGCTTCCGCGGGCGGATCGTTGGCGGCATCGGGCAACTGGGGCGTCGCGCTGGCCGCGTTCAAGGCAGCGAATGGCGGAGGCGCCACGGCACCAAGCATTACGAGTTTGAGCCAAACCTCCGGAGCCGTAGGCACCGCCATAACGATTACCGGTTCTAACTTTGGGGCTTCACAAGGTACAAGCACCGTTACCTTCAACGGGACGATTGCGACCGTGTCGAACTGGAGTGCCACCAGCATCATTGCGCCGGTTCCAGCGGGAGCTACGACTGGACCGGTGGTAGTCACCGTGGGCGGACTGGCGAGTAACGGCGTGACCTTTACAGTTGTCCAGGCTCCGAGCATTACCAGCGTCAGCCCCTCTTCAGGTTCATTTGGCACCTCCGTGACGATCACGGGAACAAATTTTGGCGCCAGCCAGGGATCAAGTTCGGTGACCTTTAACACGATTACCGGAACGCCGACGAGTTGGACCTCGACAAGCATTGTTGTCCCAGTCCCCAACGGAGCGACAACGGGAAATGTCGTGGTAACGGTTGCCGGAACCCCCAGCAACGGCATGCCCTTTACCGTAACTACGTCAGGTCCGAGCATCGCGACTCTGAGCCTAACTCAAGGTCCAGTTGGGGCCGTTCTAACAATCAATGGATCGAATTTTGGATCACCACAAGGAAGCAGCACTGTCACGTTCAATGGTACTCTCGCAACAACCTCAAGCTGGACCGCATCATCCATCGACGTAGCGGTTCCTTCAGGTGCGACAACAGGGAATGTGGTCGTAACGGTCGCCGGCGTGGCGAGTAATGGTCTGGTCTTCACGGTTACACCACCACCCGCTATCACCAACATCAACCCCAGCTCTGGTCCGATCGGAACGAACGTAACCATTACGGGCACGAACTTCGGACCGACTGTGGGTACAATCCAGAGCTTCGTCACGTTCAATGGCATCCAGACTAGAGCCTCGAACTGGACCGATACCAGCATCACCGCGCCGGTGCCGGCAGGTGCGACCACTGGAAATGTCATCGTGAAAGTTGGAGGAGTTTCTAGTAATGGCGTGGTATTTACCATCGCCACGCCACCCAGCATAACGAGCCTAAGTCCAAACTCTGGACCAGTAGGAACGTCGGTCACGGTCACTGGGACGAACTTTGGAGCCTCGCAAGGAACCAGCACTGTCACTTTCAACGGGACGGCGGCAACGCCGACCACTTGGAGTGCAACCAGCATCAATGTGCCAGTCCCTGCAGGAGCGACCACTGGCAATGTGGTCGTCACGGTTGGGGGTACAGCCAGTAACGGCGTCAGTTTCGCGGTCAGTTCGTCATCGGGCAATATCACGCTTGTCCAGCACAAGAGCACTGATGCAGCGACAACAACCGTTGCATCGCTTTCATTCAGCACGAGCAACGCACCCGGCAACTGGATTGCGGTTGGTATCCGGGGCGGTCTCTCCAACGCACAAGTCTTTACGGTCAGTGATTCCAACGGGAATGCCTACCGTCAAGCTTTCCAGCTCGGTTTGAACGGAAGTTCTGTCACCCTCGCTGTCTATTACGCCGAGAACATCAAGGGTGGCGCGAACACCATTACCGTTTCACAGTCCGTCGCGGGCCCATTGCGGTTCGCAATCCTCGAGTATTCGGGCGTTGCGACGAGTAACTCGCTCGATGCCACCCCGGTAACTGCGCAGGGGAACAGTCCATCGCCAAACAGCGGTAGTTTGACTACTGGCGCTAATGGAGACCTGTTATTGGGTATGATCGCAACGACCGTTTCAGGCTCCTTTACACCGGGAAATGGCTACCTTATCGCAGAGTTCGTTCCAGCGGAGCCAAACACGAAGCTAATCGCCGAGAACCAGCTGCAGACGGCTGCTGGTCCTGCCTCCGCAAGCGCGTCCTTGACCGGCTCAGACATATGGGGTGCGGGCCTCGCGGCATTTAGGTCAGCTAGTGGCGTTGCGCAGCCCATCACCGTAAGCGTTTCGCCGACCACGGCCAGCGTTCCGACAGGGTACGGGACGCAAGCCTTTACCGCTACCGTGGGCAATGACTTCCAGAACCGCGGAGCAACTTGGTCGCTCTCGGGTGCAGGATGCAGCGGAAGCACTTGCGGCAGTCTGTCCAAGATCACAACGACCTCGGCTACCTACACCGCTCCGCTAAACATACCCAACCCTGCGACTGTAACTATTACAGCGGCGGCTGTTGGCGATACCACGAAGGCGGCTTCGGCAACGATCACGATAACGCAAGGGGTACTCACGGTTGGTCTCAGCCCCAAGCGGACAGCAGTGACCATGTCCGCGTCACAAACTGCTCAGTTCACGGCCACCGTCTACAATGATCCATCCAATTCGGGTGTGACTTGGCAGGTGGACGGCAACAACGGTGGCAACTCCACAAGCGGAACGATTACCTCTGCTGGGCTCTTTACCCCCGGCTCGCAACCTGGCCAGCACACCGTAACAGCCTTCAGCAAGGCCAACGCTTCCGTTACTGCATCGGCCATGGTCGCCGTAACCGACTTAGCGGGTGTTTATATGCATCACAACGACGTGGCGAGGACCGGCCAAAATGTGCAGGAATATGGGCTCACTCCCGCGACGGTGACTCCGTCGACTTTCGGACAGATTTTCAGCTGCCCGGTCGATGGTTTCGTTTATGCGCAACCCCTCTGGGCGGCCAACCTGAGCTTTGGCTCAACTACGCACAACGTGGTCTTCGTTGCCACGGAACACGATAGCCTCTACGCCTTTGACGCCGACTCGCCCAATTGTGTGCAACTCTGGCAAGTAAGCTTCCTGGGAAGTGGTGTGACGCCGGTCATGCCGTCGGATCTCAACAACAACGGCGATATCGTCCCCGAAATCGGCATTACTTCGACGCCCGTGATTGATCCGGCCACGAACACAATCTACGTCCTCCCGAAGACCAGGGAAACAGTAGGCACCGTGAATGGCCAGACATGTTCTACGGCCTCGCCCTGCTTCGTGCACCGCCTGCACGCTTTGGATCTGATCACTGGAGCGGAAAAGTTTGGAGGACCGGCGACCATCTCGGCCACGAACTTCAACCCTGCCAGACACCTGCAGCGCCCAGCGTTGCTTTTGGCCAATAATACCGTTTACATTGCCTTCGGTTCTCACGGCGACCAGTGCACGTATTCGGGTTGGATTATGGGCTACAACTCAGCAACATTGGCCCAAGTGTTTGCGAAATCGCTCACAAATTCGTTGCCGAGCCAAGGATGTAATCGAGGCGGCATCTGGCTAGCTGGTGCCGGCCCCTCCGCCGACGCTGGCGGCAATATCTATGTCTCGACCGGGAACGGCACCTATGATGGTGTGACTAATTACGGCGACACGGCCGTGAAGCTGAGTTCAAATGGGTCCATTCTCGATTGGTTCACTCCGTTTAACCAAGCCACATTCAACGCCAATGATATCGACCTGGCTTCGTCGGGAGTCCTCATTCTTCCGGATTCCGTCGGTTCCACCGCGCATCCACATTTGGCCCTCTCTACGGGCAAAGTCGCCATCCTGTATCTATTGGACCAGACGAATTTGGGCAAGTTCAATTCGTCGACCAACAGCGATGTGCAGGAAGTTGTCCCTGTGCCGCCCCCCAACACAACCCTGCTTGATGGGGGCAACTACGGTCTGCCGGCCTACTGGAACGGAAACATCTATAGCACAGGCCAGAACTTCCCCTTGAGTCAGTTCCAGATTTCTAATGGAACGATCACCACGCCTCAATCATCCACTTCGAGCAACACCTTCCCGCCCCGCGGGGGCATACCAGCAGTTTCCGCGAATGGTACAACCGGGGGTATCGTCTGGGTCGTGGATTACGGCGGCTGGGCGGGCAACACACCCTCTATCTTGGACGCTTATGATGCAACCAATGTTGGGACATTACTCTTCAGCAGTCCAGTTAGTGGTTCTGGCGCTGCAGGTCCCGCTGTGAAATTTACCGTGCCGACTGTGGCCAATGGCCGGGTTTATGTTGGCACCCAATACACCTTATCCGTATTCGGGCTGCTTCCGAACTAGCTCCGGGAGAAGGTCCATAGGACCTTTCAGCAACGATGTGACTGATGCAAGCTTACAGCCGAGGGCGCAAGCTCTCGGCTGTAACGTATTTTCTGGGTAAGGTTTAACATCCCTCCGATGTCGAGGCCAACACAGCCAACGCAGTAGGAATCGGCTTAAAGGGAGCAGTTATGAGTGCAAAGGTCTTGGATGCGACGAGCGATTTGTAGTCAATCGCCACCTCTGCTTCCGGCGAGCGGCGGCTCTGGACTTGGTTTACGGAAATGCGAGCACGAAGAGCCATTTTCTGGTCGATCGTGGTGTTGCTCGGTTTTGTGCAGGCATGGTCGCACCGCCAGCTAGTCGACCACGACGGCGTGGCCTACCTCGACATCGCGGAGAGGTATGCTCAAGGACCTTGGACCTCTGCCATAAACGGTTTTTACAGCCCCCTATATTCTTGGTTAATGGCGATTGGGCTTTATCTCCTGCAGGTTCCCCGGCACTGGGAAGCGACACTCCTGCACCTCGTCAATTTCGCTGGTTACCTGGGCGCATATGCGTCATTTGAATTCTTTCTTGGAGAAGTTATTCGAGACCAGCGAGCGAATACGAACCCGGAAGAGCAGGCAACCGGCCTTTCGGAAAGCGCATGGCACACGCTCGGACTAGGACTGTTTCTTTATTCGACCATAGTCATGGCAAACCTTAGTGGGCATTCCGGCCAAGGGGATCCCGGTTCAACGCCCGATATATTCGTGGTGCTCTTTGTCTTTCTCGCAGCGGGTCTCCTGAAGCGCATGCAGTCTGGCCCGGCGGGACTGGGAACGTATGCTCTCTTTGGCGCCGCGCTGGCGCTCGGATACCTAGCAAAAACTGTTATGTTTCCTCTCTCGTTTGTGTTCATGGCGGTCGCAGGATTCATTTCGCTGCGACGTAAGCGAGCGCTGCCCTTTCTGCTTGCTCCTCTTTGCTTTGCACTTTTCGCAGGGCCATGGATCGCAGTCCTATCGCACAACCAAGGACAATTAACGTTCGGCGACGCCGGACGTTTGACCTATAGGTGGCTTGTTGGACCCCAGGCTAATCCGGTGGAGTGGGGAGGCCAGACGGAGGAGGCAGAGAATTTGCTTCATCCACCTCGCCGCCTCTCGACGGATCCTCCAGTGTATGAATTTGCGACACCGGTCGAGGGGACTTTTCCTTTGTGGTACGGCAGTAGCTACTGGCTAGCGGGCTGGAAGTTCCATTTTTCACCGGCGGGACAGTCACGTATTCTGCGCGAGGGCTACAATGCCTATTGGGAGATTCTCAGTCACCAGCAAAAAGAGTATATGGTTTTGTTGTTTGCACTGATCCTCGCGCAGGGAAAGCTTCGGGATTATTTCAGAGCCCTTCTGTCGGGCTGGGCGCTGTGGTTACCGGCAGGCGCGGCGCTCGGCATGTATGTTCTCGTACGAGTTGAACCACGATATGTTGCTCCTTTTTTTGTAATGCTATGGATAAGCCTCTTTGTGGCCGCCAAGTTACAGAGAAAGGATGGCTTCCAGCAGTTTGCCCGGTGCGTCGTAGTCGCAACCGTTCTCACAACTTGTGCTGGCATTGTACGTGGAGAAATCAGCGACTTTCACTCGATCCTGCGGCACACTGCGAGCGAACAAGCAGAGGTCGCAGCAGGGTTGCGCAAACTAGGCGTTCGGGAGGGACAGTCTGTTGCCACCATAGGAATCCCTCGTGACAGCTATTA
>Ga0137418_10003391_pt1 | contig 14645 bp, 18 predicted proteins | sample CZODoug3_1_2_16f_FD_122242 | JGI IMG/M metagenome (GOLD analysis project Ga0137418, IMG submission 122242) | Vadose zone soil fungal communities from Angelo Coast Range Reserve, California, USA - CZODoug3_1_2_16fungal (Hybrid Assembly) | ecosystem: Environmental > Terrestrial > Soil > Vadose... | reverse complement strand
GCGCACCGAGGCGCCGAGCGGTCGGGTCTCGCGCACCTGGCGGTTGGCGACGTCGATCAGCGTGACATCTTTCGAGCCGACGTTGAAGACGTATGCCGTTTCGCGGCTTCCTGCGGCACCGTCTGCCGCTGCCGATCGCACGGGGGCCGTGCTCGTCTCCGAGGCACTCCCGCCTCTGCCGCTCGCGCTGCCGGCGGAAGGAGCCGTGGTCGAACTGGAGGATCCACAGGCGGTAGCGAGTAGTCCGAGCGCTGCGCTGCTCGCGCCCTTGAGAACCGTGCGGCGGTCGAGACTCGAGGACAGGAACCAATCCGTGCCGCCGACAACCACGCCCTTTGCCTCGTCACGCGAGGCGCAATCTTCGGGAGCTCAGTGCGAGGGCGGCTTGGCCGCCCACAGGGGATTGATGATCGCATTCGACATCGTGTCTTTCCTCCAAGGCGAGGACGATCGCCTGCGCTTCGCCAAGCGGCTATGGCTCGATGAGGCCCACCAGAATCCCATCGTTGGTGGTCACCAATGCGTGCTGGACTCGGTGCTTCTTCGAATACTCCGGCATTTCTCCGATGCGTAGATTCGGCCTGAAGGTCACGGGTGCGAGATCCATCACCTCCTCGACTCCGGCAGCCGGATCACCAGTCAGTCCGTCGGGACCAACGAGTCCCAGCACAACGCGGTCGGCATCGACGACGACCACCGGCTTGCGACGCACCCGATCCCGCACGTCACCGATGCGCTCCTCCAGCCGGCATGTCGGCACGCCGCGCTGTGCGACGTCCGCGACCCGCGGGACATTCGCGTCGCTGCCCTCGCGGGGCAGTCCGGCAGTGAACCAGTCCATTTTCCCTGCCTGATAGCGGTAGACGGTGAACCCCAGGCCTGTGAGCCGCGACGCGGCCCGTGCGCTCAGGTCTCACTGGTAGTCGTGGCAGTAGGTGATCACTGGTCTGCGGGAGTCCAGTCGCGAGGTCGTCTCGCGGTTGAGGGCCTTCAGCGGAATGTTGATGGCGCCCGGGATGTGCTCAGCCTCATAGTCTTTCGCTCCAAGGACATCCACGAGTTGAGCGCCCTGCTGAATCAGTTGCTGGACTCGCTGCCGCTCGATCACCGTGAGCACGTCTATCTCCTCCCTCGCCACTTCAGCCCATCGTCGGCGGTGCCGCCGAAGACGGCGCGATCACTTCGTTCACCCGGAGACAGTATCCTCGCCATTCCGTTGAATGCGCATTTCTCGTCCCTCCCATGGATCGTCCTGGCGGCAGGTGGCAGACTTGACCTACGGGCGCCAAGCGCTCCCGGAGGAGGCCCCCATGCTAACCGAACGCATTGCTCCCGTGGATGACCCCGGGCTCGCCGTGCGCGGGTTCTACGCCATTGGCCGGCGGCTGTTTGGAGAAGTGCCGACGCCCCAGAAGCTGATGGCCCATCGCCCGGCGCTGATGCTTGGCATCGGCGCCTTGTGGACGTCCATCGAGCGCTTCGGCACCTTGGACGGCCGCCTGCGCGCGCTGATGCAGCTGCACGTCGCCCGGTTGTACGACGTCGCGTACTGAATGGACGTCCGTCACGCCGTTGGCGTGAAGGAGAATATCGACGAGGAGACGCTGGCCGCGCTGCGCGACTGGCGAGCGAGCGACCATTTCACCGCCCGCGAGAAGGCCGCGCTCGAGCTCACCGAGGAGCTCGTCGCCGATGACCGAGAGGTTTCGGACGCATGCTTCGCGCGAGTTCGGGAGCACTTCTCGGAGGCGGATGTCCTGGAGTTGGTATTCGTGATCGGCTTCCAGATCTTCGCGAGTAAGTTCGCCAAGGCGTTTCGATTGGCGCCGCAGGGCTTCGCGACCAAAGCCTGAACGGCCCGGGTCAGTTGCGGGTCCGTGGTTCTTCCCGCCGCCGGCCCCGGCGCCGGCGGCGATCCCTGAGGGCCGCAGACGTAAGACCCTCGCTGTCGCCGCGGGCGTCACGCCTCGTACTCCTGACTGACCTCGATCTCCACGTCGCCGTGATCGTCGAAGGTGAGCGTGAGGAGGTTCGGGCGGCAGCATACCGTGCAGTCTTCGGTGAACCTCTGGCGCCGCCCGCCGCTCTCGTCGGGAGAGACATCGTTCTCTTCCCCGCAGAACGCGCAGGCGTACTCCACTACAGTGACTCGAAGGGATAGAGTGGGCGGCGCCGCTTGCGGTAGTCGAAGAGCGCGAGATCGGAGCTCGCGACGCCGTCACCGTCGCAGAGCACGATGTGGCGCGCGATCGGCTCGAAGCCGGCACGGAAGTGCTGGCGCGACTTGATCAGCACGTAGCGCTTAAGGCGCGGGTCGATGCCCGCGTGTGTGAACACACCGAGATCGGAGGGCTCCGCGCGCCCCTCCGAGACCACGAGCTGCATCGCCCCGGTGTCGAGGACCGCGGTCCGGCCCATACGCACGCGCACGCCGGTCGCCATCGGGCCCGTGACGGTGAACTCGCCATCCGTGATCCGCGCGACCCTGGCGGTGACGGTGAGCGGCGTGGCCTTGAGATTCAGCTGCGGCATGTCGATGCGGCCGCCGAGATCCATCGTGACGCTCGCGACCCTGCCGGCCGACACGATGCGCGCGACGGCGGTGGGATCACAGATCGGGCCGGCGAGAACGTCGTCGAGGCCCTGGCGCATCACCTCCGCCACCACGCTCATCACGTCCTGCGTGCCGCCAGACGCGGTGTTGTCGCCGTGGTCGACGAGGATGACGGGCCCCTCCGTCAGCGTCCGCGCGTGCGCGATCTGCGAGGCGAGCGGCGCACCCTTGTAGAGAAAGTCCGCGCGCCGCTGCCACGCGAGATCCAGCATGCGCTCGAGCAACGCCTGGCCCCGCGCGATCTCTCCGTCGCACACGACGATCGCGGAGCACGACACATGCGGGATGTCCGACTGCGGGAAGCCGTCGAGCACCGACGCGTTGAGGACGAGGCCGCGCTTTTCGGCGTCGATCGCCATGTCCATCACGTCCTTCATGGGCTGACGCGACGGCGTGTGCTCGAGCGTGCTGGTGAGCATGGGCCGGATGCCCCACACCATGACCGGCTTCACTTCGCCGTGGAGCGCGCGTACGAGCGTCCTCGCGGCGCGCTGCGCCGTCTCCGCCATGTCGATGTGCGGGTAGGTCCGGTAGCCGGTGATGACGGTGGCGTTCGCGACCATCGTCGATGTGAGCTGCGTGTGGAAGTCGAGGCCGACGGCGATCGTCCACGTGCTCGGCCACCATCGCGCCGTGAAGGGCGAGGAACGCGGCGTCGCAGCCGCCGCGAATGCCGCCGACGATCGCGTCGCACATGTCCTCGTACGCACCCCGTTCGACGCAGCCGGACGGATGAGCGCCGGCGATGAGCGGCACGACGATCTCCGCGCCCATCCGCTGTGCGACGTCGAGGAAGCCGCCGACCTGCGTGTTGGTGTTCTCGAGCTCGGCGATCGCGGCGTCGCCGCTCAACGGGCGGAACGACTCGAGCGGAGTGGGGACGGGCGAGAACGTGTTCGTCTCGTGCATCATCGAGGCGATCACGATCTTCCGGCGTGGCATCAGACGACGCCCTTGTCCCGGAGCGCGTCGATCTCTGCCGCCGAGTACCCGATCTCACCGAGGATCGCGTTCGTGTGCTCGCCGAGCATCGGTGCGCGATGCCGGAAGCGGCCCGGCGTGTCCGAGAGATCGACGGGCGTCGGCGCGAGCGGTACGCGACGCGCGACGCCTGGGTAGTCCGTGTCCCCGAGCAGGCCGGCCTGGCGGATGTGCACATCATCGAGCGCCTGCTGCGGCGTGTAGAGCGGGCCGGCGGGAATCTTCGCGTCCTCCAGCTCTTTCAGCGCCTGCTCGGTCGTCCGCTGCATCGTCCACTCGCTCACGCGCTTGCTGATGTCCTCGGCGTGGTTGCCGCGCGCCTCGTCATCCTTGAAGCGCGGATCCGTGAGCCAGCTGTCCTCGCCCATCATCTTCGCCCAGCGCGCGAACATCGGATGACCGATGGCGTACGCGATGATCCAGCCGTCCTTCGTGCGAAACAGATCCGACGGCGCCGACGTCTGCCCGCGGTTCTCGGTCGGGATGCGATTGACCTGCATCGCCTGCTGCTCGACGAGCGTGGGGTTGTTGAACGCGAGCGCCGTGCGCAGCAGCGCCCCTTCCACCTTTTGCCCTCGGCCGCTCTTCTGACGCTCCATCAGCGCCGCGAGCGTGCCGAACGCGGCGAGCGACGCGGTACCGCAGTCGACCCACGCCACGGAAGCGCGGTACGGTTGCTCGAGCGTGCCGGTCATGTACGCGGCGCCGCTCATGACCTGGCCGATGCCGTCGAAGCCGTGCTTGTGGCTCCACGGTCCGCCGGCGCCGAACGCCGTGACGGTGGTGAGGATGATGTCCGGCTTCACCCGTCTCAGGCTCTCGAGATCGAGCGCGAGCGAGCGCAAGACTTCCGGCGGGAGGTTCGCGACGACCACGTCCGCCGTCGCGACCAGCTTCTTGACGATCTCACGTCCGTCGGGCGAGGACGGATCGAGCGTCATGCCGCGCTTGTTGCGGTTCATGGTCACGTACATCGCGCCGATCCCCTCGTCGTTGATCGGCGCCACCCACCGGTCTTCGCCGCCGCCGATTCGTTCGATGCGGATCACGTCCGCGCCGAGGTCGGCCAGGAGCGCCGCGCAGTAGGGGCCGGCGATGTACCGTCCGAAATCGAGCACCCGAATGCCATCGAGGACGTTTGTCATAGCGGCGGCAGTGTACCCTACCGGAACGTGAAACCGACGTAGCCTCCGGCGGCGACCTCGTCACACTTCTCGCGGTACTTTGGCGCGCCGCCCGCGTAGACGATGAACGTGCGCTTGTCCTTGCCCGCGATGTTGGAGTTGATGCCCATCATCCACGAGTCGACCTGGGTGAAGAGCATCCGTCGGCCGGTGTCGTGCACGTGCTCGAGCCAGTCGCGCTCCGCCTCGGGCGTCGGCTCCACGCGCGTGCGGTCCCGGTCGCGCATGTCTGCGATGAGCGCGGTCACCCAGTCCACGTTCTGCTCGATGCAGCGCGGGATGTTGCAGAAGGTGGCCGCGTTGTGCGGCCCGACAAGCGTGAACAGATTCGGGAAGCCTTCGATCTGGAGGCCCAGGTACGTGCGCGGGCCTTCCGCCCACTTCTCCCGCAGCCGCCGACCGCCGCGTCCGCGGATGTCGATGCGGTCGAACGCCCCGGTGATGGCGTCGAAGCCGGTGGCGTAGATGATCATGTCCGCAGCGTGCTCCGCGTCGGTGGTCTTCACGCCGGCGGGCGTGATGCGCTCGATCGGCGTCTCCCGGAGGGAGACGAGGCGCACGTTCGGCTGGTTGTAGACCTCGTAGTAGCCACTCTCGAGCGGCACCCGGCGAGTGCCGAAGCCGTGATTGGTCGGGATCAGCTTCTCCGCGACGATCGGGTCCTTCACGCGCTCCCGGATCTTCCCGCGCATGAACTCGGTGATGGTGGCGTTGGCCTCCTCGTTGATCAGCACGTCGCGGAAGTTACCCATCCAGATGCCAAAGCCGGGCTCGCGATAGAGCTTCTCGAAGAAGGCCTCGCGCTCCTCGGGGCTCACCTCGAGGGCCTTGCGCGGATCGGCGTCGTGGATGAAGCAGCCGAACGACTCGCGGCAGCGCGCAAAAATCGCCGGATACGTGGCCATGATGCGAGCCTGGGTGGCCGCGTCAATCTTGGAGTTGTGAAGCGGCGCGCACCAGTTCGGGGTGCGCTGGAACACCGTGAGGCGGCCGACCGTCTTGGCGATCTCCGTGATCGCCTGCACCGCGGTCGCGCCGGTGCCGATCACCGCGACGCGCTTGCGCTCGAAGCTGACGGGCTCGTGCGGCCACCGGCCCGTGTGGTACGCCTCTCCGCGGAAGCTCTCGACGCCAGGGATCGTGGGCATGGTGGGCGCCGACAGGGGCCCGAGAGCGGTGATCAGGAACCGGGCTCGCGCACGCCGGCCGTCCTCGCTCTCGATCTCCCACTCGCCGCCGGCCTCGTCGTAGACCGCGGCCTTGATTCGACAGCCGAACTCGATGTCGCGGCGCAGGTCGAGCTTGTCGGCGACGAAGTTGCAGTAGCGCAGCGTCTCCGGCTGGGCCGCGAAGTGCTCGCTCCACTCCCACTCGCGCAAGATCTCGTCCGAGAATGAGTAGCCATAGGTCCACGACTCGGAGTCGAACCGGGCCCCGGGGTAGCGGTTCCAGTACCAGGTCCCCCCGACGCCGTCGCCGGCCTCGAACACCCGCACGCGCAGGCCCAGCCCGCGCAGCCGGTGGAGCTGGTACATGCCGGCGATGCCGGCCCCGATGACGATGACGTCGTAGCGCGCTGCCATGCTCAGCTCCCGCTTGACTCGAGCCAGAACTGGGCCCGGAATCAGCCGCCGTAGCCCCAGTTCCAGCAGGGCAGCCGTTCCTTCCAGAACCACTCGTCGCACAACGCCTCATCGCAGCGCCGACGGCAGTCCCGCTCGCTGAGGTCGTTCGTGCACCCCAGCGTCTCGCCGGCGCGGCAGTAACACGCGCCGAGGAACGTCCCGGGTGCGTCGGCGCGTGCGACCGCGGCGCCGCCACTGCCGAACGCGGCGATCAGCAGAACGCCCAGTCCCGCGCGTCGTGCGATGGTCGTCATATACTCCTCGGCATGCCGCTGCGCCCACCCCACCTGCGCGTCGTGTCCTCGCTGGCGACGCTGCTCGCCGTGGGCGCGCTCACGACGGCGGCCGGCGAGCCGATGCTCCTGCGCCAGGTGGTGGCCACCGGCGACGCCGCGCCGGGCGGCGGTATCTTCGACCGTTTCGGCGCGGAATCGATGCCGATCGTAGCACCGGTCAACGCCAGGGGCGACGTCGTGTTCTTCTCCACGCTCGGCCGCGGTGGCGCCGAGGAGGGTCTCTTCATGTGGTCGCGCGGCCGCATTGGCGCCGTGGCGCGTGAGGGTGACCGCGTGCCAGGCGTCGGCCGCCTGTCCGGCTTTGGCAAGCACCCGGCACCCGGCCTCAGCGACGACGGAACGGTTGTGTTCGCGGCGGCCATCACCGGGGGGCGCGCCGTCGAGGGTATCTTCGCCGCGCAGGGCGGGCGCATCCGTCCGGTGGCGCTCAGCGGCGCCGCGGCGCCGGGCGTCGCCTCCGGAACACTGGCCGGGGTGGACGCTCCCGTGATCAACACGCGGGGAGAGATCGCGTTCCTGGCGACCGTGCGACGGGGACGGGAGAGCATGGAAGCCTTGCTGCTCTCCACACGCGGCCAACTCCAGAAAATCGTGGCCCAGGGGGATCCAGCGCCGGCCGGCGGCACGTTCGCCGGCTTCGGGCCCCCGGCGATCAACCGCGAGGGCGCCGTCGCCTTCGGCGGCGCCGTCGAGGGCAGGGCCGTACCCGGGGGCATCTTCATCTGGAAGGGCGGGCAGCTCCGCATGGTCCTGGGCGCGGGCGACGAGACGCCCATCGGCGGAATCTTCGCGAAGTTCTCCGAGCGGCTGGGCCTCAGCGACGCGGGGACGATCGCGTTTCACGGCCTCCTGAAGGCGGCCCCTGTCGCCGCGGCCATCTTCACGATCGAGGATGGGCGGCCGCGCGTAGTCGCACGGCTCGGCGATCCGGCGCCGGGCGGCGGACACTTCTCGAACTTCGGTCTCTGGCCGGCAGTCGGCGCGTCCGGGGCGATCGCGTTCGCCGGATCGGTCGATGATGGGCCGAGTCCCGTCATCGTCGTACGCACGGCCGCCGACGGGCTGCGTCGCGTGGTCGGCGTCGGTGACAGCGTGCCGAGCGGCGCCCGCATCGCCACGCTGACCCTCCTGCCGGTCGTCAGCATGAATACTGGCGGCGCTGTCTCGTTTGCGGTGGCCCCCACGGCTACCGGCGAGGGGCCCGAGGGCCTGTTCCTGGCCACGCCGGGGCCCTGACCGCGCCGTCAATTCATATCGTAGGGCGGGTACTCGATGAAGACGTTGGCGGCGGTGATGAGCTTGTGCGGCATCAGGGTCCGGGGTGGTACGGGCTCACCCCGCAGCATGCGCAACGCCAGCGGCAGGACCTCGTAGCCGAGCCGATCCAGGTAGAACGCGACCGAGCCGATCACGATGCTGTTGCGGTTGGTCGGGTCGATCTCCTTGCGGTCGTTGATTCCACCGTGGATGGTGCGGTCCACCCCCTGCCCCACGATGGCCGCGTCGCGCGCGCGTCCGGTCGTCTCGACGGCGGCCTTCGCGGCGAGCGCGGTGGCGTCGTCGGTGGCTGCGATCAGGACCTTGCGTGACGGGTTCGCGGAGAGGAACGCTCCCAGCAGTGGCGCAACCCGCGCGGGATTGCCCTGTGTGTCGAGCGTCGTCAACCGCGTACCGGGCAGGCGCTCGCGGAGCGCGTCGGTGACGCCGCGCACCCGCTCGGGCACGCGCTCGGCGGCGGCCGACACGCGGCCGATGACGACGGCCACCGTCGGTTGCCCGGACCACGCTCGTGCCGCGAACTGGGCCAGCGCCTCGCCGGCCACGCGACCGGCGGCGACATTGTCGAGGGCGTAGAGCGGTGCCCCCGGCACTGGATCGTTGACCGCCAGCACGGGAATTCCGGCCGCCTTCAGCTTCTGAGCCACCGTCGCGTTGGCGGCCGCGCCGCGGTGGTACTGCACGTAGAGATCGACGCGGCGGGCGATCGCCGCCTCGGTGTTCGCGACGGCGCGCACATCGTCGCGACGGTTGTCGTAAAAGACGAGATCGATGGGGTACGGTCGGGCAGCCAGCGTGAAGCTCTCGCGGACCTCCGGGCCCGTGAAGCCGGTGCCCTCCAGCGTAACGCCGGGTTCCTCCGTGAGATTGGCGAATGCCACGACCCAGCGGCGCTGCGCTGAGGCCGGCGGCCCGATGCCGATCAAGATGACGGCGACGGCCGCCACGACGATCCACAGAGGCCCGCGAACACGCCGACGCCGGCGTCCGCGAGGGATCGCCGGCGTCGGGAGCATCATGCCTCCGTGACCGCGACGGCTACTGGATGGCGTCGATCGCGACGAAGTTGCCGGTCAGGCCGACGGCCTTGGGCACCGTCATGTTGAAGAAGAACGTCGCGCGCTTGGTGGCGGCGGCCTCGGCGGCGATCAGATCGGTCCGCACGTTCTCGAGGATATGGATGCCGTTGTCCGTGAGCAGGATGTTGTGGACGATGAAGGCTTCCTTGGGATTCTCGCCGGGAATGACCTCGACGACCCAGGTGTCCGTGCCCACCGCCACGACCTTCTGCGATGCGAGCCAGTTGGCGGCGTCCTTGCCGATGCCGGGCGCGCCGCTATTGTAGGTGGCGTTCTGGGCCGGGAACTGCTCGAAGAGGTCGCCCCAGCCGGTGTGGATGATGACGATGTCGCCCTCGCGCAGCGTCACGTTGTACATCTTGAGGCCGGCCTGCAGGTCGGCGCTGGTGATCACGGTGCCCTTGTCGAGGCAGGGCTTCTTGCACGCCGAGTTGCCCTTGAACTTGCCGGCCGCCTGGAACACCTTCACCGCGTCGATGATCACGCCGCGGGTCGCGAACGACTTCAGGTGCTCGAGGCCGAGCCTCGTCATGTTGTTCTGGTTGATGTATTTGCCCATCGGCGTCTGGTTGTAATAGCAGTCCTTGCGCCCGATGTGGCCCATGCCGTCCAGGTGCGTCCCGACGTGACTCTGGCTGAGCCACGTGTCCTCCATGTAGGTCAGCTCGTTCTCACCGAAGGAGGCGCCCGGGGCGAGGCTGGTCGCGGTGAGGATCGTCTTCGTGAAACGCGTTCCGAAGAGCGGCACGCCGTCCGTGAGCGGGTAGGACATCGTGATGACCTTGCCGGTCTGGATCTCGGCGGCTGCGGCCTTCGTCACCGCGGCGGTGACCCGGTTCGTCGCACCGGTCTGGTCGTTGGGACCCCACGGCGAGGCCGGCACGAGCTTCTTGCAGTCGGTTTGGGCGAAAGCAGCTGACCCGAGCGAGAGGAAGAACAGCAAGACTCCGGCCGCAACCAGCGCTGTGCGGGCCATGATCGAACTCCTTTCCGAAGTGAAAGGCACGTGTCGAGCGTCGATGCGCGGCGGATCGTATGCCTATGCCGCGGCGTGGTCAAGCCCACCAGCGCTGCGACGCGTCAAACCAGCCGCTTGACGGCAGGCGACAGGCTGCGCACACTCACCGCCCATGCCGTCGCCGCGTCGAGTGGTGATGCTGCTCGTGGCGCTCGCGATGCTGATCGGCGTCGCCACGCCGCCCGTGATCGAGGATCACGTGGAGGTCGGCTTCTGCAGCGCCGATTGTCCGGTCCAGAACGACGGCCACACCACCGCGCTCGCTCCACCGCCGGCGCCGAGCGTCACCCAGCGCTCGGCGCCCGTCAGCATCGCCTCCGCTCGGCTCGCCGACGCCGAGCTCGGCGCCGTTGACGCGCCGGACGCGCCGCGCGCTCCGCCCTCCGCCTGACCGACCGCTCGCGTCAGTGAGTTCCGTGCCGGCCACGCCGGCGCGATCGAGCCACGCTCAACGGAGGATGCCATGCGCACGCACGAATGCCGTCCCCTCGCGCTCCTGGTCGTGCTGTCGTTCAGCATCCTGACGGGCCCCGCGCACGCCCAGGACGCCGACGCCCTGCGGCGCGAGCTGGAAGCGTTGCGCCAGCAGTTCGCGACCGTCACCGAGTCCTACGCGCAGCGCCTGAAAGCGCTCGGCGATCGTCTCCAGCAGCTCGAGGGGCGCGCCGCGCCGGCCGCCGATGCGCCAACGCTTGCCGACCTGGCCCGGCCACGACAGCCGTTCAGCCTCGCCCAGCCGGGTCGCGTGCTGCTGTTCGACATCGGCGTCAGCGGGGATTTCGTGACGGACTTCACCTCGCCGACCCGCGAGCGCCGGCACGACGGCACCTTCGCTGGCCGTGAGAATCGGCTCTTCCCGCGCGAGGTAGAGCTGGAGTTCTTCGGCCGGGTCGATCCCTACGCGAGCGCGGTCGTGCGGATCAGCGCCGGCGAGGAGCCGACCCGGGGCGCCTCGTCGTCGCGCGAGCTGAGCGTCCGCCTCGACGAGGCCAACGCGACGCTGCTGACCCTGCCGCTCGGCACCACGGCGCGATTCGGGCTGATGCGCCCCCGGTTCGGCACGCTGAACACCGTCCACCAGGACGATCTGCCCCAGGTCGACCGGCCCAACGTGCTCGCGCGCTTCTTCGGCGAGGAGGAGCTGGACGGCGAACGCGGTATCGAGGCGTTCTGGATCCTGCCCTTTTCCACCTATCACGAGCTCTCGGTCGGCGTCTTCGACGGCGACAACGAGACGGCGTTCGGCCGCGGCTCGCTGCGCGATCCGCTGCTCATCGGCCGCTGGCGTACGTTCTTCGAACTCGAGGAGCTCGGCGGGCTACAGCTCGACGTGTCGGCGGCCACGGGCAGCACCGCCGACGGCCACCGCAACACCGTGATCGGAGTGGGCGGCAAGTACAAGTGGATCGGGGCGGGCTCCGGGTTCCCGGTGCTCACGCTGGCCGCCGAGGGGCTGGGCGGCTTCCGGGGGGTGGACACCGACTCCGGCGGCGACGGGCACGTCGAGCGCTGGGGCGCGTACGCGTACGCCCAGTACGACGTCAATCGTCGCTGGGCCGCCGGCCTGCGCGGCGACTGGACCGAGCTGCCCGTCGAGCGCGGCCGGGAGTGGTCGCTGTCGCCGTACGTGCAGTTCAAGCCGTCGGAGTTCCTGCGCTTCCGGCTGCAGTACAAGCACACCGACGGACGGGGCGCCGTCGAGCGCTCGGCCGAAGAGCTGTTCTTGCAAGGGAGCTTCATCCTTGGCGCGCATCCCACGGAGAGGTTTTAGCCGTGCGAACCTCCAGCCGACCGCTCCGGTGCGCCCTGACTGCGCTCACGCTCATCGCGATCGTGGTGGCCCCTTGGTCCGGTGCGCCGGCGCAGTCCCGCCTGCGCGTGCTGGCCACCCTGCCCGACCTGTGGGCGATCACGCGCGCGATCGTCGGCGACCTGGGCGAGGTCCAGGTGGCGACGCGTCCCGGACAGAACCCGCACGACCTGGAGATCCGACCGAGCCAGTTCGTGCTGGTGAAACGGGCCGAGATCCTGGTGCGCAACGGCCTCGACGAGGACGCGTGGATCGACCCGATCATCGAGAGCAGCGGCAACCCGCGGCTGCTCCGCGGCGCGCCGAGCGTCGTCGAGGCGGCGCGAGGCCTCACCATCTTGAAGATACGCACCGGCCCCATCGATCGCTCGCTGGGCGACGTCCACCCGTCCGGCAATCCGCACTTCACGCTCGACCCCGGCACGCTCCCCGTCGTGACCGCCAACATCGTGGCCGGGCTGGCCCGCCTGCATCCCGACCTCGCCGAGCAGCTCGACGCCAATCGTCGCGCGTTCCTCGACGAGGTCGCCGCGGCCACGCGCCGGTGGAGCGACGCGCTCGCACCGCACCGGGGCGCGCCGCTCGTGAGCTATCACGACAGCTGGCCCTACTTCTATCAGGCGTTCGGCCTGGAAGAGCTGGGTGTCATCGAGGACCGCCCCGGCGTGCCGCCATCGCCACAGCACCTGGTCGCGCTCATTCGCCAGATGCGCGCGCGGCGCGCCAAGGTCGTCCTCGTCGAGAGCTGGTACCCCAGCGACACGGCAACCGCGGTGGCCCGCGCGGCCGGCGCCCGGGTGCTGGTGCTGCCGCAAAGCCCGGGCGCTGTGAAGGGCACAGACACCTACATCGCGCACCTGGACTTCCTGGTCACGTCTCTCGCGCGCGCGCTCATGGAATGAGCGGCGCCCTTTCTGATCTCGCCGATACATCCGCCGCTCGTCCGCGAGCCGTTCACGGACGACGATTAAATGTACGCGCCACCAAGCAGAGCGGCTATCCGAATGGCCGCCCCGGGTCCGTCGTCGATCACATTACTCCGCTGGCCAAGGGCGGGAAGGATGTGCCCTCGAACGTGCAGTGGCAGACGATCGCTGAGGCACGGGCGAAAGATAAGGTCGAGCGCAGATGAGGCATTGAGGCGAATCGTGCTTGGGACAGTCCTCGCCGTCGTGCTGCCGGGGTGCGCCACCTTCAAGAACACGCCCCAGCAGGACTTCGCGCGGCAGGCGTGGGACAGCTGCCCGCACATGGCCAACATCGCGCTCGACTACATCGAGCCGAGCGGCATGATTCATTGGCGCTGGGCGAACAGCAACGCGGGCGCCGACGAGCATTGGGCGTGCATCACGAAGTACTACCAGGAGCACCCGCAGCCAGCGGTAACGCGATGAAAGGCCGCGCTTCTGGTCATCGGCTGCGCCACGCCCGCGCAGCGATTCACGCGAGCGGCGTTTGATGACTGCGAGCAGCGGACCGGCGCGCGGAGCGTCCGGCTAGAGCACGTGGCAACCGAGGGTCAGTCACCGGGCCGTCCGGGACGTCAACGAACGCGATATTGGGTGCCGCCGCCCGGCGGGCCCTTGCGGAGGCCGGCGCCTCTTGGGCTACCCCGCTCATGTCACCTGATCACGCGCGGCCACGGTGCTCACACGGAGCCCCCAAGAAGCCGCGGCGACAGATCCTGTCGCCTGAGACTCGCGGGCGCCGTCTGCGCCCGGCGGCGAGCGGGGTGGCGCGCGGAGGCAGCGCGCTAGACAGGGAAGGCGCGACGCTCCATCACGTTGTCCGGTCGAGATCGCCTTCGCTGTCTTCCTTGCGTGCACGCTCGTAGCGGAGGCAATCGAGATGCTCGATAGCGCGGTCACAAAGAAGGCCAAATGCCGCGAGCGGGTCGGGGAGTTGCTCGTCCTCTGTCACAATCACGTTGTTCATGCTGCGGACCCGATGCGTCGAACGTGCCAACCGATCGCGTATCCGCAGCGTCCGATTTCAGCACGCCAAATCGTGATCGGCTGATGCGAATGACGTTGAGGCAGACGGTACCTGTGAAGTTCGGTCGCTCGGCATGCCCACGATGCGCAAGAAGTTTGCACGCTGTGCCTTCCCCGGAGATGCCTATTCGGGCCGGGCTCGAGGGCCTCGATAGGCTGAATATTCAGGTAGTTAAGTTGTGGGGAAAGTTTTCCATATCGACTCCGCTCTCTCCGCATGTTTACGATGTCATACCATGCGCGATCAGCCACCTGCCGAGACGGCGCCCCTCATCCTCATCGCCGACGACAACGTCGACACGCGCGAGATGTACGGCCAGTACCTGAACGTTGTCGGCTACCGAGTGGAGACGGCGAAAGACGGCAACGAGGCGATCCTCAAGGCGCGCGCGCTGCGCCCGGACCTCGTCGTGATGGACTTGCAGATGCCGGCACTCGACGGCTGGGGCGCTATTCGCGAACTTCAGAGCCGCGCCGACACGGCCACCATCCCGGTCATCATCCTCACCGGGCACGACTTCAAGGCGTATCTCAAGCACTCGGCGCTCGCCGTCGGCGCAGTCTCGTACCTCATGAAGCCCTGCTTCCCCGAGGAATTCCAACGCGAGGTCAACGCGCGCCTCACGGCGCGCCGGAACCGAGCCGCCGGCGCGGTGTAGTCCGCCGCGCGGGCCCGCTTGGATCTCCGGGCATGGACCCCGAGATCGTCGACCAGATGCGCGCGCTCGGCGACTGCCTTCGCCGCGCCGCCCTGGCATTCGCGTTT
>Ga0137418_10003389_pt1 | contig 14646 bp, 16 predicted proteins | sample CZODoug3_1_2_16f_FD_122242 | JGI IMG/M metagenome (GOLD analysis project Ga0137418, IMG submission 122242) | Vadose zone soil fungal communities from Angelo Coast Range Reserve, California, USA - CZODoug3_1_2_16fungal (Hybrid Assembly) | ecosystem: Environmental > Terrestrial > Soil > Vadose... | reverse complement strand
CCGGGGAAAATCAGAATCAGGAACGCGGGTGACAGCGGCCACCACGAGGTCTGGATCAGCGGCGAGTAGAACGGCGACAGGTACGGGCCCCACTCGTAGTTTTTGGCGACCCAGGCGGCCCACGTGGCGTAGATGCCGAAGCTGCCGAGCACGAGCGCCGTCAGCGCGGGCGCGATCCACCACGCATCGCGGCGCAGCGTCGCGCCAAAGCCCCGTTCCTGGAGGTCGCGGACCGAGGTTGTCATAGCGTCACCGCCGCCATCGTCTGCTTCACGGCCTCCGCCGATTTCTTGAGCGCGGCTTTCTCATCGGCCGTCAGCTGCACCTCGATGATTTTCTCGAGCCCGTTTTTCCCGAGCTTGCACGGCACGCCGCAGTACATCCCCGACAGCCCATACTCGCCCTCGAGCCACGCAGCGCAGGGGAGCAGCCGCTTCTGATCGAGCACGATCGATTCGACCATCTGCACGGTGGCGGAAGATGGTGCGTAATAAGCCGATCCCGTCTTCAGGAAAGCAACGATCTCCGCCCCGCCGTTGCGCGTGCGATCGACGATCTTGTCGAGCTTCGCCTTGTCGAGCAGCTGCGTGACGGGAATACCGGACACGGTCGTGTAGGAGACGAGCGGCACCATCGTGTCGCCGTGCCCGCCCAGCACCATCGCCTGGATGTCCTGCACCGAGACATCGAGCGCCTCGGCGAGGAACGCGCGATAGCGCGCGGTGTCGAGCACGCCGGCCATGCCGATGACGCGCTCGCGCGGGAAGCCGGTGACCTGCTTGGTGACCCAGCACATCACGTCGAGCGGATTCGACACCACGACCACGATCGCTTTGGGGCAGTTCTGCTTGATCTGCTGGGAGACTTGCTTGACGATGTCGGCGTTGGTGCGAACCAGGTCGTCGCGGCTCATGCCCGGTTTGCGCGCGATCCCCGCCGTGACGACGACCAGCTCACTCCCGGCAGCGGGCCCGTAGTCGTTGGCGCCGACGATTCTGGTATCGAAGCCCTCGATCGGCGCCGATTCGTACTGGTCGAGACCTTTGCCCTGCGGGACGCCTTCGATGACGTCGACGAGGACGACGGTACGGGCGAGCTCTTTCTCGGCTAAGCGTTGGGCGGTTGTTGCGCCCACGTTTCCTGCACCGACGACGGTGATTTTGGTGAGCATGGTGCGGGGAAGTTAATGGCCGCGTTCATCCTCCTCTAGTGTGCATTTCTCTGTGCGGATCAGCACGCAAACCTTCGACCTGAAACAGGGGCGTGCGATTGACTAGACCGAGCCGCTGCTCGGCGCCACGATCGGTCCTGCCACGCCAGGTCGCCGCAATCAGATCCGACAGCTCAGCATCGGTAGCGCCATTTCGCAGCGGCTCCCGCAGCTCGATGCCCCGCTCCGCATAGAGACAGAGGAACCAGGTCCCGTCGGCCGTGAGCCGGCTGCGATCGCACGAGCGACAGAACGGCGCGGTTGTCGAGGCGACGATGCCGAACGTCGTGCCGTCCGGGAGTCGGAAGCGCTCGGCCGGCGCGCTGCTATCGACGCGCTCGGTGACCGCCGTGATGGTGCCGAAGTGCGCCGACAACCGAGCCAGGATCTCCCGCTGCGAGAACACCTGCTCCGCCGACCACCCCGTCGCGCCACCGACGTCCATGTACTCGATGAAGCGGACCTCGGCCCGGTGGCGGTGGCCAAACTCGATCAGGCTCACCAGCTCGTCGTCGTTGACACCCCGCATCACGACGGTATTGAGCTTCAACCGGAATCCGGCGGCGCAAGCGGCCGCGATCCCATCGAGGACATCGGAATGCTTGTCGCTCCGGGCCAATTCACGCATGCGCTCGGGTCGCAGCGTGTCCAGACTGACTGTGACTCGACCCAGACCGGCCTGCTTCAGCGCCTCGGCTTGTTTTGCGAGCAGCAAGCCATTGGTGGTGAGCGCGAGGTCGCGGATCCTGGGGTTGCCGGCGAGCATGCGAGTGAGGGTGGGCAAATCGTGCCGCAACAGCGGCTCGCCTCCCGTCAGCCGTACCTTCTCGACGCCCAGCGCGGTGAATATGCCCACCAGGCGCGCAATTTCTTCGAACGTCAGGATCGACTGCTTGGGAAGCCAGACGTAGTCCTGTTCGGGCATGCAATAGCGACAACGCAGATTGCACCGGTCCGTCACCGATACGCGCAGACTGCCGAGCGGCCGCTCGAGCCTATCGGTGATCATTGGCCCCAACCCATTCCGCACTACCGTCCCCATGTAGCTCCTTCTTCCAAATCGGCAGCCGCTTCTTCACCTCTTCGATCACGTAGCGACAGGCCGCAAAGGCTGCGTCCCGATGCGGCGCCGCGGCCGCGATCGCGATGCTCGCCTCCCCAACGGGAATGAGGCCGAGGCGGTGCTGCAGCGTGACGCGCGCCTCCGGCCACTGTGTCTCAGCGTCGCTCAGGATTCGTTGGATCTCGGCAAGCGCCATGTCGTCGTAGGCCGAGTAGTCGATGGCGGTGACGTTCGCGTCGTTGCGGACGGTTCCCAGGAACACGCACGTCCCTCCCCGCTCCGGGCTCTGGACTTCGGCCAGGAGCGCATCGATCTCGAGTGGGTGACGCGTGAGATGCATCATCATCCACCCGCTAACGGCGGCAACAACGCCACTTCATCACCGTCACTCACAAGTTGATCGAGTTTCACTTGACGCTGGTTCAGCGCGGCGAGTGGACGAGGGGGCAAGTCTCTCGTGCCCGGAAAGACCTCGCGGACACGCGCGATCACGTCCGCGACCGTCGCAGGGGTCGGCACATTGACCGCCGACGAGCTGCAGCCCGCCAGCTCGGCATACCGCGCGAAGAACCGCACCGACACCTTGCCCATGATCGATTATAGTCCCGATGCCAGGCCCTGCCAGATCTTGGCCTGCTTCGGCGTGGGATTGGGGGCGCGCTCGAGCGTAACGCGCGCATTGGTGCGCTCGTGCACCGTGGTGTTGAGGGTGATCGTACGTCCCGCGCGTTGCACGGTGATGGTGAGCGGCTGGCCGGCTTTTCCGTGGTAGCGCGTGCGAAACGCCGTGCCCCAGTCCCCGTCCGCCCTCACGGCGATCTCGCCGATGCTCTTCAGCACGTCGCCGGGCTCGACACCGGCGCTGGCCGCCGAGCTGCCCGGAGTGACCGACTGCACCATCAGCTCGCCACTCGGCGTCGTTCCGCTCGACACGCCGACGAACGGCAGTGTCACGACCTGCCGATTGAACACAATGCCCGCTTTCGCGAGTACCGTCTCGTAGGGCAGCGAATCGCGGCCGTCGACGTAGCGGCGATAGAATCCCTCCACGTCCGGCATGCCCGCGCCGCGCAGCTCCTTCAGCAGATCGGCCGTGAGAAATCCTTTGCTCTGCCGATAATAGCGCGTGTACAACGCGCGCATCACTTCGTCGAGATTGTGCGCGTTGTCGGTGGCGTCGCGAATCGAGATGTCGAGCAGGAAGCCGAGCAGCGACCCCTTGGGATAGTAGAGCTGCGAGCTGTTGATGTAGACCTCGTGGATCCACGTGGCCTCGCTGCCGTCTTCGACGCTCCACGGCTCAGGCGTCTGCTCTACCTGGTCGATGTTGGACGTGGTGTTCTGGAGGAATTGGTCCGCGCTCCACAACCCGGAGCGCAGATTGGTGAGATCGGCGTAGTAGTCCGTCACGCCCTCCGACCACCACAGCAACGGCGTGTATTGCTCGGCGTGATAGTCGTACGGCCACATCTCGGCGGGGCGGATACGCTTCACGTTCCAGAGATGGAAGAATTCGTGCGACAGCAGTGGATACATGAAGTCGCCCAGGTTGCCGGAAGGATTCGCAAACGCCAGCGCCGGCATGATGTCGTACTGCGAGCTGCTGTGCTCGAGTCCGCCCCCAAAATTGATCGGCTGATGGATGACGTTGAAGAAGACGGTGTACACGTCGTAGGGTACTTCTCCCATGATGTGGTTCTGCACCGGCGCCATCTTCGCGACGCCGTTTCGCAGATTACGCGCGACTGCCGGCGTGTAATCGGCGGCGGGCCAGACTGCGATGCGGATCCATTTGCCGTCGGCCTGCAGGGAATCGAGACTGTAACGGCCCACGAACGTCATCGCGTCGGCGAGCTCGTGATAATCCGTCGCGCGGTAGACGCCGCTCGTCGGACCTTTGAGAGCGGTCGTCACTTGCCAGCCCGCAGGCACGCGAAACCGCACTTCTGCGGGACGCGCCAGCTGACCTTCCTCAAAAAGAAAGAGATTGGTGCCGAGAAATTGGCCGAAGTCGTCGACGACGCGCGCGACCGAGAGATCGAGCGTGTCGGGCGCGTAATCGAAGTCCACCGTCACGCGCTCCGCTCGGCCCGTCACGACGCGCCAGGTGTCTTTGTCGCCGCGATCCCAGCGCAGCGCTTGTCCCGCGGAATTCTTCGCGCCAAAGCCATGCACGTAACGCGCATAGTTCTGGATCTCGTAGTTGCCCGGACTCCACGCCGGCAGCGAAACGAAGAGGGTGTCCTTCCCAGCGGCCGGAAAGTCGGCAGAGACATGGAACTCGGACGCGCCGGGGCTGAGTGAGACTTCGTAGCGAACAGCCTGCGCGGAGAGCGGCGTGGAGAGCAGCAGTGCGAGCGGCAGCGGGCTAAAACGGTGCATCATCACTCCGGGCAAGAAGTTGGGCCTCGGCGACGTGCCGAGGCCCAAGTCAAGTTACCCAGTAGCAGCGATTTAGGAGTGAATTACGACGCAGCCTTCGTAATCGCGTCGGCGACCATCGCGCGCAACTCCTTGCTGGGCTTGAAGACAGGTACGGGGCGCGCCGCGACTTCGACCGGATCACCGGTTCTTGGGTTACGCGCCATCCGCGTCTTCCGCTGGCGGATTTTGAACGTCCCAAATCCGCGTATCTCAATGTTATGCTGCTCAGACAGCGCAGCTTTGACAGCGTCGAGGAAGGAGTCTACGACCCGCGCACAGTCCTTTTTTGAAATGAGGGGACCGGCGGTGCGAGCGATTTGCGCGGTGACCTTTTCGACCAGATCGGCCTTCGTCATTGGTCCCCCCGAAAAGACAGCCGGGATGCAAGTCGGGGGCTATGATAGGGGCTTACTTATTTAGTGTCAAGAGCTTGTAGGAATTGTTGAAAGTGTCCCTGAGCGTCATGAGGACCCGGCGAGGCCTCCGGATGGTATTGGACGGCAAAAATCGGGTATTCCCGGTGCTTGATTCCTTCGACGGTCCCGTCGTTGAGGTTAAGGTGGGTGACCTCAAGCGACTTCGCGCCGGGGACGCCGGTCGTTTCGCCCCTGACTGCGAATCCATGATTCTGTGACGTGATAAGTACTTGTCCCGTAGCAAGATCCCGTACTGGATGGTTGCCGCCGCGGTGTCCGTACGGGAGCTTTATCGTCTCCCCGCCCAGTGCCAGCCCGAGCAATTGATGTCCGAGACAGATCCCAAAGATCGGCAGCGTCCCGTCCGATAGACCCCGAAGCGTCGTGATCGCGTACCCTACGGCCGCAGGGTCGCCCGGTCCGTTCGACAGGAAGACGCCGTCCGGTTTGAGCGCTCGCACCTGCGCCGCAGTCGTCGCCGCCGGCACGACGGTGACGCGGCAGCCATGCTGCACGAACAGCCGCAGGATGTTGCGTTTCATTCCGAAGTCGAACGCCACGATGTGATGCTTCGCGGTCGCCGGAGGCGGGCCTTCGGTGTAGGCGTCGGGAATGGTCGCGACGCTTGCGAGGTCGAGCCCGTTCATCGATGGGGATGCGGCAAGCGCACGCGAGATCTCCTCCGTAGGCCGCTCGCCCAGCGCCAGGACACCGCGCATCGCGCCCTTGGAGCGAATGTGCCGGGTGAGCTGCCGCGTATCGACGTCGGAGACGAGCGGCACCTTCGCGCTCGAGAGCCAGTCGAGCAGAGTCCCGGTCGATCGCCAGTTGGATGGCGTGGCCGAGAGCTCGCGCACCACGACGCCCACGACGCGCGGGCGGTCGGATTCGACGTCGTCAGGATTGATCCCGTAATTGCCGATCATCGGCGCCGTCATCACCACGATCTGGCCGAGATAGGAGGGGTCGGTGAACACCTCCTGATAACCGCTCAGATTCGTGGTGAAGACGACTTCCGCGTACGCCGGCTCGAACGGGAGAGGCGCGGTTCCGGGGAACCAGGCGCCGTCCTCCAGCAGGACGTACGCTCTAGGGGCGTCGATTGGGAGCGCGGGCCGGGGGAGGCGCCGGCGGAGGAGCCGTCGGTTGAGTTTCGATCGGCAGCGGCGTCGGCTGGACCGGCGCCGGTTGCTGCTGTCCCTGGCCCTCGAGCACGGACCGCACCTGCGATCCGGACTGCGACATGAACGTCAGGACCAGCGCGAGGAACAGAAAGGTCCCGGCGGTCCACCACGTGACCTTGGTGAGCAGCGTGGTTGCCTGCCGCCCGCCCATGATCGTCTCGGTGCCGGCGCCGCCGCCCATCGTCGCGAGTCCCCCGCCCTGTCCGGCTTGCAGCAGCACGGCAGTCGTGAGGATGAGCGAGTCGAGGATCAGAACGATTACAAGGAATCCGTACATGCGCGGGGCAAGATACCTAGGCCACGGCGGTGCGCACAAGTTCGACCCAGGCTTGTGGATCGAGTGACGCTCCGCCGACCAGCACGCCGTCCAGCTCCTGCTCGGCCAGCAGCTCGGCGGCGTTCTTCAGATTGACGCTGCCACCGTACAGGATTCGTGTCTCCGCGGCCCCATGCTGCTCCAGCCACGCCCGGATGGCGGCATGCACCGTTGCGGCATCGCGAGGCGTCGCGTTCCGGCCCGTGCCAATCGCCCATACCGGCTCATAGGCGATGGTCACGCGCGTAGTTGCCGCGCGGTCGCCTAATGCGGCGGCCAATTGCCGCTTGACCACCGCCAGCGTCTGTCCGGAGTCGCGCTGCTCGAGCGTTTCGCCTACACACAGGACAGGATGGAGCTGCGCCGCGAGGGCGGCGGCCAATTTCTTCCCGGTTTGCTCGTCCGTCTCACCGAATACGTGCCGGCGTTCGGAGTGACCGATCAACGCCGCTTTCGCCCCCGCCTGGGCCGCTAACGGCGCGGAGATCGCTCCGGTGAACGCGCCTTTCGGCTCCCAGTAGACGTCCTGCACGCCGGCGAGAACATCAGCCCGATTCCCGAGTCCCATCGCGACTGCCTCGAGCGAGACCGCCGGCGGGAAGAACCAGACCTGCCGGCCGGGTTGGGGAGCATACGCCTTGAGAAACGTCGCGAGGTAGCTGCGCGCATCGGACGGGCCGAGGTTCATCTTCCAGTTGGCGGCAAACAGTAACGACCTCACGCGTCCTCCAGCGCCGCTACGCCCGGCAATTCCTTTCCCTCCAGGAACTCGAGCGATGCGCCGCCCCCCGTCGAAACGTGCGTGAGCTTGTCTTCCATGCCCGCCACCGCCGCGACGGAGTCGCCGCCGCCCACGACGGTGACCGCGCCTTTCTTTCCGGCTTCGACCAGTGCATTCGCGATGGCGCGGGTTCCGGCGTCAAACGGTGGTGTCTCGAACACGCCCATCGGGCCGTTCCAGAAGATGGTCTTGGCCTTGAGCAGTCGCGCGCGGAAATCGTGCTGCGTCGCCTCGTCGATGTCATAGACCGCCCAGCCTTTGGGGATCGCATCCGCGGCAACAGACCGGACCTCACTGGCGCGCTCGAGCGATGGCGCGATCAACGCGCCACGCGGCAGGATCAGCTTCTTGCCGCTCTGCGCGAGCAGCTCCTTGGCGAGCGCGAGACGATCAGGCTCGACCAGCGACGAGCCGACCTCCAGCCCCATGGCGGCGAAGAAGGTGCACGCCATCGCACCGCCGATGAGCAGCTCATCGACGCGCGGCAGTAGCGAACGAATCACGTCGATCTTGCCGGAGATCTTTGCCCCGCCCAACACCGCAATGAAGGGATGCCTGGGATCCCGCAGCAGCTGTCCCAGGAACTGGAGCTCTTTTTCCATCAGGAAGCCGGCGACCGCGGGCTTGAGCAGATGCGCGACGGCTTCGGTCGAGGCGTGCGCGCGATGCGCGGAGCCGAACGCGTCGTTCACGTACAAATCGCCGAGCGCCGCGAACACTTTCGCCAGCTCGGGATCGTTTTTCTCCTCACCGGGCCAGAAGCGCGTATTTTCGACCAGGGCGACGCCGCCGCGCGGTAAGCGCCGCGTTGTGGTGACGCCCGTGGCCGGATCGGGAATGAACTCGACTGGTGCGCCAAGCAGCTGCTCGAGACTGCGGACGATCTGCTTGAGCGAGTACTGCGGATCGGGCCCACCCTTCGGGCGCCCGAGGTGCGACAACAGGACGACGCGCGCGCCTTTGTCGCGGAGATAGGTGATCGTGGGCAGCGACGCGCGCAGCCGCGTGTCGTCGGTGACCTTGCCGTTCTTGAGCGGGACGTTGAAATCGACGCGCACCAGCGCGCGCTTCCCTTCCAGCGCCTGCGGGGGAAGATCCCGCAGGCTTTTTTTCTTCAACGGCGGCTGCCGATGTAGGCCAGCAGGTCTACGCAGCGCGCCGAGTACCCCATCTCGTTGTCGTACCACGACGAGACGTGCACCAGCGTTCCCTCGATGACGGCCGTGGACATGCTGTCGACCACGCTCGAGTAGAGACTGCCGATGTAGTCCACGGAGACGAGCGGCTCGTCGCTGACCTCGAGGATGCCTTTGAGCTTCCCGGCGGCGGCCTGCTTGAACGCCGCATTCACGGCCTCGACCGTGGTCGGCCGCTCGACCTCTGCGGTGAGATCGACGATCGACACATCCGGCGTCGGCACACGCAGCGACACGCCGTCGATCTTGCCCTTCACTTCCGGGATCACCAGCCCGGTCGCCTTGGCGGCCCCGGTCGTCGTGGGAATGATGCTGAGCGCCGCGGCGCGGGCACGCCGCAGGTCTTTATGCGGCAGGTCGAGGATCTGCTGGTCGTTCGTGTAGCTGTGCACGGTCGTCATGAAGCCGTGTTTGAAGCCGAAGTTGTCCATCACGACTTTGACGACCGGCACGAGGCAATTCGTCGTGCACGAGGCGTTCGAGATGATGTGGTGCTTGGCGGGATCGTACTTCTCGTTGTTCACCCCCATACAGATGGTGATGTCTTCGCCCTTGGCAGGTGCCGAGATCACCACCTTCTTGGCGCCGGCGGCCAGATGCTTGGACGCGCTCTCCTTATCGGTGAAGCGCCCGGTGCTCTCGAGCACGAACTCGACGCCGAGGTCCTTCCACGGAAGCTTCTCGGGCTCCTTGATCGCCGTCACCTTGATCGATTTGCCGTTCACGATCAGCGCGTCGCCCTTCGCCTCGACCGTCCCCGGGAAGCGGCGGTGGACCGAGTCGTATTTGAGCAGGTGGGCGAGTGTCTTGGTGTCGGTGATGTCGTTGACGCCGACGAACTCGATCTCGGTCTGTTTCGCCATCGTAGCGGCGCGCAGCACGTTGCGTCCGATGCGCCCGAACCCGTTGATCCCTACCCGAACTGCCATGACGCTCCCCTTACGTGAAGTCTGGAATTGCCGCGCGCGCGAAGGTTATGCCCGTAATTCGTCTCGCGCCGGTCTGCTCTAATGCTCGCGCTGCCTCGGCGAGGGTTGCCCCGGTGGTGAAGACGTCGTCAACAATGATCAATGTCGAATGATCATTGATCAATGAACATTGATCATTCGACATTCGAAAAGCCCCTGCGACGTTCGCTAGGCGCGTCTCTGGTGTCAACGCCGTTTGCGTCGGCGTCTCGCGCGTGCGGACGAGCAACCCAACAAGCACGGGAATCCGCCATTGTCGGGCCAGCGCGCGCGCCAGGACTTCGCTCTGATTGTAGCCGCGTTGCCGCAATCGCTTCGTGGCGAGCGGAATTGGAATCAGCGCCGACGGTTCGTCGGTGCGAGGGCGGATGTGCGCCATCGCCGCCGCCAGGTCGTCGGCGATCCGCGGCAGACCGCCGTACTTGAGCGCGTGAACCGCCGGACGCGCGGTCTCGTCGAGCCAAGCCGCAGATCTCACGGATTTCAGCGCAGATGGCCACTGAGCACACAAGCGGCACGGGCCGAAGTGCGGCTCCGGCTGCCCGCAGCGCTCGCACCAGGGTGGCCGCACAGGCCGCCAGCGCTGGCGGCAGACGGGACAGACGAGCCGGGTGGCGTCGCGCTGAGTCAGCAATGCGTGACACAGCAAACATTCTGCAGGGAGAAGGAGCTGCTCTAAGGCAGAATGTCCAATGTCCAATGTCCAAGTTCCCCTACTAAACACGCAGCGCGCGATGCACGGCAGCGCGCATGACCTCAGTCGGGGCGTCAGTGCCGGGGAAAAACCGTTCGAGTGCCGCCGCGCCCTGCTGCACCAGCATCTCCCGGCCGTCCGCCGCCTCGATGCCGCGTTCCCGCAGGGCGTGCACCCAACGCGTCTCGCCCGGAGCGTACACGAGGTCGAGCGCTCGCTGCACGCCGGGGATGTGATTGACGTCAACGGGAAGCGGATCGTGACCGGTGAGCCCCAGCGGTGTGGCGTTGATCGCGACGTCGACCTCGATCGGCCCGCCGGCGACGCTGGTCGGAACGCCAATGCCGCTCGCCCAGGCGGCGAACGCCTTCGCACGCGCATCAGCGCGCGAGCGAACGAACAGCGTCGCGCCGCGATCAGCGGCCGTGACCGCCGTCGCGCGCGCCGACCCGCCGGTCCCCACCACGAGCCACCGTTCTCCTTTTCGACCCGCGCCGATTTTCTCGAGTGCCTTTGTCACGCCGAACACGTCGGTGTTGTCGCCGACCAGCGCTCCGTCTTCCGTCCAGAACGTATTGCACGCGCCGACCCGGGCGCAGACATCCGTTTTACTCGTGACGGATCTTTCGACGGCTTCCTTGTGCGGGACGGTGACGTTGCCGGCGCCGCCGGTCGCGGCCTGCATGGCGAGCACAGCGTTGAGCGATTCGGCGGATACGCGCATCGCGACGTACACCGCATCCAATCCCAGTGCGCGGAAGGCCGCGTTGTGCAACGCGGGAGAGAGCGAATGGGCCACCGGGTCGCCGATGACCGTGATCAGCCGCGTGTTAGCGCTGATCTCCACGCTTGCTCTCGGCGGCGAGCCGGTCGGCGACGGCAGCGGCGAGAGCCTCGAGCTCCTGGCAGGTGTCGCGGTAGACGTCCAGGTTGCTGCCAAACGGGTCACTGACCTCGTCGCCGCCGCGGCCGGCGTAGTCGCCGAGCACGAACACGCGACCTTCGCCGCCCAGCTCGTCCACGCGCGCTCGATGATGGCGCGCCATGGTGAGGATGAGGTCGGCCTGCTCGACGAGCTCCCGGGTCAAGAGGCGCGCACGGTGGTTGGACAGATCCAGTCCGCGCTCCAGCGCGACGAGGTATGCGCCTTCGGAGGCGGGAGCGCCATCCCAGGCGCCGGTGCCGGCGGACGTGACCGTGACTTCGAGGCCGCGCTCCTTGAGGGCGCGCTCGAGCAGCGACGCGGCGAGCGGGCTGCGGCAGATGTTGCCGGTACAGACAAACAGGACGTGCTGGATCATGGCGCAAGGCGGCCGACGGCGCGCCGCAGCTCGCTGATGCTGAGCGTTCCTTCGCGGACGATTTGCGCTCGTGGCCTGGTGCAATCAACCACCGTCGATGGCGGCCGGTTCCCCAGCACGCCGCCATCGAGCACGAGCAGCTGGCCCTTCTCCACCGCCGGCGCGAAATCGCGCGCGATGGCGTCGGCGCCGGGACCGGGCGGCTGGCCCGGCAGATTCGCGGACGTGGAGGTCAGCGGCGACCCCAACGCGGCCACGAGTCGCGCGATCCCCTGATGCGACGTCCAGCGCACCGCGATGCCGCCGTCGGGACCGCGCAGCAAGTCGGGCAGCCGTCCCGAGCCGCCCGGTAGCACGAGCGTGAGCGGGCCCGGCCAGAACGCGCGGGCCAGCGCGTCCGCGGACGCATTGAAGGCGAGCCCGTGCGATTCAGCCATCGAGCGATCGCTGATCAATAAGAGGAAGGGCTTGGCGGCGGAACGCCCCTTGAGGGCCGCGAGCGCGGCGACGTCCTGCTGCACGGTGCGCGAGCCGAGGCCATAGACCGTCTCGGTGGGATAGGCGAGCAAGCCCCCCTTCCCCAAATGCTGCACCACCCGCGGGATTGCAGTCGCGATATCCGCATCCGATTGGAACGGAAGCGATTTCAACGCAACTCACGCGCGAGCGCCTCGGCGATCCGGAAGTCGTCGGCGGTGGTGACCTTGAAATTGTACGGTGAATCGGGAATCAGCTCCACCGGGAATCCGGCGCGCTCGCACACCTCGGCATCATCACTCGGCGCGCCCCCGTTCGCCGTTGCCGGGGGGGGGAGCTGTGCGTACGCATCGCGCAACATCTGCCGGGGGAATCCTTGCGGCGTCTGCGCCCGCCAGATGCGCTCCCGATCCACGGTGCGCGTGACGCGCGGCGTGGCCCGGGGCGCGCCTTGCGCGATCTCTTTGAGCGTGTCCGACGTCGGCACGGCCGCCACGGCGCCGACGCCGGCGCGCGCCCGCGCGATGACGGCGTCGATCGTACCGCGACTGACGAAGGGACGCGCGGCGTCGTGCACGAGAATGATGGCGCTGTCGGCGGGAAGCGCCTCCAGCGCGGCGCGCACCGAATCGGCGCGCTGCGCACCGCCCGGCACGAGTCCCAGCCGTTCGCCGCGCAGCTTGGCGAGCCATTCGGGCGGCCGTTCGGCGTATCCGGGAGGCAGGGCCACGATCACCTGGCGCACTTCGGGGTGTCCGGTGAAGGGCCGCAGCGCGCGCAGCAGCATCGGCACGCCGAGGATGGGGCGAAACTGTTTCGGCTCGCCCGGGCCCGCCCGCACACCTGCCCCCGCTGCGACGACGACGACGCCGACGTCAGGCTGCAAGTCGGCGGGCGAGCTCACCGATTCCCTCCAGCCCGATCACCTCGAGATCTTTACTCCCTTTCGAACGACTCGACAGAAACACCCTGCGAAAGCCCTGGCGTGCAGCCTCGGCGAGGCGCCGTTCGACACCGGCGACCGGCCGGATCTCGCCGCCCAGGCCGACCTCGCCGAGGAACAGTGCATCCGCCGGCACCGGGCGATCGTGGACGGTGGAGACAAGGGCGGCAAGGACGGCCAGGTCGGTTGATGGCTCAACCAGCCGGACGCCCCCCGTCACATTCACAAACACGTCGAGATTTCCGAACGGCAAGCCGCCGCGGCGCTCCAACACGGCGAGCAGCAGGGCGAGGCGGCGCTGATCGAGGCCCGTCGCCACGCGCTGCGGCGTCCCGAAGCCAGCCTTGGACGCGAGCGCCTGAATCTCGACGAGCATCGGGCGCGTCCCTTCCATCAGCGCCGTCACCGCGGAGCCGGACGCGCCGGTGCTGCGGCCTGCGAGGAATGCCGCGGCGGGGTTCACGACGGGCTCGAGGCCAGACCCGGTCATCCGGAAGACGCCGATCTCATCGACCGAGCCGAAGCGGTTCTTCACGGCGCGCAGGATGCGGTGGTCGAGCGTCGTTTCGCCCTCGAAGTACAGCACGGTGTCGACGATGTGCTCGAGCGTCTTGGGACCCGCGATGCCGCCGCCTTTGGTCACGTGGCCGACCAGCAGGACGGCGGGTCCCGCTTCCTTCGCGAAGCGCATCAGCCGCGCGGCGCATTCGCGCACCTGACCGACGTTGCCGGGTGCCCCCTCGAGCTCTTCGGTATAGGTGGTCTGCACCGAATCCAGCAGGACGACGCTCGACTTGAGCTGCGTGGCATAATGGAGAATCGACTCGAGGCGCGTTTCGCCGAGCACGTGGATACGGCCGGCGTCCTCTTCGAGCCGATCGGCGCGCAGGCGCAGCTGATCGGGCGATTCCTCGCCGGAGACGTAGAGTGTGGCGACGCCTTGGGCTTCGAGTCGCGCGGCGCACTGCATGAGCAGCGTCGACTTCCCGATGCCGGGCTCGCCGCCCACGAGCGTTACGGAGCCGGGGACGATGCCGCCGCCGAGCACGAAGTCGAACTCGGCGAGGCCCGTTTTCCACCGAGCCAACGCTTCGCCCTTCAGGTCGGTTAGGCGGATGGGCGGTTGGCCGGTTGGAACACCTCTAACCGCCGAACCGCTTAACCGCCCCACCGGCTCTTCGATCAGGGAATTCCACGCGCTGCACGCATCACACTTCCCGCCCCATTTGGGCTGGTCCGCGCCGCACTCGGTGCAGCGAAATACGGACTTGCCTTTAGACACGTTCGGTCTCGAGCGAGGGAGCTTCGCGCGCCGTGTAGTTGTCGAAGCGCGTGTATTCCTTCTTGAAGTGCAGCTTCACCATTCCCGTCGGCCCGTTGCGCTGCTTCCCGATGATGATTTCCGCGATGCCTTCGATGCTCTCGTTGGTCTTCGGATCGACCGGGCCGTCGTAGAACTCCTGCCGGTAGATGAAGCAGACCACGTCGGCGTCCTGCTCGATCGCGCCCGACTCACGCAGATCCGAGAGCTGCGGCCGGCGGTGTTCGCCGCCGCGCTGCTCCGGCGCGCGCGACAACTGCGAGATCGCGACGACCGGCACGTCGAGCTCCTTGGCGAGCGCCTTGAGCGAGCGGGAGATGTAGGAGATCTCCTGCTGGCGATTCTCGACGTC
>Ga0137418_10003387_pt1 | contig 14647 bp, 13 predicted proteins | sample CZODoug3_1_2_16f_FD_122242 | JGI IMG/M metagenome (GOLD analysis project Ga0137418, IMG submission 122242) | Vadose zone soil fungal communities from Angelo Coast Range Reserve, California, USA - CZODoug3_1_2_16fungal (Hybrid Assembly) | ecosystem: Environmental > Terrestrial > Soil > Vadose... | reverse complement strand
CTTTTTACTAGGTACGGCTTGCGAGCGAGCGATGTAATTAATCTGCGGCTGGCCGATTTCAACAGGAAGGAACAAACTCTTCACGTAAGACGCTGGAAGGGTAGGAGTTTCCAGCGATTTCCGATCGAGCGCGAAACAGCGACTTCAATATCGAGATACATCACGAATGTGCGGCCAAAGTGCTCGTGTCCTCACCTGTTTGTCACGCTCAACCCGCCTTTTCGCCAAGTTCATAACTCATCGTTGTGGAGAATCACAAGCGTCCGGTTTGGACATCTTGGAATACATTGTCGGCCGAGAGGTCCTCATTCGCTCCGCCATGCTTGCGCCCAGCGTCTTCTGCAACGAGGTCTATCTTTCAAAGAAATCAGCGATTTTCTTGGGCATCGCGGCCTTCAGAGCGTGAGAATATACGCAAAATGCGATATCAAATTGCTCCGACGTGTGGCTGACTTCCCCCTCGGAGACCTGAAGTGAAAATGAAATTGTCGAAAGTTATTCTGGCTATCACCTGATAACCAATCACGATATTAAACTGCCCCTGGAACAATTTGCTGTGCGAGGCGATCTCGGCTGGATCAACCCAGCAGAGAGCAAACGCCTAAAACTATCCGAGGGAAAAACGAGTATCCCGACACCGCTTGGTTCTAAAGAATTTCGCCTTATTCTATTAACTTATTCGACCAAAACGCCACCCGAGAAGATGAAGGCTAAGTTCGTTGTGTTTCAAGATGGTCGACCGAAATGTCAATTCGAATTCAATGGTTTTAAGAATCTTGACGCTGATTGGATTGATGAAAAAGCACTCCAAATTGTGTATTGGCCTGGAACGCGAGTGCGAGCGATTGAATTGATTAATGTTGAGACCGGCAAAATTATTTATAAATCAGCAAGCGGGATTTACGACCATCTCGAATCCCCATCAGCCCGGTCTAAAAAACCGCGCAGGAATAAAAAGCTGTTTCAGCACTTTATTTTTCGAGCTACACCTCACAACCCAGAATGGCATAACTACATTCGGTCCAAATCGGACCTTTATGGCAGAGTTATTTGACAGACTGCCCGCCCACGCATACCGGTAGCTGTCTATGATGAACCCTTGCGCTCGATTACGTTGACAACTCGCCAGAATCAACGGCAGGTCTCTGAGGTGCCGGGTACCAACTCAGCCCTGAGTGGCAGTGCGAAAGGTTCGGGCCGGCCAGCCGAATACCGCGAGCACCAGGATTGTCGCCGCCAGAATCATTATTCGCACCCCTCGATCCGCCGTGCTCGCTGCGTTCGCCTCCAGGCCGATTCTCAAATCTGCTTCCCTGTCCACGGCCACAGCGCGTTGGAAGGTGAGCATTCGGCCTTGCTCGGGAATGCTCGCGCGAATCAATCGGGTCATCGTATCAGCCCTTCAAACTGCCTGCGGCCAGGCCTCGCAAGATGCTTCGTTGGAAAACCAGAAATGCGGCAATGGTCGGTACGCTCGCGATCACCAGGCCGGACATGACCAGGGTGAGCGACACCCTGCCGGTCGCCGACAGGCGGCGGCCGCGCATGACGTCAGGTCTGCCGGCACCGCGTCCCCTGTCCCGAAGTGCACCTCGTCGGGCGTCTGTCCGCGAAACGCCGAATGCGGAAACACGCGGTTGTGTTCGTCGACGTAGAACGCGACCAGTCGACGGACGGTGGTGACGCTGTCTAGCGAGTGGAGGAACAGCCACTGATGTTTCAGGGAGCGCCACCACGCTTCGATCATCGAGTTCGAGAACTTCAGCTCGGTGAAGGCCAGCAGGCGGCGCAGGACCCCCGTGTGGATCAATTCGTCGACCTGGGCGTTCACATTCTCCACGCCCGCATCCGCCAGCACGACCGGGGCGGTGTCTGAAGGCGCCGCGGCCCGACTGGCGTCGAGCAGCACGGTCACGCTGTTGACGGGTGCGAACGTCTCGGCGACTCGCCACGCCAAGATGCGTCGCGAGAAGTTGTCGATGACGGCATGGAGATAGGCGCGGGTCCCGTCGAGCAGGCGGATGACAGTGGTGTCGATGTGCCACATTTCGTCAGCGCGCGTCGTGCGCAGCCCAATCTTCGGCTTCGCCGGATGCACGCGGAGGCGGGGCCGTCGCCAGCCGTACTTCCGTACGAGGCGGTACCAGGTCGAGGGCGAGGCCCAGACCGTGCCGAGCCGCTGGGCGAGGACGGCGAGCGTGCCGGTCGGGACGTGCCGATAGTCGGGCGAGGTGACCATGTCCTGGATCGCCCGGACCTCGGGCGGCGTCAGTCGAGACGGTGATGTGCGGGGACAGGACGACTGATCGTCGAGCGCACACGCCCGCTGCCGCCGTCGCCAGGCATAGAACCGACTCGGCGACACTCGCAGGAACCGCAAGAGGGGCCGCAGCGGCACAAACGCTCGGGCACGATCCACACTGCGCAGGATCCTGATCTTGTCGCGTCCGTCCGGCAGGCGCTCTTCTGTGAGGCGAAACCCGGAGGTTCGTAGCAGGGCCAGCACGAGCCGAAGCAGCGCCGTGAGCTTCTGGACGCGTCGGCGCAGCTTTAAGACCTCCTGCCGGAGCTCCGGCTCAGTGAGGTCCGCATCATCGAGACAGACCACGACCGTCGGCGGCGCGCCCAGCCAGCCACGCGCCGTCGAGCGAGGGACTCCGAGGTCCGTGGCGACGGTCACGTCCCCGGTGCGTTGGACGAGATTCCGAAGCCGGTGGTCGTAGCGCTGCTGCGGGCGCGCCGTGGTCGACATTGGGGATGATCATCGGCCGTTCCCTCACGCCGCTCAACTCCTCCAGGACGATTGGGGGCGTTCGTCGGCGTGACGACCAGTCGCGCGGGAAAGTGCAGAATCCCCGTGGAGACAGCTGTGCAGGTTCTCTATCCTGTTGGTTCTTCGTGGTCTTAGCTCGGATGGGAACCTGCTGTTACCTGGTGTTCGGGAATAAATTGTTCACTGATTGTTCACTGTCCTTTGTTCGGGTCAGACATGGCTGCCGCAGACGGGACGGCGTGAATGTCGTCGCCGCCTCTCCAGATTTCTGGCCGGACGGAGTTTTTACGGAGCACAGGCGTCGTCGCAGTGGCTGGTATCACCGTTGGTCTCGCCGCGGCGTTCGCCGGCGGTCGCCTAATCCAATCGCCGCTGTACGGCGTCAGCTCGCGTGATCCGAGCGTGTTCACCGGAATGACTGTACTCCTGCTTGGCGTCGTCCTCCTCGCCTGCTGGCTACCCGCCCGCCGGGCGGCCCGACTGAGCCCTCTCGAGGCCTTCGTACTGAATAGGCATCGACAAGTATCACAGCCGTCAATTGTTCCAGTGCTTCGCTCGCTCTGAGCCTCCTATTGACATTCGATAGGAACCGCCGCACACTGGCTTCGTACAGACAGTCGATACGAAGGAGTGCATGGACCATCGCCGTGAAACCCTGCTGCAGGGAACGCTGGATCTTCTCATCCTGAAGGCGCTGTCGACGGGCGAGCGGCACGGGCTTGGAGTGTCACGACGGATCGAGCAGATGACCGGCGGCACGTTTGCGGTCCAGCCCGGCTCGCTGTTTCCCGCGCTCCACCGTCTCGAAGAGTCGGGCTGGCTCGAAGCTGAATGGCAGCCATCCGAAAACAACAGACGCGCCAAATACTACAAGCTCACGCGCGCGGGACGGCGACAGCTCGGTGAGGAGACAGCGCAATGGAACCGCATCGCGCTGGCGATCTCGCGCGCGCTGGGGACCTAGCGATGTTCGCGAAGCTTCGAAGCGTCTGGCGGAATCTCGCGCATCGGCACCACGCCGATCGCGATCTGGATGACGAGTTGTCGGCGCTTCACGCGTTGCTCGTCAACGAAAAGATCCACGCGGGTATGCTGCCGGATGCCGCTCGCCGCGCCGCGACCATAGAGCTCGGCCACCCCCACATAGTCAAGCAGCACGTGCGTGATGCGCGCGCCGGCGCGCTCCTCGACACACTCGCTCAAGACGTCCGCTATGGCGTGGGGCTGCTTCGTCGCAATCCGCTCTTCACGCTCACGGCCGTCTTATCTCTGGCGATCGGAATCGGCGCCAACACGACGATCTTCAGCCTCGTGAATGCCTTATTGCTGCGCGACCTGCGCGTCGCGAGCCCGACCGAGCTCGCGGAGCTCGGACGAATCACGCAGTATGGACGCGGCGGGAGCTTCTCGTACCCGATCTATCGAACGCTGCACGACGAGAACTCTGTGTTTCAAGGCGTGCTCGCAATGTCGAAGAGCACGATAAACGACGTAACGGATGCCGAGCGGCCGGCTGCGGGACGGCTCGTATCCGGAAACTTCTTTGACGTCCTCGGTGTTCCGCCGCAGACCGGCCGGCTGCTTTCACCGGCTGACGACAGCGCCGCTTCCCCTGATGCGGCACGTGTTGCCGCGATCACCGACGGCCTGTGGCAGCGCCAGTTCGGCCGCAACGCGAACGCAGTCGGATCGACACTTCGCGTGGACAAGGTCGCGTTCACGATCGTCGGCATACTGCCGGCATACTTCGACGATCCGCTCGTCGGCCGCGGCGCGGACTTCTTCATGCCAATTGCGGCGGAGCGATGGCTGCGCCGTCCAACCTGGCTCGATAAGCCTGACTTCAACTGGCTGGCTATCGTCGGTCGATTGAAGCCGGGCTTGTCGCTTCGAGCCGCGAGTGCCAACCTCGAGCCGATCTTCGAGCATTTCATGGACGAGTACGCTGCTGCCCAATCGGATCCTGATGCGCAGCGTCAGTTGCGTTCGCACCGGTTGCTCCTGCAATCGGCTCGCACAGGCCTTTCAGATCTACGACGCGATTTCTCGAAGCCCGTGCTGCTGTTGATGGGTGCGGTTACCCTGGTGCTGCTGATTGCGTGCGCGAACGTGGTGAATCTCCTGCTCGCGCGAGGTGTTGCGCGCCGGCGCGAGATCGCGTTGCGGCTGGCGATTGGCGCCGGCCGTGGGCGGCTGGTCCGCCAGTTGCTAACGGAATCGGCGCTGCTTGGCTTGGCGGGCGGAGCGGCAGGACTCGCGATTGCATCGTTCGGCGCGCCGCTGCTGCTGGCGCTCGTGTCGCAGGGTGCTACGCCGGTCGCGCTCGATGTGTCCCCCGATGACCGCCTCGTTCTGTTCGCGTTCGCGGTGGCCGTCAGCTCGTCACTTCTTGCGGGCATTGTGCCAGCGCTCGGGACGTCTCGCGGCAATCTGACGCCAGCATTTCACGGCGATCGGCGGACGCTTTCGGTGACGCGCTCCTCGATCCGCTGGGGCAGGATCCTGATTACCGGTCAAATCGCGCTCTCACTCCTGCTCCTCATCGGCGCGGCATTGCTGATCGCGACACTTCACAATCTGCGCACGTTCGATCCTGGGTTCGATCGTGAGCACGTCGTTCTGATGGGCCTCGATCCGGGCAAGGCCGGATACGACGGACGGCGCGCATCGCAGTACTACCGCGACGTTTTGGGCCGCGTGCGCAGCATTCCCGGCGTACGCGCGGCGAGCCTCTCGATGATCACGCCGATTTCGGGTGGCGGGATCGACAACGGGTTCAGCGTGGACGCGCGGCCATCGGCGTCGCATCCGGTGGTCGATGTGAACGTGACGTCGGAGGGTTTCTTCTCCACTATGGCGACGCCGCTGCTGGTGGGCCGTGACTTCGTCGAAGCAGATGGTAAGACGGAAATACCGGCAGTGATTGTCAACGATGCGCTGGTGCGACGGTTCTTCAACGGAGAGAACCCGATCGGACAGCGCGTGACAGTCGGCCGACGGCGATCCGCCGGAGTCGTCGGTGTCGTCGCAAATGCGAAGTACACGTCGCTTCGGGAAGAGGATCCGCCGACCGTGTACGTGTATGCGCTCGGCACGCCGGAACCGGTTGGTTTCACACTGTCGGTTCGAACCGAGGGGGATCCGCTCGTGCTCGCGCGCATCATCCGAAAGGAAGTACAGTCCCTTTCGCCCTCCGTTCCCGTGGGGCAACCCAAAACGCTTTCGAGCCAAATCGATCGCTCACTCGTCAACGAGCGCCTCGTCGCCCGCCTCTTGGGATCTTTCGCGGCGCTGGCACTACTGCTCGCAGCAGTCGGTCTGTACGGCGTCCTGGGCTATTCAGTCGCGCGCCGCACCGGAGAGATCGGCGTGCGTCTCGCGCTCGGCGCCACGCGTGCCACGGTCCTCCGATCGGTTCTTCGCGAGTCATCGATGCTGACGGCGATCGGCACGGCCGTCGGCGTTCCCGCCGCCATTCTGTTGTCGCGGTTCCTCAAGGCGCTGCTGTACGGCGTCGCGCCGTGGGATCCGCGCCTACTCGCTGTCACCGTCGTGTATCTGTTCTTCACCGCCATGGCGGCGGCGGCCATACCGGCTTGGCGTGCGTCGCGCGTCGATCCGCTCGTCGCGCTGCGCCACGAATAGAGGCATCCGATCTGGTCTCGCCTGAGAACCTTCTGGAGAAACCTCCCGCATCGATCGAGCGGTTGAATCCGGATCTGGACGCCGAGCTGGTGGTGCTACGTGCAGTCTCATTAACGCTAGACCGCCGCTCGACTTCATTCGTACCGCAATGCCTCGGAAGGATTGATCCGGGACGCCCGGTTTGCCGGGACGAAGGCTGCGAAGAGGGTGATCAGAAAGACGGTCGACCGAAGTCGGCATTGCTGTCGCCGACGACGCCGCCCGGGAAGACAATGGCCAGCGCTCGACCGGCAGCGATACTGGCCGACAGGCCGACCGTAAGTCCGGCGGCGGCCAGGACGAGTCCTTGCCGAAGCACCATACGCAAGACGCTGGACCGGTCAGCGCCGATGGCCATCCGAGCTGTCCCCACGGAGATAGCTCCGCTGCCGGCGATCATGACCTCACAGTGAGCGGCTCAGCCATACTGAAGAAATCGACTCCGCCGATGCCTTGAATCCTTACGGAACAGGACGTGGAGGTTCCTCGCCTCAACGGCTCACGGACCTGCCGTCTATCGTAAGCTACACGGCAGTCGCCGCGTCAGCAGGTTACGCAAAGGATGTCTGAACCATGCCGAATGAGCGCGGCCCCGAAATCAAGCAGGTGACCGCGCAATTGGCAGTCGGGGGGCGCGATGTGGACAGCTTCGTGGCTACTGGCATTGCAGATGACCGTGGCGCCCGAACCCACGGCACGTCCGAAAGTCACGGCGCAGGAGGTCGCGCGCGGCAGGACGCTCTTTGAGGCGCAATGCGCCTACTGTCACGGCGCCGACGGCGACGGCGGCAGGGGCGCCAACCTCGCGCGCGCGGCGCTCCGCCGCGCATCGACAGACGAGGCATTGTTCCGCATCGTCAATCGAGGCATTCCCGGAACGGGCATGCCGGGCAACGCGATGAGCGCGCGTGAGACCTGGCAGGTGGTCGCCTTCGTTCGCAGCCTGGGACGGGTGAAGCGCGAGCCGCTTCCGGGTGATGCCGCGCGCGGCGCGCAGGTGTACGAGGCCGTCGGCTGCGCCGCTTGCCACACAATCCGTGGACGCGGCGGTCCCATCGGTCCGGACTTGACGGACGTCGGCGCTCGTTCGAGCCCGGCGTACCTTCGCCGATCGATCGTCGATCCGCAAGCCGACAAGCCGAGCGGGTTCAAGCAAATTCGGGCCGTGACACGCGAGGGCCGTCGCCTGATCGGCGTCCGCGTCAACGAAGACACGTTCTCGATCCAGTTCCGCGATGCAGCGGGGACCCTGTACTCCTTCTTCAAGGAGGAATTGGCGGAGCTCGCGACGGACGACGGAAGAACGGCGATGCCGAGTTTTCGAGACCGTCTCGAACCAACCGCGCTCGATGACCTCGTGGCGTATCTCGTATCGCTGGAGGGAACGCGATGAAAGCGGTGCTGGCGATCCTCTTCGCGATCTTGCTCGCCGCCGAACTGTCGGCACAATTGACGTACGACCGTATCCGCCAGGCGGCGCGCGAGCCGGGCAGTTGGCTGACCTATCACGGTACCTACGACGCACAACGATTCTCCGCGCTCGACGAGATCAGCCGCGCGAATGTGCAGCATCTGCGCCCGGTATGGATGTACCAGGTTCAGGGACGCCATCACTTCGAGAGCACACCGCTTGTTTTCGACGGTGTGATGTACCTCACCGATCCGCCCAGCGACGTGGTCGCGCTGGACGTCAAGACCGGACGACCGCTGTGGGCCTATCGGCGGAGTCTCCCTGACCATCTGCGCGCCTGCTGCGGCGATGTCAACCGCGGCGTCGCAGCGCTCGGGGATCAGATCTTCATCGCGACGATCGATGCGCACCTCGTCGCGCTCGACATGCGGACCGGGCGCGTTCGGTGGGACGTTGAGGTCGCCGACTATAAGACGGGCCATTCGCTGACTGCCGCCCCGCTGGCCGTGAAAGACAAAGTGATTGTGGGGATGGCTGGAGCAGAGTACGGCGTCCGTGGGTTTCTGGACGCGTACGATACCGCGACCGGCAAGCGCGCGTGGCGCTTGTGGACCGTACCGGGGCCAGGCGAGCCCGGCAATCAAACATGGTCCGGCGACAGCTGGCAGCACGGGGGCGCGACGACGTGGGTCACAGGCGCCTTCGATCCTGAGACAAACTTGATTTATTGGGGGACGGGCAATCCGGGACCGGATTACATCGGAGACGTTCGCGCCGGCGACAACCTGTACGCCGATTCGCTGATCGCCGTGGACGTCGACACCGGCGCGCTGCGCTGGCATTTTCAGTTCACGCCGCACGACGTGAACGATATCGACGCCACGGAGATCCCCATCCTGATCGACGCCGACTTCCGTGGTCGACCGCGCAAGCTCCTCCTCTTCGCGAACCGCAACGGCTTCTTCTACATCTTCGATCGCGTCACGGGCGAGTACCTTCACGCCAAGGCGTTCGCGCGTCAGACGTGGACAAAGGGGCTCGATGCGAAAGGCCGGCCCATCCCGAATCCCGACACGGTGCCAAGCCCGAAGGGCGCTCTCGTCTATCCCGATGACGACGGCGTGACGAACTGGTTCAGCCCGTCGTACAGCCCGCAGACGAAAACGTTTTATCAGAACGTGCGAGAGAAAGGTGGCATCTACTATCGGAACGAAGCAGTGTACCAGCCCGGGCGCATGTACCTGGGCGCCAGCAAACGCGCCGTTCCTGACGAAGAGCCCTGGGGAGCGCTGCGCGCGCTCGACCCGCTGACCGGCGATGTCAAGTGGGAATTCAGAGTAACGACGCCTCCGTGGTGCGGCCTGCTGTCGACGGCCGGCGGACTGGTGTTTTCCGGGACTATGGAAGGGATGTTCTTCGCGGTCGATGCCGAGTCGGGCAAGCTGCTCTGGCGATTTCAAACAGGCGGCGCGATCTGGTCCAACCCAATCAGCTATCAGGCCGGCGGGCACCAGTACATTGCAATCGCGGCGGGCAATGCGCTCCTGGTGTTCGGGCTGCCGGCGTCGGCGTCGCCATGAATCCCGGCCACGAACCGTTAGCCGTATGTCCGGATTACCCGCGCTGTCCCTACTGAAAAGTCCGTTCTTGTTGCGGCAGTTGATGTTGCGGCTGACGATGAATACGCTTTTGGGCGATCATGTCCGTGCTGCTGTCGGTGGAGAATTCCCAAATTGGTCTGCAAACACTCCTGAAAGAACTCGCCATGCTGTGACTCCGCCCGAATCCGATGCCCCGTCAGCCTTTACTCAGGACGCAGAGCGCGGCGGCATTTTAATTAAGCGGTCAACACGACGCGAGGTCGGAGGTGGCCCGGTTCACGCCGCCATCGGCGTCTGATACAGCCCGCGTCAGTGTGGCTGCCATCGATACGAACTGACACTCGCGCGGGCACAGGCCGTGTCCGTGCTCGGTTCCGGCGTGCGCCCGTTCAGCCCCGCATGCGTTCGCCGGGCGTTATAGTGACGTTGGAAATCGAGGAGTTTGATCTCCAGGTCCGCGGCCGTCCAGAACGGGGTGCGGTCCAGACATTCGCGCCGAATGGTGCCAATCAGCCGTTCAACGAAGGGATGGGACAGCGGCACGTACGGCACCGTCTTGATTTCCCTGACGTCGAGGATGCGCAGATTCGCCTGCCATTGGCGGAACCGATACAGGGGATCATGGTCCGAGCTGAGATATTTCGGCGAGGATTGGCCTCGAGTCGCTCGATTGAACATTCGGCACAGCCCCACGCCATCGACGACGCCGCGATGCACGGCAAAGCCCACGATGCGGCGCGTGCATTGGTCCATCACGACGAGCACCCAGTGTGTGCGCAGGACGGCCGGATTCGCATCGAAACAGATCGAGACTCCACAGACTGTCCTTTGTGTGACCGAGCACGGTGAGCCAGGACGGCCCCGCCGAGTCTGGTTCCGGTTGGTACCGAACGGCGAGAATGCGCCGCACCACATCCTTGGTGATGGGAATACCGAAGGCCAGGCGATCTGTTGAGCGATTCGGGGACAACCCCACGTCGGATTCCGCCGTTTCATGTCGACGACTGCGGCGATGACTTCCTGGGTGGGGCCCTTTGGCCCCGGCTTCGTCGGCACCTTGGACGAGAAGAGCCGCCGATATTTTCGCTGCGTCAGCGCTCGATGAAGCGTCAACAGCGTCGATGGTTTGAGGACGATCGCGGAACGAATCAGCCTGTGCTCCGCGAATAACCGCGACGAATTCCATGGACCGGATTGATGCGGCGGATTCCAGTCGGCACTCATGATGCAGCCCACCCAACACCGGCTTCGCGACGACTCGAAAGCCGACGGGCAGGCGATGGCCACGTGCCAGTTCGGGGGTCTTCTCGCCCTGCGGATCCGGGATGCCAGGTCCCAGACTCGCTTGCGGGCGTCCGTGGTTATAGTGAGCCACCCATTCCGTCAGGACGAACCGGAGATGCCGTTCATTAAGCAGGATGAGCCAATCCAGACACTCGCGACGCATGCTGCCGATCAACCGCTCACAAAATGCGTTCGCTTGAGGTGCTCGCACAGGTGTCTTGAGAATCGTCAGACCCATGGCCGCCACCGTGGCATCGACGCCCTCGGAATAAATGCTGTCGCGGTCGTGAATGATCCATCGATGGGACTGCTCGCCTGACACACCACCATCCGGAACTGCTGCGCCGTCCAATCGGCCGTCGGATGGTCGGTCACATTGAAATGCAGGATTCGTCGAGTGCCCACTTCCAAGACCACGAAGACATAGAACACGTGGAACGTTGCGGTGATCGCCAGGAAGAAATCGCACGCCAACACGGCGCTGGCGTGATTCCGCACAAATGTGCTCCACATCTGCGAGCGCGCGCCGCTCCGAGGCGGGGCACCTGAAGCCATATAGCGCCTCACGGTCCGAGGCGACACGCGAATCCCAAGCTTCAACAGGAGTTCCGACGCAATCCGCTCCTCGCCCCAGGAGCGATTCGCCATTGCCATTTCATTGATCAGCCGCTGCAGGTCAGCCGGCAATCGCGGTCGCCCGCGAGGCCTCGACTTCCACCGCCAGAACAACTGGAAACCCTTTCGATGCCATCGGATGAGCGTATCCGGCTTCACGACCGTGAGGATGCGACGCCAGTCGATCAACCACGAGAGCGCGACGAGCGCAATCCGAGTCGCATCGTCAGCGCGGCCCGGCTTCACCTGCCGCTCCACGTACAATGCCAGCTGCTTTTTCAGGAACAGATTTTCGGCGGCGAGTTGTGCGTGCGACCGTCCCGCCGCCGAGGCCAGCCGCAAGAGATCACAGGCCACGCGCAGGACGGTGCGAAGCGCGGCGCGCGAACGAGATTGGACCATGGTCGCCGGATCGTACGCGATGCGCTCGTCCAGCAGCGACCGCCTCAAAAGTACCGGGACCGCCCCATGCGCAGCGCGGCGCGATAAATTCGCCAGAATCTGCGCCTGGCATTATTGCGGACCACAGCCCAGCGTTCGGTCCCGGGGCGAATGTGCCGATCGGCCACCAGATTGACTTTCTGGCAGGGACAACGAGTATTTCCGCATGCTGAAGCATGCCAACCAGCGCGCCGGTTTCGTCGCGCGTCGGCGGTTGCCGAACTTGCGGCGAATTCGAGTTCGGACGGAGTATTTGCGGATCACAGCCGAATCAACCGTCGCCCGTCCGGTTCTCATTCTGGCGAGCCACGGGCATTGCCACCTCCCGGCCAGCTAACTATCTCGTCCAGCGCGTCGTTCAGCGTGTCGACGTCGGTTTCACGCCGCCGCTTCATCGTCCTCGCTGCTTTGCGTGTGCCAGACTCTCGAAGGCGTCATCCATCTGGGACTCGTCCGAGAATCCCTGCCGAAAGTCAGGGGCTCCGCGCGGTTGGGACCGGTTCATTTGATGAAGTTCTTGGCGCACAGCCTTGAGTTCATCAGCAATGTCCTGGAGCGATCGGATAATCATCATCGTCGCCGTTCTGTCCTGCATTTCGACCTCCTCACGACACCAGCGCGACCGCTCGGGGGCGGCTGCGGTGATTTGAACGATGACTCTCACCGATCAGATATCCAAAGAAAGGCCTCAGTTGTCGTAATACAGAAAGAACTCGTGGGGATGCGGCCGCAGCCGGATCGGATCGAGCTCCTTCTCGCGCTTGTACGTGATCCACGTCTGAACCAAATCCTCGGTGAACACGTCGCCGCGGACCAGGAACGCGTGATCGTGCTCGAGAGCGGCGATCGCTTCCTCGAGCGACCCTGGCGTGGTACGGATGCCCACACGCTTCATCTCCTCGCGGGTCATCTCGTAGATGTCGCGGTCGAGCGGCTCGCCCGGGCTGATCTTGTTTTGAATGCCGTCGAGCATCGCCATCAGCATCGCCGACCACGCGAGGTACCCATTGCAGCTCGGGTCCGGGCAACGGAACTCCAGCCGTTTGGCCTTTGGGCTCTTCGAATACATCGGAATCCGGATGGCGGCCGAACGGTTGCGCGCCGACAGCGCGAGGTTGACCGGCGCCTCGAATCCCGGAACCAGGCGGCGGTACGAATTCGTCGTCGGCGCGGCGAACGCGAGGATCGCCGGCGCATGTTGAAGGAGACCACCGGCGGCATGGAGAGCAATCTCGCTCAATCCGGCATACCCATTGCCAGCGAACAGCGGTTTCCCACCTTTCCAGAGGGAAGCATGCGTATGCATGCCACTGCCGTTGTCTTCGAAAATCGGCTTCGGCATGAACGTCACCGTCTTGCCTTGGCGTTTCGCCACGTTCTTGCAGATGTACTTGTACCACATGAACTGATCAGCCATCTTGAGCAGCGGCTGGAACTGCATGTCGATCTCGCTCTGCCCGCCCGTCGCGACCTCGTGGTGGTGCGCTTCGACAACGATTCCAATCTTGCGCATCTCGTAGACCATCTCTCCGCGAAGGTCGTGGTACGTATCGGTTGGGCTCACCGGAAAATAGCCGCCCTTGAAGCTCGGCTTGTACCCGAGGTTCGGTTCCTCGATCCGCGCCGTGTTCCACGCGCCCTCGGCCGAATCGATCTCGTAATACCCCGTGTGCTGGTTCTGCTCGTAGCGGACTTCGTCGAAGATGAAGAACTCGGGCTCGGGACCGATGTAGCAGGTGTCGGCGACGCTCGTCTCCTTCAAATAGGCTTCGGCCTTGCGGGCGACGTGCCGCGGATCGCGCGTGAAATCCTTTGCGGTGACCGGGTCGACGACGTTCGCGATGACGCTGAGCGTCGGCTTCGAGAAAAACGGATCGAGGCGGGCCGTGTCGGGATCGGGCACGGCGAGCATGTCCGATTCGTGAATCCCCATCCAGCCGCGAATCGAGGAGCCGTCGAACCCGAGGCCTTCTTTGAACGTGTCGGCGTCCCAGAGATCGAGAGGGAAGGAGCAGTGTTGCCAGCTGCCGAGCAGATCGACGAACTTCAGATCGACCATCTCCGCCTGATGCTTCTTCGCGAGCGCGAAAAAATCGTCGGGTGTCATAGAAGCGGCTCCTCGTTCTCCCCCGAAGCCGTGCTCGAGACGGCCCGATGGGAAATGACCCGCAGGGATCGAACCGGAAGCATAACGGATCTCGCGGCGATTTCTCACGCGATCGTGTGTCCGCCCTACATTTTGGGGGACTCAAGTCACCCTGCCGCGCTTTCTGCGCTTCCGGCATCAGTGGCGCGGACCGCCGAGCCTCGCGGTGCGCGACGACGTCTCGTTTGTAGACGTCTCCTTGTCCCTCAGTCACTGAGACTCCTGAACGCGTGTCGCATGGGCATCTTGAGGCCCGCTCGACACCGACCTCACCCAACCCAAATGCAGCGTGATGCCGGGCCTTTCTTGGCGACCCGGTGAGAGTCGGATTCGGTCTCTCGTGCACCCTTTAGATTCTGTAAGTTACACAAACCACATCGCCAGGGATGCCAGGAATGCCAGCGTCCCCGTGGGGCCTTGCTCGTTTTTACCCGCTGGATGCGCCGAAGGCTGTCGAATGGGATTTCCCTCTTCGCGCCGATGTTGCGAATCGCAGAACACACCAGCTTGTCAATTCACAGTGGCGGACGGGAACGGGATTCCTGCGGCCGAGCTTCTCTGCCAAACGTAGTCGTAAACCCTATCGGCAAGCAGTCGAGGCGCGGCGTCTTCAGGCGCCACCCCGGTCGTGTTGGCTGATGCGGGCGGCGAGAACGTGAATGCCCAGGTCGACGCACTCATCTCCACGGGCG
>Ga0137418_10003386_pt1 | contig 14658 bp, 11 predicted proteins | sample CZODoug3_1_2_16f_FD_122242 | JGI IMG/M metagenome (GOLD analysis project Ga0137418, IMG submission 122242) | Vadose zone soil fungal communities from Angelo Coast Range Reserve, California, USA - CZODoug3_1_2_16fungal (Hybrid Assembly) | ecosystem: Environmental > Terrestrial > Soil > Vadose... | reverse complement strand
GTGCGGTTGTTCAATACCGTGGGTCCGCGCCAGACGGGGCGCTACGGAATGGTTCTCCCCAATTTCGTCAAGTCCGCGCTGGACAACACCACCATCAGCGTCTACGGCAACGGCAAACAGTCCCGCTGCTTCTGCGACGTGCGCGACACTGTCGAAGGCCTCATTCGCCTCATGGACACCGGCCGCTCCATCGGCGAAGTTATCAACGTCGGCAGCACCGAGGAAATCACCATCGAAGCTCTCGCCCAAAGAGTTAAAGACCGCACCGGAAGCTCTTCTCCCATCGAGTATGTTCCCTACGATAAAGCTTATGAACCCGGCTTCGAGGACATGATGCGGCGCGTCCCTTCCGTCGAAAAGCTCCAGGCCCTCACCGGCTTCCGTCCCCGCACCTCGCTCGACGAAATCATCGACCGCGTCGCTTCGTTCTTCCAGCAAAAGTTCGAACCCGCGGACCTTCAGCGGGTAGCCACCACTAGCGCGGACTGACCTCCACCGCTCGGTTGTATCGCCTATTGCGCCGGAATGATTTTCGCTTTTCTTTCCCATTCTGCTTCTGAGATTCCGCGCTCCTGATGGCCTTCCTCAAACTCCCATTTTCATCAAACTTTTTGCCCCCCTTTTTCGTCTCTACCTCTAGCTGCCAAGGGGAGCCCTGTGACTACAACCAACAAAGAAGACCTGCACCCTGCTCACGTCAGCGGGTGGCTGGACTTCGTACTTCGCGATTTGCAGTATTCCTTGCGCATGCTCGCCAGAACCCCGGGCTTTACGGCCATCGCCGTCTTGACTCTGGCGCTGGGGATTGGCGCCAACACCGCGATTTTCACCCTGCTCGATCAAGTTCTGCTGCGTCTCCTTCCGGTCAGGGATCCCCAGCAGCTCGTGCTGCTCTCCATGCGCGGGCGCCACTACGGCAGCAATTGGGGCGGCAACGCCATCTCCCATCCCATGTACCGGGATTTCCAGGCCCACAATGAAGTTTTCTCGGAGATGTTTTGCCGTTTCCCGCATGCCGTGAGCCTTTCGTTCGGCGGGCAGTCCGAACGCGTGGCGGTGGAGCTCGTCTCCGGAACCTATTTTTCCACCCTCGGAGTCGATCCCGCCCGTGGACGCGTGTTCACGCCCGAGGACGATCGCCTTCCCAGCGGACATCCCTACCTCGTGCTGAATTACGACTATTGGAAGACACGCTTCGCCGCTGATCCGGAAATTCTCGGCAAGGAATTGACCATCAACAATTACAAGATGACCGTCGTCGGCGTCGCACAGCAGGGCTTTGACGGCGTGGAGCTGGGCCGCTCCCCAAAAATCTTCATTCCCATCATGATGCAGTCGCAGATCATGGTCGGCAATCCCACCGACATGCTGAAGGAGCGCCGTAACCGCTGGGTGAATGCCTTCGGGCGGCTGAAGCCGGGCGTTTCGCAGCGGCAGGCCAAGGCCGCCCTTCAACCCTTCATGCACTCCATGCTCGAACAGGAAGTGCAGGAAGCCGCCTTCGCTCATGCATCTACGTACGATCGCCAGGAATTCCTAAAGTGCTGGATCGATGTCTTGCCAGGATCGCAGGGCCGCTCCTACACCCGGCGTCAGCTTTCGACTCCCCTCTGGGTCTTGATGGCCACCACTGGAGCCGTACTCCTCATCGCTTGCGCCAACCTCGCCAACCTTCTGCTCGTCCGCGGGAGTGCCCGGACCAAAGAGATTGCCATTCGTCTGGCCATCGGCGCCACTCGCTGGCAGATTATCCGGCAGCTCCTCGTCGAAAGTCTCTCCTTGTCCTTCCTCGGAGGCATCGCCGGGCTGGCCTTCGCCTTCTGGGCGGACAAGGCCCTCATGGGCGTGTACCTGCCGTCGGATTCCGGCGGTCTTAATATTTCCAGCCTGCCCGATCTCCGCATTCTCCTCTTCACCTTCGCCGTAACTATTTTCACCGGAATTATTTTTGGTCTCGTCCCGGCGATGCAGACCACGAAACCCAATATTTCCGGCACTCTCAAAGATCAGGCCGGGGGCGTCGTGGGCGGCGGCCACCATGGCCTCCGGAAAGGCCTCGTGGTTGCCCAGGTTACTCTTTCCCTTTTGTTATTGGTCGGCGCAGGACTTTTCGTTCGCAGCCTCGCGAACCTGCGCAATCTCGGGCCAGGCTTTCCCGCGGAAAAGTTGGTCGGCTTCAATATCGACCCGTCTCTCAACGGCTACACTCCCGAGCGCCTGAAAGTCTTCTACCCCCAATTGTCGGAAGCTCTCGGCTCGATTCCTGGAGTTCAATCGGTGGGGCTCGCTTCGATGCGCATTCTCGAAGACAACGAATGGGACAGCGGCATGAGCGTCGAAGGCTTCACGCCGGCAAAGCCCGATGAACATGCCCAGCCTTTCATGAATCAGATTAGCCCGAATTATTTTTCAACCTTGGGCGTGCCCATCGTTGCCGGGCGCGACTTTAATCGCAACGACAACCGCGACGTCAAACATGGCCCCGAGGCCTTTAACTGGGCTCCCACAACGGTCATGATCAACGAAAAATTTGCAAAGAAATATTTCGCGGGACGAAATCCCATCGGCCTCCACCTGGGATTCGGCACCGATCCCGGGACACCCACGGACATGGAAGTCATCGGCGTTGTCAAGGATTTCAAGTACACCAATCTTCGCGACGAAATCCCCGAGCAGGCCTTCGTTCCGTATCTTGCCGACCGCTTCCTCGGCGCGATGACCGTCTACGTCCGCACCACCATGGATCCCAATCCATTGATGTCCACGCTGCGCGCCAAAGTCCGCGACCTCGATCCCAACCTACCCATTTACGCCATGCGCACCACCGAGGTCCAGCTCAACAATTCCCTCTCCACCGAGCGCATGATCGCCAGCCTCTCCGCCGTCTTCGGATTCCTGGCCACGCTCCTCGCCGTCATAGGTCTCTACGGCGTGATGGCTTACGCTGTGGCGCAGCGCACGCGCGAAGTCGGCATTCGCATGGCTCTCGGCGCCGCTCGCGGCCATGTCATCTGGATGGTCATGCGCGAAGTCTTGCTGCTCGTCGCCATCGGCGTCACCGCTGGCGTCATTTTCTCCTTAATGCTCACCCGCGTCGTGCAAAGCCAGCTCTTCGGCCTCACGCCCCACGATCCCTTCACCCTCGCCCTGGCCACCGCCGCCCTCGTCTCCGTCGCCTGCGCCGCCGGCTACATCCCAGCCTGGCGCGCCAGCCGCCTCGACCCCACGGTCGCCTTGCGCTACGAATAGGCCCCGGTTCATTCAGTTCCGCGTCGGGCGAGCGTCTCAATGAACACCGGAACGTCCGCCGATTCACCCAGCGCATCGCGCAACCTCTTGATGGCGGCATTGAGACTATGATCAAGGTCGACGAATGTATCCGCGGGCCAGAGCTTACTGCGCAATTCCTCTCGGGTAACCATCTCTCTCCCGGTCGTTCGAGCAGCGCCGCCAACACTTGCCAAAGGTTATTCCTGGAGCTTACCTTCTGTCCCGCCGACGGAGTTCCCCGGTCTGGAAATTAATCCCGAACGTACCAAAGCGGACAATTGAGGATGAAGAATTCAATGACATGGGAAACTTCCACGTGGCCGAACTTTAGCATCTTTCGAGCGCAGTTCCGACGTGTGATGGCCTCATACCAGGGCATTAGAACTATGCGCGCTGCCGCCGGGCTGATGGGCACAGGAACTCAGCAAGAATCACGAAAAGATCTTCGCCCCCAAATGGCCATACCCGCGCGGATGAACGCAACCCCGTTTCAACTTGCGGATATTTAACTCGAAAGTAAAATCGTGCGGTACAATGCCGCCACGATTATTTGCAGTTACCAGGTCCCTTCCCCGGTCTCTGGAGATTGGCTACCATTGTGATGCTGTGCAGTACTGTTCGTAGCCGGGGATAGGAGAAGTTTTCGACGGGTACTTCGTTAAGTGGATCAGCAAGACCTCAGCCCAGCGCCTCTTCGCCGCTCGCGTAATTCCGAGTGCCTGCTTCTTCTTCTCTTTCTTTGTTCGCTCCCACTTCTCAATCCCTGGGTGCGCGGCGATGGCGTTGGCTATTACGCGTTTGCCCGCGCCCCGCTGATTCAGCACAATCTCGATTTCACCGAAGACTACCGGCATGCCAACGAGAGTTTTCGCGGCCCCCGCCTCGACGAAAAGGGCCAGCCCAAATCCGATTTTCGCACCGCAACAGGCCATCTCGAAAATCACTTCACCGTCGGTCCCGCCATTCTCTGGACTCCGTTTCTTGTTCTCGCCCACGCCGGCGTCCTGCTCGCCCGAGCTCTGGGCTCCTCCGTCCCCGCCGACGGGTTCTCCACTCCCTACCGCATTACTATGGCGTTCGCCACCGCCATCTACGGTTTCCTCGGTTTGCTACTCGCCTTCCGTCTCACGCGCCAGTATGTCCGCGAAAGCTGCGCACTCCTCGCCACCATTGCCATCTGGTGGGCCAGCTCGCTTCCCGTGTACATGTATTTCAATCCCTCCTGGTCGCACGCGCAATCGGCGTTCGCCGTCGCTCTCTTCCTTTGGTATTGGCATGAGACGCGCTCTTCGCGCTCCTTTTCCCAGTGGTTTCTCCTCGCGCTCATCGCCGGCCTCATGCTCAACGTCTACTACGCCAACGCCATGATCCTCACCGTTCTCGCCGTCGAAGCGGCGCGCCAGTATCTCGCGGCGTTCCGAATCCGCGCGCGCGCTGGCGCCGAACCTGCCGAATCCCCGCGCCTCGCCGATCTCCTGATCCGCCACCTTCTTTTCCTCTTAGTTGTTTTCCTTTGCGTGCTTCCCATTTTCCTCACGCGCCTCGCCATCTACGGAAACGCTTTCGAATCCGGCTACATCCCGCTCCGCGACTGGCTCTGGCGCTCTCCCGCTTTCCTCGCCGTACTGTTCTCATCCAACCACGGCCTGCTCTCCTGGACTCCCATCCTTCTTTTCGCCATCTCCGGGCTGATTCTCTTCCGCTGGCGCGAGCCGCGCGCCGGCGCTCCGTTCCTCGCTGCTATGCTGGCGTTTTATCTTTTCATCGCGTGCTATCCAGATTGGGCGGGCATCTCGTCTTTCGGCAACCGCTTTTTCGTTTCGCTCACCGCGCTTTTCATCCTTGGCCTCGCCGTTTTCCTCGATCGCGCCGCGCAACTCTTCCGCTCCTCTCGCGCTGCTCTCGCCGCCGCTTCCGCATTCCTCGCCCTCTTCATCCTCTGGAACGTCGGCCTCATGTTCCAGTGGGGTTCGCACCTCATCCCCGCGCGCGGTCCCGTCCCGTTCTCGGAAGTGATCCACAATCAGTTTTTCGTCGTCCCCCGCCAGCTCACCGCCGACCTCCAGCGCTACTTCTTCAAGCGCAAAGCCCTCATGCAGCAGATCGAAAACCGCGACCTCCGCCAGCTCGAACAAAATCCCCCGCCTCCCTGATTCGCCTCCGCTCCATCTCTGATACTCTTATTCAGGGTTCATCTCTCTCAGGAGTTTTTTCTCAAACCGCATGGCCACCGCGTCTCCGTCCACCGTCCCCCTCTCGCTCCGCTCCTCCACCGTCCGCATCGAACCGCCGCGCGGCCTCTTCGAGCTTCGCCTCCGCGAAGTCTGGGCCTACCGCGAGCTCCTTTACTTCTTCGTCTGGCGCGACGTCAAGATCCGCTACAAGCAGACCGCCATCGGCGTCCTCTGGGTCGTCTTGCAACCCGTTCTCAACATGCTCGTCTTCACTCTCTTTTTCGGCCGCCTCGCCAAGCTCCCCTCCGACGGCCTCCCCTATCCCGTCTTCTACTTCGCCGCTCTCGTCCCCTGGACCTATTTCTCCTACGCGCTCCAGATGACCACCAACGTCGTCGTCGACAACCAGCGGCTCATCACCAAGGTTTATTTCCCGCGCCTCATTCTTCCCATTTCTGCCACGCTTTCCGGCCTTGTGGACTTCTCCATCGGCTTCGTCGTCCTCGCCATCTTTACCGTCGCTTACGGCATCCGCCCCACTCTTGCCGCGCTCTGGCTGCCCGCGCTTCTGCTTCTCGCCGTCTTCACCGCTCTTGGCGTCGGCCTGTGGCTCTCCGCGCTCAACGCTCTTTATCGCGACGTGAAATACGTCATCCCCTTCCTCATCCAGTTCTGGATGTTCGCCTCTCCTGTCGCCTACCCGTCCTCTCTCGTCCCCCCTCGCTGGCGCTGGCTCTACGGCCTCAATCCCATGGCCGGCGTCATTGACGGTTTCCGCTGGGCCATCACCGGCCGCGGCCACTCCCCCGGCCTGCTCCTGCTCGCTTCCAGCGCCGTCGTCGCCCTCATCGTCCTCGGCGGCCTCTTCTTCTTCAATCGCATGGAGTCCTCCGTTGCCGACCGGGTGTGAGGATCGTTTGAACGATGAATAACACTGTCATCCAAGCCGAAGGCCTCAGCAAGCTGTACCGCCGCGGCTTGCAGGTGGACGACGGACTGCGACACTCGCTGGAGGCATTTCTAAGGTCGCCGGTTGCTTCGCTGCGCCGAAAGAAGGAAGAGACCTTCTGGGCCTTGAAGGATGTGTCGCTCGAAGTCCGCGAAGGCGAAGTCCTCGGCCTCATCGGCCGCAACGGCGCTGGCAAAACCACTCTTCTGAAAATCCTCTCTCGCATCACCCGCCCCACCACTGGTTGGGCGGAGATTCACGGCCGCGTCGGCTCGCTCCTCGAAGTCGGCACCGGCTTTCATCCCGAGCTGACCGGCCACGAAAACACGTTTCTCTCCGGCGCCATCCTCGGCATGGGCAAGCGCGAAATCGAGCGCAAGTTCGATGAAATCGTGGCCTTCGCCGAGCTCGAAAAATTCATTGACACCCCCGTAAAGTACTACTCCTCCGGCATGTACGTCCGCCTGGCCTTCGCTGTCGCTGCTCACCTCGAGCCGGAGATTCTCCTCGTCGATGAAGTCTTGGCCGTCGGCGACATAAATTTCCAGAAAAAATGCCTCGGCAAGATGGGCGATGTCGCCCGCGCAGGACGCACAGTCGTCCTCGTCTCTCATCAACTCAATCAGATTCGCAGTCTCTCCCACCGCGGGATTTGGGTTGACGCGGGCCAGATTCGTATGGACGGCAATACTCATGAAGTCGTCTCTGCCTATGAGTCAGCCATGGCCAGGGGGGACACGAACGGTCACTCGCAAGATCGCGGAACGGCAACCAAGGCCCGTTTTCTTAGCTGGGAAATCGCCGAGCCCGGGCTAGAACAGCCCCATACCCTCGCGACAGTGGGACCCATCGCGCTAAAGTTTGTTGTGCAGGTTACGTCCGCCGTGCACATGGGGCACCACGGTGTCACCCTCTACAATCACGACCGTCAACTTATCTGGGGTTGGGCGGTAGATAACGTTGAGTTAGAGCCAGGAGTCCATGAGCTCCGTTATTCCTTCCCAATGCTCCCTGTCCGTCCAGGACCGTATTCATGGGCCGTGAGTTTATACGAGGAAGGACAACTCCTAGACGCCTGGGAGTGCTTGCCCGAAATGATAGTCGCCACTGAGAACTTTCAGCATCGGTACGATCATTGGAGCGGCGTGCTCAATATCCCAAGCAAGTTTTCCATTACATAGGAATCTGAAATCATGGATCTGATTCGCACACCCAAAGAGCTGAAGAACTTACGCAAGACAGGCGTGCCCTACGACTCAAAGAGTTCTGCATGGAAAATATGGTTCGAAACTCTCAGGAAAAAGTGGGATCAAATTCCAACGGGAGCGTCCGCTTCGCGGAATGGGAAAAGGCTTGCCGGGACATTACAACCGGACCCGAATTTACTCACCGGGGCTGGTGTCACGCGCCCTATGCGGATGGGATGCGCGGCAAGAATGTCATGGCGGTTAAGCGGGGGCCACAATCGGTGGCGACTCTTGGTTCACGAGTTCTCCGAAAATGGCGATCTGCGCGGGCGAAAAATCTGATTCCAAGACAGCCTTCACATTCCTACTCACCCTCACTGGATCTCGCGAAGAAAAAAGCACCAGCCCTTTCGGGTTCGCGTCTGCAGCATAATTGAGCATCAACGCCGAGAGCGTATTCTCATCCAAACGATGGCAGCCGAGCTTTGCCGCCCAGTCTTTCGCCACATCCCTCCGCGCCTCGAGGAAGGTTAGGACGGAGCGATAACTTCCGCCCAGGGCTCCGTGGGTGATTACCAGTCGATTCGAATTGTCACCGGGCAAATAGTTTGAGTTCCTGGTGAGAACGCTATTTTGAAACTGAAGTACCCTACACAGCCGTGGCTGCCGCTCCAGTGCCTTCAAAACATTTTCAAAGCTAGTTCCGATACCAAACGAACGGATCTTGCCCGCCTTGACACTGCTTTCCAGAAACGTGAGCAGCTCGTCCGGAGGCTGTTCGCTGACAATATAGTCATGTAATAGGTAGAAGTCGATATGATCGGTGCGGAGTTCGCGAAGGCTGGTTTCAAGACTTACTTGAGCCTGCTGTGCGCTGAACGCACCACTTTTCACAAGCGACTGCGTTCCCCGTTGAAGGAACCCACGCATGGCAGGTAGGAGCCGCACGATACGGCGGCCGAAATATAGTCCAACACCAAGCGCTGTTGTCCGCCGCGGCGGCTCAATACCGAACTTCGTCGTAATCGTTACCTCGGACCGGCGGCTCTTCAAAAATCTTCCGAGAATTCCCTCTCCTTCGCCATAACCGTAATACCGGGCAGTGTCGAAGTGACGCACCCCTGCGTCAAACGCCGTCTCAAGCACCCGATTAGCGTTGCTGGGGCCACTGCCCGTCAGCGAGCTGCAACCAAAGCCGACAGCCGGAGTTCTGACGGCAAACCCCGGTACGGCGATCTCCATCATGCGTCGTTCACGCATATGACATCACACCATATACAAACCAAAGCGGTTACGCCAAGACGGCCTTCAGCCGGTCGGCCATTCGCAGGCAGAGCGCAAGTATCGTCAAGGTTGGATTCGAGCGTGCACTCGTGGGAAATACTGCACTGCTTCCGATGTAGAGATTATCTACCCCGTGGACTCGGCAGTCTGGATCAACGACACCTCGTTGGGGACTCTCATGCATTCGGGTCGTTCCCATGTGGTGCGCGGAATCATGGGCCATCCGGACCCATGCAACAGAATCGTCGAGAAATGCAACCTGACTCAGATCGAACGAGCCAAGTCCGAGCCTTTCGAACTCACTGACAACGGTCCTGATGTATTCGTAAAGCGTTTTGCGCTCAAGTTCTCCGATTCGCCAATCGAGTTTAAGCTTGCGCATCCCCAGGCTGTCTTGGGCTTTGCTCAATGTGATCCGGCTATCCGGGTTGGGCGCAACCTCAGCCTGCGCTCCAATGTAGATGGGACCCTGTCTTGGAGTTCCGGAACGCTCCTCGAAGTAAAAACGGTATCCCAAACGGCAAAAATCACCCGGGCTCATCAGTGCGTTACGCAGGAAACGTCGCAGTTCCCCAGGCCCTCCCTTGGTCCCACGGCTGAGCATTCTAAACAACTGCTTTAGGGCCACAACGCCGGAATCCGGTGCGTCGTCGAACATCGCTGAACCGTGAACGCTCAGGACATGCTTTTCGGCCTGTACTCGCGGGCTCAATGTGATCACAGGAAAGTACTTCAGTCCATTTCGATAAAAGGACTCGAAATAGTTCTGCAGACACTTGCGTCCATTCGTCAGAAGATCACCAAACCGTATATGGATGTGCTCTTGAAAGAAGCGCCCCACCAAATCGTGCCTGTTTCCGAGGCCTTGCGGCTCCACACGGTCCGAAGCAAGCAACAAGCGCGCCGTTTCGATTCCGCCGCAGCAAATTACGTATACGCGCGCTTTCGCCGTTCCTTGTTTCCCCGTTAGTGTTCGAAACTCAATTTTCTCCACCGCCGTGGCCGAATCATTGGTGACGATCGAGGTGACGTTCGCGTGCAAAAGCACAGAGATATTGACTGCGCTCTTGAGTTCCTGGCGATAGGTCGTGCCGAAATTCGGCTTGGGACTCCATTGCGAACATTCCATGTAAAGCTTGTCCGGATCGAATCCCGGAGCCTGAAGCCCGAACGCAACGCAAAGGTCTGGGTAAGAGATGCGAGGGCCAAGCTGGAGCACCCGGTCCGCTCGGTCATAAAAGGGTTCGAGTTCCTCGCGGGAAATGGGCCAGCCGCTGAACGGAACCCAGCTTCGTTTCTGCAGATCGGAGGCGTCTAACCGCAGAGCTTGACCACCCCACAACGTTGTCGTCCCGCCAAAAACTCGCGCACGCCCCTCATGAACACCGGTGTGAGGCAGTCCGACCACCTCGCTGTCGTACAATTTCTGAGTTTCCACTTCGGCTTTTAGGCCGCCACCCTCCAGCATTAGCACGCTAAACCGTGTGTCGATAAACTCCCGCGCCAGCGTGATTCCAGCCGCTCCGCCACCCACGACGCAGATATCGGCCGCAACTTCAGCTCCGTCGTTGAATTCGGCGAAATCTTTGATCATCAACTCACCCGAAGAAATGAGAGGTAGGCATCGGCGATGCGGTCCCATGAAAAGTACCGCTCGGCCGCCTCCAAATTGCGCTGCCGGAGCGTTTCGCGCAGCATTTGTTGTTTCAATACCAGAACGAGTTCGCGAACCAAGCCTTCCCGATCACCCATGGGTACGAGCCGCACTCCAGCCTCGGTGATGGGAAACGCGGTCTCGGCATCAGAAAATCCGATGATGGGCAGCCCACAAGCAATCCCTGCGATCCCGCTGCCCCGCCGTGACGAAAGCCCCGAGCGCACAAAAAGCTGAACATCGGCATTCGCGAGAAGGCTACCGCCTTTCTCGGCTTCAAGGATTCCAAAATCTTCCAGCTCAACTGGACTGTCGGCGAGCAAGGGCAGCAGCAGACTACCCGCGACTTTCGCCCCGCGCCCGAACACGGTCAAATGCAACGGCCCCACTACCTCAGCGGCGCGGGAGAGCACCGATGCGATCATGGAGGTCTCAGATGCGAGATTACTGAATCCGAAGACGATGATCACGGGGACGCGCTTCCCGTGCCTCTCGGTCTTTCGTGGCATCACAGGAAGATTGCTGCCGACAGGCATCAACGCCGTCTTCGCTCGAATCACCGGATCTTGCATCCAGGTCACGCGGTCCGGTGAAATGGTGCTCACAATTTTATCAGCCAGCCGGGCCGCGCGCCGCATCACGGCCAACTGCACACGCCGCCGTAAACGGTCTCTGAAGCGACGGCCGCCGAAAGGCTCCGGGTCATGAAATACAATCAAGACTTGTACACCGGCGCGCTTCAGGCCACCGATCATGCGAGCAAACCTCAACGGAAAACCGTGCCGCGACCAAGCTAACGGCGTGTATTGGACCAACGCCCAACAACCCCGCTGCTCCGCAAATTGCTTGCCGGCATCCCTTAGAGCACGGCGCCAGCCTTGTTCAGCCCAATCAATGCGGAATATTTCGAGCGAGTATCCTTTTTTTTGAAGCGACTGTGCAAGAAGCTCGCAGTAATCTTCCAGCGCGTCGGTGGGCTCATCCTCGCGACCGAGCAAAGCGACCCATCGCTGGTGGTCTCCGGGCATGTCATCGATTGGCGCTGCCGCGCTAGGTCTAAACACTTTTGAGCATTTTCTTCCTCGACAGCCCAAGGCGGGCTATTTATGTTAGCAGGCCCCCCCCAATCGAAAACATCGATGTTCAAAAACTGTCGTTAGCACATGATATGTCCAGTTTAATTAGCTCACGAAATGTCATCTTTTAGCGAGCCGCTAGGGTAGAGCTAACAGCCCGGAGGGGAGGCATGTTGACTACCTGATGGCGGCAGTGGAGCCGCTTCAAGTCGCCATGGGGATTTTGAGAAATCGACAAGAAGGAACGCGCGGTGTTTTTTGTAATGCGCAAATTGCACGAATAGAATGAGAGGCGAGCGGGGTCCGTTGCCTACTCGACGCGGTAGACCCGTTGATCCCTGCCCTCGAAGACAAGAACCAGGCCAGGAAAGCCGTCCGGAACTTGAAACTTGGAATCTGCAGTATCTACATCCAGAATGTGTGAAACACCCAGCTCGTGAACGTGTTTAAGCACGTCTGCCGCGAGCGGCAAATCTGGAAATACTTGTTCGCCGTAATATCCGAACGGTTTGAGATACTCCTTGTCGCAGTAGTACGGCGGGACTGCCCTGCCAAGAATCAGAACCTTCCTGACACCCTGTTCCCGATTGAGGTACTCAAAGCTCTCCCGGGCAGGAATGCGCTCCTCTGCTTGTTGCCTCGCGAAGGAAGAAGAGAACACACTGTGGACACTGTCTTTTTGGGATAAGCTGATCATATAGATTCCGTAAAGGATCGAGCACGTGATAATTGCGTGGGCAAGCATTTTGGTCCTGCGCGGAGCCGCCTGCACCGCATACTTCCAGCCCAGAACGGAAAAGATCGCCGCAATAACGTAGACCGGGGTCAAGAACCGGGACTCCTGCTGGGTAAGAAACCATGCCGTTCCGAGCAGTAGGGCAAGTCCCGCCAAGGCTTTCCGGAAGCTGTTGCCGCGAATCGTCAGCAGACCGAAAGGCCCGAAAGCGAGAGGGGCCAGGCCAATTCCGCCCGCCCCGTGGAAATTCGACGTGTGGTAGGTGAGATTGAAGGGCAGCAGAAGATAGGCGAAGAACCCGCGGCCTAGCCCCATCCCTCGCTGGTGGATGTATTCATGAAAGTGCTGTATCGCCTCGTGAGGCAAGTACTTGACGGCAAGATAGTCGGAAAGGATGAGCGGCGGAGGATAAATCGGGCTTCCCAGTTGCAGCCAGTTTCGGAGATAAAAGGGCGAAGCCACCAGGCAGGCGACGACGATCGAAAGCGCGCCTTTTCGCGCTGCATCGCCGGACGTTCCCGGATCCGAGCTGACCCTTCGGAAAAAAGTGCAGAAGACGAGCAGTGGCAGGGCCATGAGGCCTGTGTATTTTGCGCCCATGGCCAGACCGCAAAAAAGTCCGAACCCGGCATAATCCAAAGTACTTTCCGCATCCAACCCGACGCGAGCGGCAGCTAAGAGAAAGCACGCATAAATGCCGTCCACAAAGCCCGAGTGCATTCCGGAGTAAGCAGCAGGCATGCTAGCGACTAAAGCCACGGCCCAAAATGCTCCGGAGGACTCCAGGCCTGAGCGAAGGGCAAGCGATCCCACGATAAGATAAAATAACGTGAGCGTAAAAACTGCGGAGAAGCCTGGAGCTTCCCGTCCGCCCAGGGCCATCTCGGATCCGAACAGGATTTCGCCAACTGCTGGGAATGCCGTATGGGAGCTGTCAGGCAGAGGACGAACGATGCCCTCGCGCAGCCAGACCTTCGGACCCTGCAGGTGATACGAGATCGCGTCGTTACCCCAGTCGCCCGTTATTTCCGCAAGTCCCCCGACTGCAGTAAGAAGAAGCACAAAGACAATGACCGCAGCCGGAATTGCCGGGACCCTGGGTCGGGAGACTCCAATGAACAGGCTGCGCCTGCGCCAGCTTAGGACCCCCGCAAGCCCAGGAAGAACCGCGGCTATGGTCACGAAAACCAGGCAGGAAATAGAAAATGAAACCTGACCGATCACAAAGAGGATGACGCCGAGGAGTCCGAGGCCGCCTACCCAGGCGCAAGCGATTCTGTCAAACCAGGAAAACCGGGGAGGAAACAACACCACGACAAGTGTCCCAAGGCCCGCGGCTGCAGCGGCCACAAGAGATGTTGCCGCCACAACTCGCAAAGCATGAGAAAGCATTCTCTAGTTTCCTGAAAGACGGCTGAGCACGCGCTTTGCAGTTTCTGAACCCAGCACGCGAATCCACACGAAGGTAATAAGCGTGCCAGCAATCCATGCGTCTATCACGAAAGGCCGCAGCCAACGGAGCGCGGTCCACACGTTTTGTACTCGCGTGGCCAGATAGGATGGCAAAGCCTTACTGCCTTTCCGGTGTTCTGGCATTTGAGGGAAGCCTCAACCGCAGGCGGATGCATATGCTACTAAGCTCGGTCCGCAGAATCAATATCCGCACAGCGGGACTGTCCGCACAGCGGGACTTCTGTGCACCTTGCCCACATCGACCCACTGGGCGGAACCGCTTGCTTCGATAGAGGGGAAAGGCAACGGGAGGTATATTTACGGCGTAGGCGTCCGCTCTGGCCTGCTCGAAAGAATCCGTTACTACCCTAGAAGTTCGCGTATGATGCTTTTGAATCACCGCTCAATCTCCCTCTGTCGGCCGGACGCCCACCGTGATTATAATTTGAGACTGACCCTTCGCACCATGCTCTTTGGCGGATTGATTTACTTCGATAGAATGGAATCGACCATAGCGGACGTGGTTTAGCCTATGCATAAAGTTGTCATTCACAGTGTGGAGCTCGGGAAGCGCTATGCGATTGGCGAGCGCGCGCGGTACCTCGCACTCCGCGACGTTCTCGCGAACGCGATGAATGCGCCCAGGCGGCTTTTCGGATGGAACCGTCGAAGCGGCGACCATCGCAGCCCTGAGGAGCTCTGGGCGCTCCGCGACGTTTCCTTCGACATTCAGGAAGGTGAGATCCTTGGCTTGATTGGTCGCAATGGAGCTGGCAAGACCACGCTGCTCAAAATCCTCTCTCGGGTCACGCGCCCTACGGCTGGTTTTGCCGAGGTTCACGGGCGGATGGGCAGCTTGCTTGAGGTCGGAACAGG
>Ga0137418_10003384_pt1 | contig 14662 bp, 16 predicted proteins | sample CZODoug3_1_2_16f_FD_122242 | JGI IMG/M metagenome (GOLD analysis project Ga0137418, IMG submission 122242) | Vadose zone soil fungal communities from Angelo Coast Range Reserve, California, USA - CZODoug3_1_2_16fungal (Hybrid Assembly) | ecosystem: Environmental > Terrestrial > Soil > Vadose... | reverse complement strand
GCGATCGTCGGTGCCCTCGTCCGCATCGGGCGAGCAGTTACGCCCCTGGGACGTGATACGTGTCTCACCGCCGGCGACGTCGCTGTCGCCCTGCGCCTTGCGATCGATGGACGCGGCGCAGGACTCGTCTCCCCGCTTGGCAAGCTCGCCGCAGACCCGCGTGAGCAACGGGTCTCCGTCCTTCTTTGCGATCGCGGGGAAGCGCTGCTTTAGCAGAGTCAAACGGTCGCGGGCGGTGCTGAGGTCTTCCTCACCACCGCTTCGATACAGAGAGTACGCCTCGAAGTAGAGCGACTGTCCGGCATAAGCCGACTGTGGGTACCGCTCGGGAATTCGGTGAAAGATCTCGGCCGCGCGCTTGTAGTCGCCGCGCGACATCGCTTCACGCGCCAACCTGTATAGAGAATCTGCGGGATCAGCTTTCGCCCATGGCTCGGGGGGAAGTGGAGTGGCCTGCTGGTCGAGCGAGGCGAACGCCACGCCCAGGTCTGCATTGGCGCTGGCCCGAGCCAGCGAAGTGACAGAAGAGTAAGAGGTATCGTGGCTGGCCGAAGAGTGACTGACTCCGAGGCCCGCCGAGGAGATTATTGCTGCTGCTGTGAGTAGTGTTCTCATTGTCATTGAAGTGGTCTCAACTGCCGCGCTGCGAGCCCGCGGGAATCGCGGTGCGCAGCCTCGTCATTACATGGTCGTGCTGCAAGGTCTTCTCGATCAGCTCGCGATCCTGCGGCGTGCTTCCGGGCGATAGCTGGACGATCTGAACTAGCACGAGCTCGAGATCTTCCAGCAGCGGACGACGCTGCGGATCGTTGGCGACGGGAGAATCCAGTAACAGACGGGTGTTGCTCAAGAGCTCGCGCGCCCATGACCCGAGCTGCGCGTCCATTTGCTGATCAGTATTCGACCGCGTTCTGAACGAGGTGAGCAGCGCCTCGGCTTCACTGAGATGTCGAACCGCCGCCAGTTGGTACGCGGAAGCAGAAGTCGAATTGGCCCGCGGATCGCCGAGCGCCATCTGCGGTTCGCCGCCGCGAACATCGTGACGCCGGCCATCCCTGCCTCGAGCGCCATCCGGCGAGGCCGATATCCTTGACTCGCCGCCGCTCGTATTGCTCGGTTCAACGGCCCCGCCTTCAGGAGCCGTAGTGATCGGCAGCTCCCCGGTCAAAGTGGGGGTTGATCCGGTCTTCGGAGGACTCACCGATGCAGCCAAGCCAGCACGGTTCGACCTCGCGCTCCACCGTCCGATACCCACACCGGTCGCGAGGAAAAGAACCGCCGCGGCCGCGGCGCCCATCCAGATCCTCGAGCCGAATCTCCGCCCGGACGATTCGCGCATGGTTGATCCGCCGCCGTACACGACGCGTGGTCCCGCCGCGCGCTGCGCCTGAATCACACTCCACATGTCCTCGCGGGGAGTGCGAGCCGGCGGCGCGTTGTAGCTCTGCGCCGCCTTCTTGAGGAATTCCTCGAAATTGTCTTCAGTCATGACGCCCACTCCGGTGCAAAATCCGCCAACGCGACGCGCAACTTGCTTCGTGCCTGGAAGAGATGGGACTTCGACGTTCCGATCGGAATGTTGAGCGTCCCGCTGATTTCGTCGTGCGTGTAGCCTTCCACGTCGTGCATCACGAATACCGTCCTGTATTTGTCCGCCAGAGCGTCGATCGCTCTGGCCATTCTCTCCTTCAGATCGGGCTCCGCTTCCGTCCGCGACGCGCCGATCATCAATCCTTCTTCCATCGGCGCTTCACGATTCCTGAGCCGCTTCGTCTTTCGGAGTCCATTAAGCGCCACCGAGACACCGATGGAGTGAAGCCACGTCGAAAGCGATGATTCGCCACGAAAGCTTGCGATCTTTTCAAAAGCACGGATGAAAGTCGCCTGCGTGAAATCCCGCGCGAGCTCGTCTTCACCGGCCAGACGAAACGCCAACCGGTAAATGCGATCGACGTATGTCTCGTACAGCTCACGCTCGGCGGCCGCATCGCCAGCAACCACGCGCGTGATGAGTTGGGTATCGTTCACCGAGCTCCGAGACTCGTAGGCAACCATCTCCATTGTCGACCTTCTGACAATCGTTGCCAGGAAAGGGTTGAGCCTCAAGCTTCGGCGTAGAGTTTGGCGCGCCTGGGAGGCATCCACGGAACCAAAGCAGGGAGCTAAAGGCTTTACAGCTTTATAGCTAAGAGCTTTTCCGGCGGCGTAAAGAGTCCGTGTCACCAGCTTCGCGCCTACCCCGAACGCCTGTATGAAAGCTACCAGCCGACTAGCTTTGGTCGGCTAACGGCTCCCTGCTTCAGTTCTGTGGATGTCTGACGAAGCGAGAAACTCTCGAAGTGGAGAATCAGAGATGAGGTTCACCCAGCTTGGCCGCAGCGGACTCGAAGTCTCGCGCATCTGCCTCGGTTGCATGACCTACGGAACCCCCAAATGGAGACCATGGGTTCTCGACGAGGTCGATGCCCGTCCGTTCTACAGGAAAGCGCTCGACCTGGGGGTCAATTTCTTCGATACGGCCGACATGTACTCAATGGGCGTGAGTGAGGAGGTCACCGGCCGAGCGCTGCGGGAGATGGCCAACATGGAGGAGATCGTTCTCGCGACAAAGGTCCATTTCCCCATGGGCGACGGACCGAACATGGGAGGCATCTCGCGCAAGCACATCGTGCAGGCCTGCGAGGCGAGCTTGCGCCGGCTTGGCGTGGAAACGATCGACCTCTACTAGATTCACCGCTTCAAGCGCAGCGTGCCTATTGAAGAGACACTCGCCGCACTCGACCATCTCGTGCACCAGGGTAAGGTACGCTACATAGGGGCGAGCTCCGGGTACGCGTGGCAGATGGCGCGCTCTCTCAGCGTTTCGGAGAGACGGGGCTGGGCGCGATTCATCTCGATGCAGAATCATTACAACCTTGTCTACCGCGAGGAAGAACGTGAGATGATTCCGCTTTGTCTCGAGGAAGGCGTGGGTCTGATCCCATGGTCGCCTCTCGCGCGCGGGCGACTTGCGCGCACCACTCCGTCGCCGACCGAGGGAACAACCCGCGCTGACAACGATCCGTACGCCGTCGACCTCTATGATTCTCCTTCCGATTCGAAGGTGATCGATGCAGTGCGCAGAGTGGCGAGCGAGCTTGGCATCCAGCCCTCCGAAGTAGCGCTGGCTTGGCTGCTGCAGAAACCTGGAGTCACCGCACCAATCGTTGGTGCCACCAAGATCGAACATCTCGAGAGCGCGGTTCGCGCGCTCGACATCAAACTCAGCGAAGAACACATCCGCGCTGTCGAGGAGCCATACCAGCCCCACGCCGTGCGCGGTCACTGAATGAGCGGACGGACTCGCGGTCGCCGCCAAGGTGAGAGGCCTGAATTGTGCGCGTCGACCATGGTGTAGGAGCAAACGAGACGCATGGCCGGCTCACAGCATCCCAACATTTCGCGTCAATCACCTTGGCGGCTTCTGGGTCGCGCGCTCCTGCTCCGCTGTCCGAACTGCGGCTACAGAGGCCTGTTCACCGGATTCTTCGAGATCAAAGAGCGCTGTCCGAACTGCGGAATCCTGCTCGAGCGCGGTGAAGCGGACTACTTCCTGGGTGCCTACACGCTCAATCTCATTGCGGTGGAGATTCTGTTGGCTGGGGCATTTCTCGTAGTCATGGTCGTGACGTGGCCCACTCCGCCGTGGGATGCGTTGGAGTATGGCGGAGTCGCGCTGTCGATTCTTGGCGCTGTGCTCTGTTACCCGTTCGCGAAGACGACCTGGCTGGCCGTCGACCTGATATTCCGGCCGCCCCATCGCGAGGATTTCATCACGCGCGTCAAATAGCCCGGACTACTCTCCGCCCGGATACCCCCCGGACGGTGACGGGAGCTGAGCTACGTTGACGTCGATGGGCAGCCTCACTCCGTTGTGGGTCTCGACGACGTCGAGGAGACCCTGCCAGACTTGCGCGAATGCGTGCCCGACCTCTGTCGGTGCCTTGTCGATGGCGAATCCGCGCTCGCTCGCAATCCAGAACGGGGGATCAGTCGAGACGCCGGCCGCGGCGAGCACCTGCTTCACGTCACCATAAATCTGATCCGCGTTGAAGCTGTGAGCATAGTACGCGGGGCGGAAGCGTCCGTCCTCGATCACACGTTTGGTCCAGGCCTCGTAGTAGTCGCGCATCGCGCGCGGCACAGCCTCCATTCGCTCGACGTCGAGAAAGATCACGGTGCCGTTTGCGAAGCCCTCGGCCGCGGTTTTCGCGATGGCATCGTTCGCATCGTCGGTTCCGCGTGCGGCATTCACGAATTGCGTTGAGCAGCTCGAGCCTCGAGATGCTCGCGGCGCGACGAGCACGCGTACGGGAAAGCGCTTGTTGACGTAGCTCACGACGCGCTTGCCGTTGCGCGTCTTGACCTGCCGAACGCGCTTGGCGATGTAGCGAGTGATCGCCACCTTCTGACCGGGGGTTCTTCCCCACGTCTGTTGCCCAACGTAGATGACCGCCATCCCCCAGCCCATGTTCGAGAGCGTCTCTCTTTTTCCTTCCCACGAGGAGTCGCTGTGGCAGGGAGCGGATAGGTAGTAGCCCACCCATCTGTACGGCTTGTCGGCAGTCGCCCAGGCGTGCATCGCATCGTCGCCCGGATAGGCAAACGTATCGAAGCCGAGGTGGGGTCCCGCGGAGAGATTATCGGCGATATTGGCCGATGCAGACGCGACGGCGTCTCCAATCGATGGCGCCCCGATTGGAGAGCGGGTGCTCACGATGAGTCCTGCTGTGAGCAAAGCCAGGATCGAGCGCCATTCAAGCTTCGGCATTTCGCGTCTCCAGGCTTTAGAGGTGGTGGGCTCACTCTACCCGCGTGACAGGCACGACTGGACGAGCGTCCCCGAGGGCGTCTCTGGGCGAACATATGTTTGACCGGCTTCGCGGCCGAACGTTAAGGCCTGATTCCTGGTCCTCGTGATCGTACCCGGTCAATCGAGATCGTTCCTCTGACCTCAATATCTGTCCGAGAAAGGTGACAACTCGGTCGCTCTCGGCAAGCGTTGGGCTCTTAAGTCACTGCGGACCATAGGCTTAGCGATATGGCACAGCCTGGTATCTCTAATGCCTTTGTAAGGCCCAACCTCTTCAGTGGAGTCGCTTATGCACCTGCGACGCTTGATAGGTCTCTCTGGAGCCCTATCGTATTTGGCCCTACCTGTAGGCTTGGCTGCCCAGGTGGCTGGCGGTGTCGAGTTCTACGGAGCTCTCGATAACGCCGCCCCGATAACCAGAACTATTGGAGGACTATCCCTCAGCGTGGGCACACCGTACGTCGGAATCAGGGGAAGCGGTGGTCTGGGGATATCCTCGTTGACGAACCAGGGCAGCGGGGTCAATCAGAGTCCCTCCAATCTGGTTTGGGCGACCAACGCGGACCTGCTCTTCGGCCCCGTCAACGCCCGACTCGGGGAAGGAATCATGCCTTACGGCTTTGTCGGTCTTGGACTCGAGAGCAGTGCTCAGCCAACGGTATTCACCGACGCCATCCGGACGTGGAGTTACGGAGGCGGTCTACAGCTCGCCCTCGGGAGTTTACTCTCGATAAATGGCGAGGCGCGATCGCGCCGCTTGGCCGCGCCGGCTACTCCGGCCGATTCACAATTCGTTCGCGGGATCGAATACCGCGTGGGTATCGGCATTCATTTCGGCGGCGGTCGCTCACGCTCCTCGGTCTACTCGAGGCGCACCGCGAGCGTGCCCCCGAGCGCTCCACGACCGAGCCGGACGTCGCGCACGACCTGGCCCGTCAGCACCACCTCTGCGAGCGGAGCCGCTCGCAGGGTTGTGCCGACTGCGGAACAGTACATCGGCGTGTCGTATAGGTACGGCGGAACTTCACCACGAACCGGGTTCGATTGCTCCGGATTCGTTCAGTACGTCTACGGAATTCAGGGTGTCGAGCTGCCGCGAACTTCGCGGCAGATGGCGGGTTCGGGAATCGCGGTCGAGCCCTCGACGCGCTCGCTCGCCGTTGGGGATCTGATGCTATTCGCTCAAGGCGGCCGGATCAGTCACGTCGCGATCTATGCGGGAAACGGCCGGTTCATCCACTCCTCGTCCAGCGGGAACGGAGTCCGTTATGACGATCTGGGGACCCGCCGAGGCCGCTGGTTCGCGGATCATATGGTTGCCGCTAGACGAGTGACTGGTGATGGCCGCATATTGGCTACCGCGTTTACGGGCGGTTCGGTTATTGCCTTCGACCACCTCGATCCTCCTGACAGCGCCCCTCCTCCATCCCAATGACCAAGCGCAACGATCTATCGCCCCTTTTGGGCGACATTGAGAAGTCGCACCCGACCGTCGCCGACTCGGTCGGCGGCGAGTTGGGTGTCGAGCCGCTGACGGTAAAGCTCGGTGATCTATGGGCCGATTTCATGAGGGCGGCGAACCGGGCGCGGGATCCGGAAGCACCAAAGGGTTCGACACCGACCGTACCCCTTCTCGACGACATGAAGGGGATTCTGCACTGGGACTAGCTCGATTCACGCCCTGAACTAACTGGGCTCAGCCTTCCGGCGACGGCGCGGGCGCGGTGCGTTGTGCCCCGGTACATGTCCCAGGTCGTCCGCAAGAGACGAATCATCGTCCCCCGCTCCCAGCCAACGCAGCACACTTTCGATCGCGGCTTCGTCACTCAGACGGGTTCGAATCCGCGCGGGGGTGACCCCAAAAATGCCCACCCAGTGTTGCGAGAAGATGCGGGCGGTCTTGTATCCGAGCTTGATCGAGACATCGAGCACCGAGTAGCCGGGATCGCGCAAGTAGCTGAACCCGCGCAAAACCTTCGCGGCTATCAGCAGACGTTTCGGTGAGCCAAGCTCTGCTGAGTCAAGGTTTCTGTAGACGCTCACGATAGCGATGCCGGCCTCCATACCAAGGTCGAGGGCGCTCGTGTAGCGATGGGGCTGGTCGAATAAATTCTCGACCGCCACCGAGAGTTGTCTTGGAAGTTGCCCGAGACGATCCCTCAGTACTTCGATCAGGTCGTGTGTCAGCGCATTGCCTTCGACACGCTCGATTCGCTCGCGGAATCCCTCAGGCGCGTCGTCGAAGTGATGAAGCACGACCTCTTTCAATCCGAGCCGAGCTAATTGTGCTACGGCGTTGAATTGCGGCGCGTGAAGCGTGACGTACGCGATCAATGGGAGTGACGGGTAGCGCTTCAGGATACCAGCGACCGCCCCCACGTTCATAATTCCGTCCGCCGCCGGGTCGAGGATTACGACACTGATGGGCTTACGGCGGATCAGGGATTCGAGCTCTTGCCATGATGAGGCAACAAAAAGTTCTGGCTCATCAGCGAGGACATGCTTGACGTGGGTGAGGAGCCGGGAGGGCAGGAACGCCGCAACGCTCAAATGGCGATCGCGCGCATGGTTCTACGAAATTGGCGTCAAAAGCTCGTCAGCGCGAGGGCAAATGATAAGAAAAGTGCTGTTTTTGATAGGAAACAGACATTTTCTGATAAGAAAACGCCCTTTTGGGGTTTACAGATGCCGGTACGTTGGGGGCGTGTTTAGTTCCGGAACGACCTCTCTCTTACTTCCTCAGGAGTTTTTCAAATGATCCGCCGCCTTCTCGCAGCATCCATCATCGTCGCCGCCGTCGTCCTCACCGCCTGTTCGGACATGACCGCCCCTAAGAGCGCGTGCCCGGTTTTAAACGGCTCCTCGACCTGCCTAGTAGCCCATTAGCGGACCGGCGGCTGCCGTGGTTTTCTTACGCGGCAGCCACCGCGGTCTTGCGCAGTTCGGACATTGCGCGAACGACGGCACTGACCTCCTCCGGCACCCAAGTAGGAGGCGCAACGAAGGGCTTGCTCGAGCGCGCAACTGAGTGAACCGCAGAGAGTGCGGACTGCGCTTTGAACGAGACCTGGTGGATCTGATTCGCGTCGGCAAATGAAATCGCCTCTTTAAGCGCGTCCTCGGATGCATCGCGGCGACCGAGCCGGTCCATGCCTTCGCCAAGGTAAAGCAGGTAATGCGCGCGCAGCCAGGGCGAGAGGCGCGCACTAGCCAGTTCGCGCGCGTACGAATCGAACGCTTCCGCCATCCCATCGATTGAGGCCAATTCCATCAAGTTGATCGTGCCGGTGGCCTGAACCATTTTATTCCGAGCTGTCGCGGCAAGTATGAGATGGGCATCACGCGCGGAATCGCGCAGGCCGAGCGCGGTGAACATCGCCGCGATATCCTCAAGAACGGAATCGCGTTCGGCGGGACTCTCGGTGAGGCTGAGCGCCTCATGCGCGAGCTTGATGCCTTCCGAATTGTCACCCTTATGATGGGCCAGTGCTGCGCGGCTGTGCAGCGCAATCGCCTGCACTTGCGGCAATTCCTGATCGCGCGCCTGGACCAGCACGTCGTCCAGAATCGTCTGCGCCTGGGGCAGATTGCCCTTGGCCATGTAAGTGTTCGCGATACCAACCTGCACCGTTAACACGCCCTGACGATCGCCAAGCGTGTCCGCGATATAGGCGGCTTGCGAATACGCGCGCGCCGAAATCTCCCAATCACCATTGCGGCGTGCGGCGCCGCCCACGGCAACGTGCGCCTCGACGGCGAGCTTCGGATTCCTTTCTGGAGCGGTCATCTTGGCCACCGTCGAGAACACATCAATCGCGAGTCCCCAAGCCGCCTGGTAGTCCAGCGCGCGCCCGTACGCCAGCAGCGACGCGGAAACCGTATCGTCGATCTTCCGGCGCGTGGTCACTTCCTCGAGCACGTGGGTGAGGACGCCCCGAACCGGGTCACCCTCGCCGACTGCCTCGATCGCGGTGCGCACGCTGTGCAGCTGCGCCCAATTCGCAGGATCAACGGATGAGCCTGAATCCGTATAGGCGTCGACCAGACGCAGGACTGACAGCCCGGCGAATACTGCTCGCCAGGAGGCACTGTCCTCCTGCATCGAACCCAGTGTGTCGAAGTAACTCTGATGACGAATCATAGGCCTTTTTTGGGCGTAATTTGGTGCATTAAAATGCCATGATTCGCCCAAATAAGAAATGCCTGTTTCGTATCACCGTAGGGGCGTTTTCATGTCACCTTCGGCGAGTTAACCCCCGCCAGAGGCCATTAACGCGACAAGGGGATCCGGTCCCTCAGCAGGCGCTCAACTGGGGGTATATACCAGTCCGCGAGGTCAAACCACCATGCATCCGGGCGCATTTTGGTGGTCCGGATTCGTCTGTGGACCCCGATGATTTTTCGGGGTTCATACAGCCAGACGGCGGGCGCGTCATCGTTGATAAGAGCGAAGGCTCTGGTGAATTTTTCACGCGCAGTGGCGGAGTCCGCCCATAGCGCGCTGTCGAGCAAGGCGTCAAATCTCGGATTGCTGTACGAGCTATAGTTGACGCCGTTCTTGCCGATACCATGAGTGGTCCACGCGTCCCTCATTCCGTCCGGGCTTGACCCCATCGTCCAGCTGCTGAGCGCGGCATCGAATGCGCCGTGGGCTTCCCTGTCGCCCTCTGTGGATGTCTCGAGCTGTTCCAGCTGGACGCGAATTCCCATGCGGCGAAGCTGTTCCTGGAGCAGGGGTCCCATTCTTATTCTGTTCATGCTCGAGGTCGGGATGATAAGACTGAAGGCGAGGTCTCTTCCGTTCTTTGTTCTCTGTCCGTCTGCACCGCGACGGATCCAGCCGAGGGAATCCAGTACGCGGCTGGCCCGCGCAGAATCGAATGGAAGCTGCGAGCCGCGCGGATCAGTCGTCTGGTAAGCCCGCACGATCGGGCCGACGGGTACCAGCGCAAAGGTGTCGAGCACGCTTCGCACAAGCGTGGAGCGATTGATGGACATCGTTATTGCCCGGCGCAGCTCGCGGTCGCCGAAGAGCGGGTGTGGACGGTCCTTGTTGGCGGGATCGCGAAGATTGAACCGCAGAAAGGCGTAGTCCATTCCCGGCAGCGTGATTATCCCGAGGTCCCTCGCACGCGCGAGCTGACGCAGATTCTCCGGGCGGAGCGCATCGAATAGATCAGCGTTTCCGGCGAACAGCTTCGTGACTGCCGTCGTGAAATCCGGCGAGATGCTCCAGATTACGCGGTCCAGCGTGGCCCGGCCGCGATAGTTGGAAGTATCAGCGACGATCTCCACGGAAGCGCCCTTGTCCCACCTTCGCAGGCGGAAGCGTCCCGTTCCAATCGGGGAAGGCGCTCTTTCACGCAATGAGGCGACCGGAATTCTCTCGAGCTGATGCGCGGGAAGGATCAGCATCTGCGCAGCGGCATCCAGGAACTGCGTCGGCGATCTCGCGTGAAACCAGAACATGGCCGTGAGTGAATCGCTGACGGTTACGGAATCGATGTTCGCCAGCTCGGTGCTCAGCCTCCCGCCGAGCGCGGGATTTTTGTTGAGCGCGAAAGTGAATCGAACGTCTCGCGCGGTGACACGTCGACCATCGTGCCACTTCGCCCGTGGATTGAGGTGAAACGCCAGCGTCAGCGAGTCGTCGGACCAGTGCCAGCGGTCCGCGAGCGCAGAGCGAAATCCTTTTTCGTTCCTGGTGTTGAGGTCCGGGCCGACGTCAGCGAGATAATCGTAAAGCTGCTCGGTGATTTGCTTCGCTTGCGTGGTGATGCCGAAAGGAGGGAAAAGCGTCCCGGGATCCGCGGTCGTTGTTATGACCAGCGTGCCTCCTGAATTGGCGCGACCGGTTCCAGGCGCGCCCTCAGTACAACCCCCAATGAGTAAAACGAGAGCGATGACACCGATTTTTTTCATTGACGAGAAGGTAGCGCTGTCAGCCTCGCGGGGAAGGTATTAACTCAAGGTGATAGAAAACCGACAGTTTGAGACACAAAACCGACATTGACCCTCTTGCCCCGTTTAATGAAGTCTCAATCACATGGCAAAATCGGCCTCCAACCGGATCGATGCGATGCCCACCTTTCAGGTGGCTCAGTTGCATCAAGGTGGCCTGGACGTAATCATCGTCCCGGTCGACCGGTCTTTCGGAAAACGATCGCCCGCGGAACAGGCCCGCATTCAGGAGGCGTTCCAGCGGAGCGCAATCGCCGTGGAGATGCGCGGCGTCGTGGTTCCGGTCTGGGAAGATGCCTCGGGAAGAATGGTATTTCGTGCTCCCCCGCCTTTGCACGATTTCCTCAAGAGCATAGACATGGTCTATGTTGCGACCGCACTGAATCGAACACTGAGTCTCGAGTCGCAGTAGCTCTCGCGCGTCTCGTGTTGCGACGCGGTTGAGATTCAAGGATCATTTCTCGGATCGCGCGGGCATCTACGCCGCGTACCGTCCGCTATATCCCGAGGGGCTGTTCGAGTTTGTCGCGGGCCTGACGCGAGAGCATCGTGTGGCTCTCGATTGCGGAACCGGGAATGGCCAGGCCGCCGTCGGACTCGTGCCGCATTTCGATCGGGTCATCGCCACGGATCCGAGCGCAGAGCAGCTAAGCAACGCCACTCGACACGAAAGGATCGAGTACCTTGTCGCGCCCGCGGACTCGAGCGGACTGGCCGCGCGATCGGTCGATCTCGTCACCGCGGCGCAGGCGCTCCACTGGTTCGATGCCAAATCGTTCTTTGCGGAAGCAAAGCGAGTGCTCGTCAATGACGGCGCGATCGCCATCTGGGGATACGGCGATCCGATTCTCGACTCGACAACGCTCAATAGAACGCTGCACGCATTCAACCATAATATGCTGGAGCCATACTGGTTTCCCGAGCGAAAACTCCTGCTGGACGGCTACAGGGATATTCCGTTCCCGTTCGACGAGGTGACGGTGCCCAGGATCGAGCTCGCGATGCGATGGAACCTCGCTGCGCTCGCCGGCTATCTGCGAACCTGGTCGTCGACCGCCCGCTACGTCGCCGAGCACGGGGTCGATCCCGTCATTGCGGTTGAGCGCTCGCTGGCGGCGGACTGGGGGGATCCTGGCGCCCCGCGACTCGTTCGTTGGCCGTTACACATTCGAGCGGGAACAATTCCGATGCACGCTCACGCCAGCGGCAATCGTGGCAGTTGAATCGCGGGCGGTCAGCGGCAATTATCCGCATGTGATTAATCCTTCCTTTCTTGAATAGAAACGCCTCCGCCACGCTCGCGCTGGCGCTCGCTGCGATCACTGTCATCGCGCCACGTGGCAGCGCGCAACACGAAGACCATGCAGTGATGCGGGACATGCCGGGCGATACGCTTGCCACCGCTCCTACGACTCCGAGTCGTCCGGTCTCGGACTCGGGTACGATGGCAGACTCGCTCCTCGCGGTTTGCAAGCCGCATGTCAGCCATTCGATCGACGCGTACTCCACCTGCCTCGGGGACGGTATCGCATCGCTCTCGTCCGCCGGAAACATCGCGCTGGCGATGGGAACGCTCGACCGCATCATCCACAATGACCTGTCCCTCGTTCTGCTCGGGCATCCGCTCGCGCACGCGCTGGGATACGCGGTTCGATCCACGCCCGCGACCGCGACGCGCCTACTGTCCGAGTGCGACGACCGCTATCAGTCTGGATGCTATCACGGAATCCTGCAGAGATACTTCGACGCTCGGATGGGGATGCCGATCGCCCAGAGCGTCCTCGTCGCGCCGTGCGACGGGCTGCGCGGCACCAGTGAGCAATTCAGGTTGTACGACTGTCTTCACGGGACCGGCCACGGTCTCATGATGTACCACAGCTATGACGTCAACGCGTCGCTCAAAGATTGCGATCGGCTCATGACCGACTGGGACGAGCGGAGCTGCTACAGCGGCGTGTTCATGGAGCACAACATGGGGGCCAGCATGCAGCTGTTCGGCGCCGGGAAGTTCGGGATGCACCGGCACTCGATGCCCACAGCAACCGTCGTTTTGTTCAAGGCCAACGATCTTCATTATCCCTGCGATGCAATTCCGGCTCGCTACCGGCGCGAGTGTTACGAGCTGCAGGCAGATCTCATTCTCCCGGCGGTTAAACAGGACTATAAACGAGCGAGCGCGGTGTGCGACGCCGCCGGCACTCCGGATCTCGTACAGGCGTGTTATGCGGGGTTGGGCAGAAACGCGTCCGGGGCGTCGGCGTTTCAGTACGCCGGCATCAGGAAGAGGTGCGATCAGGCTTCACCGGCCGGCGTTCCGTTCTGTTATGAGGGCGCGGTGCGACATCTCGCGTACGCGCCGAGCGAACTTCCACGCGGCGTAGCCTTCTGCAAGTCTCTCCCCCAAGGGGAAAGCCGATCACGTTGCTGGGACGGTGTCGGGCTCCAGGTCGCAGGATTTTTTTCGGACCAGACATCGCGACAGCGAGCGTGTCAGTCGGACGGACCACGTGACGTTGCGGCTTGTGTCGAAGGAGCCGGAGTTACTCAGTCGCCACCAGCGAAGAATCGGCGGTAGCGCAGCGGCTTGTACGAACTCATTGGCGAAGCATTCGGGCTCGGCGCAGATTGAAATAAGTGGCGGGTGTACGAATTGCTTTCGGACGAGGAAACGATGCGCGTCGAGACAGTAGAAACTGGGGCCGCGGTGTATTGGTGCGAAGGTGGATAAGCGAAAGATCGGATCGCTCGAAGTCTCGGCTGTCGGCGTCGGATGCAACAACTTCGGTGGGCGGATCGGTGAGGCGCAAACCGAGGAAGTAATCGAGGCAGCATTCGAACAGGGGATCAACTTCTTCGATACCGCCGACATGTACGCTGACGGCAGGAGCGAGGAGCTGATCGGCCGCTTCCTAGTCGGAGGTGGCCACCGGTCCGCAGCGATCATTGCCACCAAGTTCGGCAACCAAATGCCCGGACAGGGTCACGGTGCACGCCCGGAGTATGTGAAGAAAGCTTTCGAAGCCAGTCTCAGGCGACTCCGTACCGATTACATCGATCTGTATCAGCTGCACCTCCCCGACCCGGATGTCCCAATTGCGGAAACTCTGGGCGCTCTCGACGATCTGGTAAAGGCGGGCAAGGTGCGCGAGATCGGTTGCTCTAACTCTTCAGCTCGGCAGCTACGGGAAGCGCAGGAGGCGGCCCAGGGGCTTGGGTCAGCGAGGTTCGTGAGCGTTCAGAACGAGTACAATCTTCTTCATCGAGACCCGGAAGAGGAAGGCGTGCTGGCCGAATGCGAGCGGCAGGGCCTTGCGTTCCTCCCATTTTTCCCGCTCATGAGCGGGTTGCTGACTGGAAAATACAGAAAGGGCGCCCCTATTCCCCAAGGCACGCGCGTGGCGAAGTACGAGCGCTACCGCAAGCTTCTCACTAACGAGAATCTCGACAGGGTGGAAGCGCTCATCGCATACGCCGAATCACGTGGTCACACCATCCTCGAGCTTGCGATATCGTGGCTGTTGGCTCATGGCGTAGTTGCGTCAGTGATTGCCGGGGCATCTTCGGCTCAACAGGTACGCGCGAACGTTAGCGCCGCCGGTTGGAGGCTTGGCACAGCGGAGCTCGAGGAGATCGACGCGCTGCTCAGCCGTGAGGCGGGAAACGCGACGGCCTGACTAAATTGCAACTTCCATTTCGAGAAGAACCGCCACTAGCAGCGGGTAGGACGGGCGGGTTCGAATATTCACGACGACAATTGGAGCAACAGTGAAAAACACCATTCCTACTATGATTGCGATCCTGGGGCTCGCTGCAGCCGCGCCATCCGCGGCTGCTCGACGTGCGTCATGA
>Ga0137418_10003383_pt1 | contig 14664 bp, 12 predicted proteins | sample CZODoug3_1_2_16f_FD_122242 | JGI IMG/M metagenome (GOLD analysis project Ga0137418, IMG submission 122242) | Vadose zone soil fungal communities from Angelo Coast Range Reserve, California, USA - CZODoug3_1_2_16fungal (Hybrid Assembly) | ecosystem: Environmental > Terrestrial > Soil > Vadose... | reverse complement strand
AACCCTCATCGTCGGCCGTAACCGTTGTGTCGGGATTCAAAACGCGTCAGAAAGAAGTCAGCTTCCAGGTGCTGGTAGGAGCCGCTCACCAACTCAAGCCCTCACTGCAGGCGGGAGCTGTAGGCGCGATCCTCGCCTTCGCGAATCCTGCGCCAACCGCCTGCTACGAAATCTATGCCGCATGGAAAGAGGGTGACATCGAGCTCTCACGCCTGAAACAGGAGCGCATCGCCAAGGTGGCCGAGCGGATCGGGGCCGGACTCAGCATTCCCGGCCTCAAGTACGCCATGGATCTCAACGGCTACTACGGCGGCCCCGTACGGCTGCCGCTGCTGTCACTGACTGCGGATCTGAAAGCCGAAGTCGAGCGCCTGATGGCCGACATCCGTAACTGACGCCGTCTTCCTCTGCAACATGAAGCCGCGGCCAAAATTGCCGGCTGTCTCCCAGCAGATGAAAGCCTGGTCGGCAGCGTTGGCAGTGGAAGTCGAAACCTGGCCGGCGGTAGCCACTCGCCTAATGTTTGGTTTCACGGCGCTCTATCGCCGTCAACGCATCTTCGCTGTGCTCCCCCGCACCCGCGGCATGGAAACCCCAAATTCCCTGGCGTTCAAGTTACCGGCACCGAGCCCGCGGATGATGACACGCCTCCGGAACGAGCAGCGTATCCGTTCCACCGTCATGCATAAGAGCCGCTGGTTCACGTTTGAACTCACCTCCGACCGTGACGTGCAGGATGCACTCGACTGGTTGAGCCGAGCCCACGAGGCGGCCGGGCGCGCCGCAGGGCGCGAGTGATGATTTTCTCTTGTGATGCAGCTCGCCAGTGCATTATAATTCGAACGAACGTTCGATAACTCGTGCCTGTCCCGATACCAACCCGCTTAGGGGCCCGTCCGCGGCGACGCGTGCACACGCCTCAGCCCGAGACCCGCTTCGACCGTCGGCTCTCTGAAATTCTAGCGCACGCGACTGATGTTTTTGACGAGAAGGGCTACGAAGGCGCTTCCATGCGCGACCTGTCGCGTGCAAGCGGAATGTCGCTGGCCGGGCTCTACTATTATTTCGAATCGAAGGAAAAGCTGCTCTACCTGATCCAGCGCCACACGTTCACGACAATTCTTGAACGCCTGCGCCGCCGGTTGGAAGCTGTCATCGATCCCGAGGCGCGCATCCGGGTCTTCATCCTGAACCACCTTGACTACTTCCTCGCAAACCAGAAAGCAATGAAGGTCCTTTCGCACGAGGACGAGGTCTTGAAGAATGGTGACGGCGCAGAAATCGCCGGCATCAAGCGCGAGTATGTCCACATCTGCGTGGAGTTGATGGAACGACTGAAGCAGGAAAGGGCGCTGGATTTCTCTAGCCGCACCGCCGCCCTGAGCCTGTTCGGCATGATGAACTGGATCTACACCTGGTATAAGCCGCGAGTAGATGGCGACGCCGAAGAACTCGCCCAGGAAATGGGCGACATCTTCCTGCGCGGAGTTTGCTGTGCGCCCGGCAAGTCATCCCGGAAGAAAGCTACACGCACTGAAACGAATTCCTGAATTGAGACGAAAAGGAGTCTGACATGGCGACGACAACCCCGCCCACGACCAGCGAAACCACGAAAAAGCTGATCAACTATCGCCCAGACGCCGGCGTAGGAGTAATCGAGATGTTCGATCCCCCGGCCAACACCTACACCTACGAGATGAATCGCCAACTCGATGATGCGATCCTGCAAGCCCGCATGGACATGGACGTTTACGTGATCCTGCTGACTGGCTCAGGCGACAAGTTCTTCTCGGCCGGCGCGAACATCAAGATGCTGGCCAGCGTCGATCCGACCTTCAAGTACTACTTCTGCCTGCACGCCAACGAAACGCTGCTGCGCCTGGAGCACACACCGAAACTAGTGATCGCAGCCATCAATGGTCATTGCGTGGGCGGCGGACTTGAGATTGCAATGGCCGCCGACATTCGCATCGCACGCAAAGACGCCGGCAAGATCGGCTTGCCCGAAGTCAATCTCGGCGTGTTGCCCGGCACGGGCGGAACGCAGCGCCTGTCGCGCCTGGTAGGGAAGAGCCGCGCCATCGAATTGATGGTGACTGGCAATACTTTCTCTTTCGAAGAAGCAAAAGAGCTCGGCATCATCAACGACATCTACGAGCGCGACGGCTTCATGGAAAACGTCATGGAGTACGCGCGGCAGTTCTGTCCGCCCAACAAGGCCGCGAAAGCCGTCGGTCGCATTAAGCGCGCCGTGCAGACCGGATGGGAGATTCCCATGGAGTCTGCATTGGCCGTCGAACGCGAGAACCAGCAAATCCTGTTCCAGAGCGACGACGCGAAAGAAGGGCTGGCTGCGTATGTAGAAAAGCGGCCGGCGACGTTTACCGCGAAATGACGTTGCACTTAGCACTTGGCACTTAGCATTTGGCCAGCACCGGTCCGGGGTGAGTCAGCCACCCGTTTGAATGGCTCAATCCAAATGCCAAGCGCCCACCATGCAAAGCGGCTCAAGCTGCAATAAAGGATTTCATGCTATGCCCGGCAAAGTAGCCAAAATCGGAACCTTCAGCGAGTGGGTTGGTCTGTTCGACGAGTGGCGCAAAGAGATTGGCGTCGACCGCGACGAGATCGCCAGCTTCCATTTCGACACTCTCTACGGCGCCATCGAGACCGACGAAATCCAGTTCGGCCACTTCAAGGGCCGCCGCAAGTGGGAGAACCTGCGCCAAGTCCCCACACAGCAAATGCGCGATGCGCTCCTGAACATGATCGTCTATCAGGGGGATACCGAGTTTGCCAGCGTCGAGCAGCAGCGACACCTGTTCGAGACCGCTCCTACCGACTGGGATCGACGCGCTCTCACCCGAGTGATGATTGAAGAAATGCGTCACGGCTGGCAGATGTGTGCCCTTCTGCTCGACCACTTCGGCTACTCCGGCAAAGTGGAGGCACAGAAAATGCTGGAACGGCGCGCCTTCGAAAACCAGCGTCTGCTGGGAGCGTTCAATGTCGATGTCGACAACTGGATGGACTTCTTCACCTACACCGACTTCGTCGACCGCGACGGCAAGTTCCAGTTGCAGATGCTGAAGTATTCGGCGTTTGCCCCGCTCGGTCGCTCGATGTCGTACATGCTGCGTGAGGAAGCGTTTCACATGGGCACGGGCAACGATGGCCTCCGCCGCATCGTGCAGGCGGGCGTGATTCCGGGCTGGTTGATCCAGAAATATCTGAACAAGTGGATCTCCTGCTCCTATGATTTGTTCGGGACCGATCACTCATCATCGGCGCATTGGGCTTACGTGTGGGGCATCAAGGGGCGATACGACGAGCCCCAAAATCAAGATGCCGCGAAGCTCGATGAACTGAACGACTACAACCGGCATCTGTATCGGGACGAAGTAGCCGGATTGGTCCAGCGGCTGAATGGATTTCGGAAGCCGGGAGAGCGAGAGCTTTACGCCCCCGACCTCAAGTTCAACCGTGCGATCGGACAGTTCGCCAACCAGAAATGCCACGTCCAGACCGGAAAGCCGCTGGGCGACAAGCACTACGAACAGCACTTTCAGGAAGTCCTGCCGACCGCGGAGGACAAGAAGCTACTACTGGAAATCATCGCCAACGAAAAGAAATGGATTGCCGAGAAGGAAGGCGCGCGCGACCCCTTCCAGACGATCGGCGAGCCCCGCAAGTCGGCGATCAACCTGTAGGGCTTCCCCGCCTTCTCAATACGCGCTGCGTGGGTTCGGTCCGCCCCTCCGGACTGTTTGTCTGATGCAAGGGCCGACCGGTTGCACGCCCCATGCCTGGCCTTTCCTGTATTCTTTTCTGGAGTGTCCACCTCATCGCCAAACCGGATCTCGCTCCACGTCCATCCTCCCGTGGCGCGCATCACCCTGCACAATCCTCCTTTAAACATCATCGATTTTCCGATGATGGAACAATTGTCGGGGGCCATCACCGAAGCGGAAGCGCGTTCCGACGTCACCACCATGCTGCTCGCCGGATCCGACAAAGTCTTCTCTGCCGGTGTTGACGTCGCCGCCCACACACCCGATCGAGTGCAGGAAATGCTTACGAAATTTCACGCCGTGTTCCGGGCACTGATCTCCTCGCGCAAGGTTTCCGTGGCCACGGTGCACGGACATTGTCTGGGCGGTGGAGCTGAGTTGGCGATCCTCTGCGACATCGTGATTGCCTCCGAGTCGTCCACCTGGGGGTTCCCGGAGATCTCGCTAGGATGCTTCCCGCCGGTCGCGGCCACTGCCCTCGCCGCGCTCGCCGGCCAGAAGCACGCCGCCGAAATGATTCTGACCGGTCGCAAATTCGACGGCCTAGAGGCGCGCTTTCTCGGCCTAGCCAACTGGGCCGTGCCCGATCACCAAGTGAAAGAGAAGGCCGACGAGGTGATCGCCCGACTGTCCAAACTGAGTGCTGCCGCACTGGCCATGGCGAAAAAAGCGATCTACACGTGGGACTCGATGCATTTCGACAAAGGCCTGGCGCGCGCCGAGAAGATCTATTTAGAAGAGTTGATGCAAACTGAGGATGCGCGAGAAGGTGTTGCAGCATTCCTCGAGAAAAGGGAACCGAAGTGGAAAGGAAAGTAAAGAGTGTGGAAAGGCCCAAGCCGAGCCTGGGCGCGCTCGCTCCATACTCATAGCTCGAAGCTCAGGGCTCTTTCTGAAGACCGACGACTAGCGACTGACTCTTGATCACCGACTGCCACATCCACATTTCCCCGATGGACATGTTCAAGCCGTCGGCTTTCGAGTTGATGCGGACCGAGCGCAAGAACTTCGCCCAGATCGAAGAATATTGCCACTCTCCCAAGGCCTTCCTCACGTACCTGGATGCATGCGGCATCGACCGTGCCGTCCTGATCAACTACGTGGCGCCGGAAGTCATCGGATTCACTCCAGCCGTAAATCAATTCGTGGTCGAATACGTAAAAGAAGATCCCAAGCGGCTGATCCCGTGTGGCAGCCTGCACCCGCGGCACACGGCCAATATTCTCGCGGACGTGGAGCACCTCCTACGCCTGAAGATCGCCATGATCAAGATTCATCCGCCGCACCAGTTGCTATTTCCGAACGACTACCTGAACGGTGTGACGGAGTTGGAGATCATCTATCGCGCAGCCGAGGCCAACGGGATCCCGGTGATGATTCACACCGGGACGTCGATCTTCCCCGGCGCTCGCAACAAATACGGCGACCCGGTCTATGTGGACGATGTCGCGGTCGATTTTCCCAAACTGAAAATTCTGCTGGCCCACGGCGGACGACCGCTGTGGATGGACACGGCGTTCTTCCTGGTGCGGCGCCATCCAAATGTCTATCTCGACATCAGCGGAATTCCACCGAAGACTTTGCTTCAGTATTTTCCACGCCTGGAGGAGATCGCGCACAAGACGCTATTCGGAACGGACTGGCCGGGTCCGGGCGTTCCCGACGTCAAGAAAAATCTGGACGACTTCCGCGACCTGCCACTGAAACGTGAGGTGCAGGAACAAATTCTGAGCCGCACAGCGCTCGGAATCTGGCCTGGATGAGATTGCCGCCTTTGGCGGCCGGGCAGGCGAGGGTGCCTACATGGGTTGTCGCGCCGACGCGAGGGATCTGGAGGGACGGGCGTCTCGCCCGTCCAGTCGGACGGGGACCGCCCGACTCTCCAAGGCGCCGCAGTCGCGTTGACAAGCGGCTACTTTCCAGCAGCCTTGCCGTTTGCCACGCCCATCAATTCGTCCGCCAGGGCATTCGCACCGTAGATGGTTCGCAACGCTTCCTGGATTCCGCGCGAATCTACGTGCACCGCTCGAGCCACTTTGTCGTCGTAGACAAAGTTCCATGCCAGCGACTCGATGTTGCCGTCGAAAATGATGCCCACGACCTCACTGTTCTTGTTCACCGTCGGACTGCCTGAGTTGCCGCCAATAATGTCTGCGGTCGATACGTAGTTCAGTGGAGTTGTCAGCTTCAGCTTCGATTTCGCTTTCATCCAGCTGTCGGGCAGCTGATACGGTGGCTTGTTGTCGTGCTCGGCAGCATGAGCGAAACCGCCGGCGAAGGTCGTGAAGTACGGAATCTTCTTGCCGTTCTCTCCGTAGCCCTTCACCGCACCATAGCTCAGTCGCAACGTGAAGGTAGCGTCGGGCGGCTGGTTGTAGCCGTTCTTCGCGAACCGAGCCCGGACGATGGCCGCTCCGTCGCGTCGTTCCACAGAGTCGACCTGATCGTCATATTGCTTGCGTACGGCGTGCGCGTCCGGATCGATCAGGCGCATCAAAACGATCAGAGGATCGGTGGAAGCTTGCACCACGCTGGCTCCTCCCTGGTACAACTGTTTGCGCACCCCGACATCCTCCAGCTTGCTGTTGTCGATTAGTTCCTTCGCAGCATCTTCAGGACTCTTGCCGTTGAGCGCTTTCTGCACGACAGGATTGTCGGCCCCGAGAGCATCGCGCATCTGTGCCAGCGAGTCAGCGAGGGTTGCAGTCTCGAGCGACTTGTACAGCGGCGCCGTGGAGAACAGTTCTTGCTCCAGCGAAGGCAGAGCGGAATCGCGATACTCGCGCAGGCGCTGGTCGCTCGGCTTGGTCTTTTCCTCGGTGGCCCGAACAATCCAGCGGGCGAAATACGCGAGCTGTGAGTTGAAGCCCCGCGTCTTCTCCACATAAGTGAAGGGCAGGTAGATTTCACGTTGCAGCTTGACCGCCGCCGCAATTTCATCCCACGGGTTGCCGGCGGCACTGTTCTTGGCATCCGCCTTGAAGGCGCCCGCCAGCTTGTCTTCGTCCGCCTGCTTGCTCGCCATGGCTGACTTGTCCTGCAGCCCCTCCAGGTAGCCGGTAATGGCCTTGAAGGAATTCTGATAGCTGAAAACTTCTTCCTTGGCGATGCGCGCATTCTCCTCCGACTGGTCGCTGAAACTCTGTAGCAACGCGATGCGCCGTTGGTAAGTCTCCAGGCGCGAGGGATAATCCACATCCCGCAGGAATTCCAGCTGAGCCATGGTGCGCAGGCGCCCCGTTGATCCCGGGTGCCCCGAGACAAAAATCAGGTCATTGTCCTTCACGCCGCTCTTTGACCAGCGCAGGTAGTGCTCGATATGAGCTGGCTTGTCGTTTTCGTACACACGGAAGAAAGTAATGTCGAGATCGTACCGCGGGTAGGTGAAGTTGTCGGGATCGCCTCCAAAAAAGGCCGCGTCAAACTCCGGCGCAAACACCAGGCGGACGTCGGTGTACTTCTTGTACTTGTAGAGGTTATAGACCTCGCCGGAATAGAACGTCACCACGTCGCAGCGCATTCCCGTCGAAGTGGCACAGTCCTTCTCGATCTGCGACATGGCCACGCGCTGGGCTCGACCCGCGTCGGCCGTCGACATCTCTGCTTTCACCCCGGCGTTCACCTTCGCTGTGACATCCTCAATGCCCACCAAAACATTTAGTTCGAGGTCGGGACACTTTCCTTCCTCGGCCTGGTTCTTGGCATAGAAGCCGTCCTTGATGTAGTCGTGTCCGTGGGTGGATAGCTGCTGCACGCAGGTTGCGCCGACATGGTGGTTGGTGAAAGCCAGACCGTCCGCCGAGACGAACGAGCCGGAACCACCGTTATTGAAACGAACCGACGAGAACTGGACATGATTGAGCCACTGCTGGCTCGGTTTGAATCCATATTTTGCTTTGACTTTGTCTTTAGGAAAGGCGTTATACAGCCACATGCCCTCGTCGGCCGCTGAGACTGTGCTCAGGGCGTAACAAGACAGCAGAACGAGAGGAAGAAAGGCGTGTTTCATCAATAACTCCGAATAAAAAATGTGGCCGGGCACAGGCTCGTGCGCAACCAATAAGCAAACATTTCAGTATACGCTCGCGATGCGGCCAACCCCGGCAAGCGGTTGGAAAGTCAGGCATTTTCGGGTATAACAAAAGGTTGCGGACTGCGCGTTCGATCCCCCGTGGGCCGGCAACAGAAGACATCCAGAGGTCTTGCGAGGGAGTATGTCTAGCCTAACCACCACCCACGCTCCGAAGGGACTTGAAGGCGTCGTTGCCACCAACTCCACGATCTGCTACATCGATGGCGACCATGGCGTTCTGGCATACCGCGGTATCGATATTCACGACCTCGCTGATCAGTCCACCTTCGAAGAGACCTGTTACCTGCTCTGGTTTGGACGTCTGCCCAAGCGCAACGAACTGCGCGAACTGCGCGATCGCTTGGCCGAAGAACGCAAACTCGACGCTTCGATCATCAACCTGCTGCGCATCGCTCCCAAACAAGCGCTTCCGATGGATGTGCTTCGTACTGCGGTTTCCGCGCTTTCCTTCTACGATCCTGAGTTCCAGCGCAACGATCACGACGCCAATGTCCACAAAGCCATCCGCCTGACGTCGCAGATCGCCATGATCGTGGCTGCGTATGATCGCATCCGCAAAGGCAGAGAAGTCGTCGAACCCGATCGAAACCTGTCGCACGCGGCCAATTTCCTTCTGCTGTTAAATGGCGTCGCTCCCTCGCGAACAGCCGAGCGGGCGTTGGACATCGCCCTCATCCTGCATGCTGACCACGAGCTGAACGCTTCCACGTTTGCGGCGCGCGTGACCGCCGGCACGTTGTCTGACATGCACTCCGCCGTAACGTCCGCCATCGGCGCCCTCAAGGGACCGCTCCATGGTGGCGCCAACGAGGCTGTGTTCCATATCCTGATGGCCATTGATCGCGATGGCGTCGACCCGGTCGACTACATCAAGGGCATGCTCGCGCAGAAGAAAAAGGTGCCCGGATTCGGACACCGCGTCTACCACACCGAGGATCCCCGCGCCACGCACCTCCGCAAGATGTCGCGCGACCTGGGCCAATCGAGCGGCGAGCCCAAGTGGTTTGAGATCTCCAACAAGATCGAGGAGTTCGTGCGCGCCGACAAGAAGCTCAATGCCAACGTCGACTTCTACTCCGCTTCCACCTATCACACCTTGGGCATTGACGTGGATCTGTTCACGCCTGTGTTCGCGGTCTCGCGCATCAGCGGCTGGTCTGCGCACATCATCGAGCAACTGGATGACAATCGCCTCATTCGTCCTCGTGCGGACTATCTTGGACCTGTGTATCCGGCAAAGTACGTGCCGATGGACGCGCGCTAGCCCGAAAGTTGTTGCGTCAAAGTTGTTGCGTCTTTGAGATCGTCCTAACGGACTACGATCACCCCCGTTTTAGGCTTCCCCGGGTTCGCCTGCCAGCCATAAACCTCGTAACACGACCTATGACCTGGGTAACCCGAATGTAACCAAGGGTTGACAAAACTGTAAGTCTTTCGCTCTGAGCGTTTTCCCGACAATCGACCGTCCCCCAACGATGGTAACTAGACCTTTGGTACTTGAGTCCTCTCCGGCACGCTTATAGCTTTGTCTAGTTGAAGTTGCAAGATTATGGGGAACATCCCGTTGGGGCGCGGGCGTTGCATCCGAACGGAACAGTCGTTGCCCGGGCAGCAATGCCCGATGGATTCTATTTTGCCGACTCCGAGTTTCACGGCCCCTTTTTAAACGTGAACTCTGTGAGAGGTGCGAACATGACGAAACTCAAATCAGTATTGTGGCTGGCAGCTTTGGCGGCACTCCTTACCGTGCCCAGCGCTGCACAGTCGGATTACAAGGTGATCGCGGTCGAAAACGGCGGCACCATCAGCGGCACGGTGAAATGGTCCGGCACACTCCCCAAGCTAACTGCGGTGCTCATCAATAAAGATTCGGAAGTCTGTGACCCGCAAGGCCAGAAAAGACGCGACCTCGAACGGCTGCTGGTGGGCGCGAACGGCGGCGTCGCCAATACGGTCGTGTTTCTGAAGAACGTCACCAAGGGTAAGGCCATGGACCTTCCTGAGACCCGTCAGGCGCTGAACCAAAGGACGTGCCGTTACGAGCCGCACGTGCTCCTCGTTCCGGGCAACGGAACGGTTCACTTGCGAAGCAGCGATCCAATTCTGCACACGGTTCATATGTCAGGTGCTTCCGACTACAACCTGCCCTTTCCCTTCGCGAACCAGACCATCACGCGTACCATGAATCGCGAGGGCCTGGTCGATCTGCGCTGCAACGCCGGACATGTCTGGATGAATGCCGAGATGATGGTGGTTTCCCATCCCTACTATGCAGTTACCGACGAAGACGGCAACTTCCGTCTCACCAACGTTCCGCCTGGCGAATACCAGATCGAAGCCTGGCACGAGGGTTGGAAGGTGGTGGGGCAGGGAACTCTTTACGACGTGATGACTCAGGTGCGGGTGCAGCGCCCCATCTTCTCCGAACCGCTGGAGTGGACGAAGCAGATAACCGTACCCGCGAATGGCGCGATTAGTGTGAATTTTGTCGTCTCGGACCGGAGACCAGAACTGGCCTCCAATCAATAGATCCGCTGGGTTCCTGCCCGCTTGGACGGCAGTGATCGCCCTCCATGCGGACGCCCGCACTGCGCACCTCAGCGTAGAATGGAATCGGAGATTCCATGCGGCGGGTTTACCTCGACAATAGTGCCACCACGCCCGTGCTTGCCGAAGTGCTGGAGGCGATGCAGCCTTATTTCGGTGAGCGCTTCGGGAATGCCTCGTCTATTCACCACCACGGCCAGGAGACTCGAGCTGCGGTGGAAAACGCGCGCGAGTCAGTGGCAGCGCTGTTGGGATGCCGCGCAGCGGAAGTCGTCTTCACGAGCGGCGGCACGGAGGCCGATAACCTCGCGATTTTCGGCATTGTAGGCGAAGGCGAGCACGTCATCACCTCCACCATCGAACATCATGCTGTCCTGAACGCCTGCAAGCACCTCGAGTCGGATGGATGCGAAGTGACCTATCTCCCGGTGGACGGTCGCGGGCGAGTTGATCCCGACGATGTGCGGCGAGCGTTGCACCCGAAGACCAAACTCATCACGGTGATGATGGCCAACAACGAGACGGGTGTTCTTCAGTCCGTGCACGAGATCGGCAAGATCGCAGCTGAAGCAGACGTGTATTTCCACACCGATGCCGTGCAGGCCGCTGGCAAAGTACCCGTGGATGTAAGTCAGATCGCTTGCGACCTCCTGGCGATCTCCGGTCACAAGATCCACGCGCCCCAAGGCGTGGGCGCGCTTTATGTCCGTAAGGGAACGCAACTGGCGCCCATGTTGTACGGCGGACGTCACGAGCGCTCACGCAGAGCCGGCACAGAGAACGTCCCCGGCATTGTGGGCTTGGGGAAAGCAGCGGAACTCGCCCGTATCGGCCTGCAACAAGGCGATGATCAGAGATTGGCATCGAAGCGTGACCGTCTGGAGCGAGCCTGGCTGCAAGTCGAGTCGACCGGGGTCAACGGCGAGGGTGCTCCACGCGTGCCCAATACCACTAGCATGTACGTCGAGTCCATCGACGGTGAAGCGCTGGTGATTGCGCTCGACCTTCAGGGATTGGCCGTGTCGACCGGCGCCGCGTGTTCCTCGGGAGCAATCGAGCCATCGCACGTCCTGACCGCGATGGGCCTGCGAGCCGACCGTGCCCGCGCCAGCGTCCGCGTCAGTCTGGGGAAGCAGAATACGGACGACGAAGTCGATTTTGCGATCGGCCTCGTCCCTGAAACAATAGCGAGGTTGCGTGAGTTGTCACCGATGTGGGGGAAGACAGCTTCGAGCCTTGCGCTACGAGCTTCGAGCAAGCAACTCTAAGTCCTTGAGCCGGCCCAGCTACATCCAATGCAGAGAGGCGCAAGACTCTGCGGCCTGAGATATCTCGCTCGGAGCTCAGAGCTCGACTCGTAGCATTAAGAGGAACTGAGAACTGAAGTTGATGACGAACCGAACCATTGCCGTAGCCATGTCCGGAGGAGTCGACTCGTCGACCGTCGCAGCCGTGCTGCGCGCTGACGGCCACAGCGTGGTTGGGCTCACCATGCAACTCTGGAACCAGCGCCGCCTCGCCGGTTACGAAGGCATGCCCGAAACCGTCCAGGGGCGCTGCTGCTCGCTCGACGACGTCTACGACGCGCGCCGTGTCGCCCAAACCATCGGGATTCCCTATTACGTGGTCAATCACGAAGAGCGCTTCGAGCGCGAGGTTGTCCGCCCCTTTGTCGAGGATTACCTCGCCGGCCGCACACCTATTCCATGCAGCCTGTGCAACAACCATCTCAAGTTCGACCAGTTGCTGATCGTGACCCGCCAGATCGGCGCCGACACGCTGGCCACCGGCCACTACGCGCGCGTGGAATTCGACGAGACTCGCAGCCGCTGGCTCCTCAAGCGCCCTGCCGATCTAGCCAAGGATCAGACCTACTTTCTGTTCGGGTTGACGCAGGAGCAGCTGAGCCGAACCATCTTCCCTCTGGGCGGGATGACCAAGCCCGAGGTGCGGGAATTGGCCCGCCAGCACGGCCTTGCACTGGCCGAGAAGCCAGATTCGCAAGAGATCTGCTTTGTTCCCGGTGGCGACTACAAACGCTTTCTCGATGCCTATCTCACCGAACAACGCGAGTCTCTGCCCGATACGTCCGGAGAGCTTGTCACGACCGGCGGCCGGGTCATTGGCGAGCACCACGGCATCCACAACTTCACGGTGGGACAGCGCAAAGGCCTAGGCGTAGCCACCGGTTCTCCACTCTACGTGATCCAGATCAAGCGTGACGCGGGTCAGGTTGTCGTTGGCAACAGCGAAGACCTCTACTCGAGGACTCTGCGTGCCAAGCGCGTGAACTTGATTGCTGTCGAGGACGTCAAGCAGCCGATGCGGGTCACCGTAAAGATTCGTCACCGCCACGAGCCTGCCCCCGCCACGCTCGAGAAGTCCGGCGACGACGAACTGCTGGTGACTTTCGACCACCCGCAGCGTGCGATCACCCCCGGCCAAGCCGCAGTGTTCTATGACGGCGACGTCGTAGTAGGCGGCGGCTGGATCGTCTGACCATCAGCAAACCGACTCACTGAACTCAACCTGTCATCCCTGTCATCCTGGTGAGGCGAAAGCCGAACGCAGTCGAAGGACCACGCGAAGGCTGACAAACCACGAACGTCCAGGCCATTCTCAACCGCGGACCTCTGACGCCCGTTTCCATTCCCATCCGCATGCGAGCTTCCTGTAAGCGTGGTTTCCCCGCAGCATATAATCTGAAACCCGTGGCCTCCCCAAACTCCAGCCGAGTCCCGACGAATGACGCTCCCTCGTTCTGGCAAGCAAGGTGTGAAGACCGGTACTGCCGGACTGATCGCCTACGCGATATACGCAACCTTCCACCTCCCGGAAAGGTACTGGGCGGTATTCACAGCGCTGGTCGTGACGCAGGCAAACCTCGGTGCGTCGTGGAACGCGGCGCTGTACCGCACCCCCAAGACGTTACATCCTCCAGCGAGAAATTTCTCTAGATTGTGGAATTCTTGCTCAGCCAGGAAGCAGGCCTGTCCGTTTTGTGATCCCCATGTTGTTGATTATAAACATGTTGGTAGCTAGTTCCAAACGCAGTCATTGGCACCGTAGCTGCAAAACCAAGGGGAGAAGTCTGCCCGGGTGCCCGTGTTCTCGTCCGAATGTAGGGTCTGCTCTAAAGGAGGAGCCAAAGCATGAAAGCATTTCTGATTGCAGTGACGGCCAGCGTGCTGTGGGTGGGGGTTGCCGCCGCTCAGCAGCCTGCGGCGCAAGCCGCGGGATCCGCGAGCCAGTCGAATGCCGGTTCTGTCAACGGTCAGCGTGCGCAGGTGAATTCGCAGACGTCGGAACAAACCGCCGCGCATGCCACGAGCTCAGCGGGAAGCGCGGGTGCCGCCGTGGCACAGGGCACTACCATTCAGGCGGTGCTCGCCAAGCCGGTCGATTCCCGTAAGAGCAAGGTCGGGGACGCGGTCGTTGCCAAAGCGACTCAGGATGTGAAGTCCGACGGCCAAGTGGTTGTCCCAAAAGGAACGAGGCTACTCGGCCACGTGACCGAAGCGAGGGCCAAAGCGAAAGGCGAGTCTGATTCGGCGCTCGGAATTGCATTTGACAAAGCCGTCCTGAAGGATGGGCGCGAGCTTCCGCTGCCACTCAGCATTCAGGCACTCGCCGTCACTCAAGCCCGTGCGTCTGCCGCCATGGAAGGCGAGAGCATGATGGGAAGTCCGGCCATGAGTACAGGAGGCCATGCTAGCGGCGGACTGCTGAGCGGCGCCACAGCTCCTGTAGGCGCGGTGGCGGGTACCGCCACCAACACGCTGGGATCGGCAGGCACCACGGCGGGCGGGGCAGTGCATGGTGCTACTGAAGGAATGACATCCGGAGGCTCTCTGACTTCCTCAGCCCATGGAGTCGTCGGCATACCCGGAATGTCGTTGAGCGGCCAAGCTTCCTCTTCGGCGCAAGGGTCGGTAATCACTTCGCAAGGCCAGAATGTTCACCTCGACAGTGGCACCCAAATGGTGCTGCGAGTGAATGCTCAGTAACAACCGACAGTCCAATGAATTGCGAAAGGCGGCGTTTAATGCGCCGCCTTTTTTTGGTACGCCGAGCATGATCGATCGCTTGGAGGTGAGAGTCCTGTTCACAACCTGATGAGGGTGAAGTGATGCGCAAGCCAGGGGCGGACTGCTCCATAGGAGCGTTGAGCCGGGGTAATTCCCGAGGAGCAAAGGCGTCGCGGGGGGCCTTTCGACTACGTTCGGCTTTCGC
>Ga0137418_10003382_pt1 | contig 14666 bp, 12 predicted proteins | sample CZODoug3_1_2_16f_FD_122242 | JGI IMG/M metagenome (GOLD analysis project Ga0137418, IMG submission 122242) | Vadose zone soil fungal communities from Angelo Coast Range Reserve, California, USA - CZODoug3_1_2_16fungal (Hybrid Assembly) | ecosystem: Environmental > Terrestrial > Soil > Vadose... | reverse complement strand
TGATCGTGCCCTGGATGTGGACGCACCCCGCGTGGATCGCCGCCAGCGCGTTCGCCACGGCGAGGCCGCTGTCGTTGTGGGGATGAATACCGAGCGGCGTGCCGAGTTGCGCGCGCACGTCGCGCAAATCGATCAGGTTAACTTCGCTCACTCGCTCCGATAGTCCGGCCGCGTCCCAATCCCGCTGCAGCTCGAGAAACTTTGCGACGCGCTCACGATTTTCGTTATGTGCGGATTCCGAATCCTCATCACTAAGTCCGCGCAGGAAGAATGCCGGAATTTGATCCGTAGGCTGCATTTCGCCGAGCAAGGCCGCGTCCTCGTCAACCCAGCGAAAACGCCCCGCTGACGTTCTCACTACCGCGCGCTGTGTGCGCTCAGTAATACGCACGCGAATGCGGTCTGGCAGAACGCGCGAAACGATTGCCGTTTTTACCCACGGCAAACGTTCAATGCGTTCGTTGATACCGTTGAGATCAGCTTGCCAGACACCAGTCTTGTCGACTGACTGCCTGACCAGCGCCTGAATCTCAGCCGGCTGCAACCGGGATGTGCCCTGCACTTCAACATTTCGTAATTGAAAAAAGCTCGCCGAAGCGGCGGCACGATAGCCGGCGAAAACGAGAACGCCGATAACAATCGCCAGTGCCAGTTTCAGAAACGCAGGAACGTAACCAAGCAAGGAACGCAACCGCGCGCTGAACGGTTCGCCGTCGTTTTCACGTCGCGCGGGCTTCTGTGTCACTGCCCCGGAACGTGGCTGACCGGCGATACCAGAACGGTTGCCAACTTTTTGTGCGATCAACTGCTCTCTCATGTCGGCTCCTTTTCTTCCGGGACGTCGGTCGTCCGGCTGTCTTTGTTCTCATTCGCGCGCCAGAGCTCCACTTCATATTCCAACTCGATGCCGTGCTCGCGCTTGACGCGTTCACGCACTTCTTCGGCGAGCGCCAGCGCGTCTTCGGCTTTGGCGCCGTCTTCGGTGACGATGAAGTTTGCGTGAACGGGAGAAATGACTGCGCTGCCTTTGCGCGCGCCTTTCATGCCCATCTCATCAATCATTTTGCCGGTGCCGACCGTTGCTGCCGGCGGATTTTTGAAGAAGCAACCGGCCGAACGCGAGCCATGCGGCTGCGTTGCCATGCGTCGCGACTTTGCATCTTCCATGCGCGCGCGAATTTTTTCCGGATCGTCGGGCGTCAAACGCAACGTCCCTCCCAACAACAATTCGCCTTCTTTGAACGACGTATGCCGGTAATTCCATTGCACTTCATTCCCCGGAATCTCCACGACTTTTCCTTCGCGCGCCACGCGCACAGTCTCGGTCACAGTTCCGATCTCGTGTCCGTAGGCGCCGGCGTTCATCCAAAGCGCGCCCCCGACTGTTCCCGGAATTCCGCCCAGACCTTCGATTCCCGAAAGCCCACGGCGCGAGACATCAATGCACAGTCGCGGTAGTGAATAGCCAGCCGGCACCGAAACGCGCTCGCCGTCAAACTCCAGCTCGCCTTTAAGTTCTTTAAGACTCAGGACTACGTAGCGATGATCGCCGTCGTCGGCGAGAATGTTGCTGCCCGAGCCCAGGGCCCGCCAGCCAATGGCAGCCTGGTCCATCTCATGGACCACCGCCGCGGCCTGTGCTTCAGTCGCCGGCGATAGGACCCAATCAATAGCACCGCCGACACGCAGACTGGTTAAGTCGGCAAAACGACGGCCACGCTCAGCGCGCACGCCAAGCCGCGCGACAATCTCTTCCAGTGACTGGTCCCGTTGGCGGAATTTGTTTTCGTCGTTTTCAGGCATAACTCAAAACCAGCAAACCCACAATTTGCTTTACACACTCTTAGCTTCAGTTCGCTCCCGAAGCAGTTCCAGCAGTTGATCGCTTACGCGGCTCACAGTTCCAGCGCCCAAAGTCAAAACCAAATCACCAGGCTGCACATAATCGCGCAAAGCCGACGCGGCATTCTCAAGCGCGCCGATGTAGCGCACATCTTTGTGGCCAAAGCGTTTGATGGCCGCAGTCAGCGTTTCGGCGGTGGTGCCCTCGATCGGATCTTCGCTCGCCGCATAGATATCAGTAATAAAAAGCGTGTCGGCATTGTTGAAAGACCGCGCGAACTCTTCCATCAGATCGTGCGTGCGGCTGTAGCGATGTGGCTGGAACAACACCACGATGCGCCGGCCGCCGGAGCCGATCTTTGCCGCTGCCAGCGTCGCTTTTACTTCAGTGGGATGATGGCCGTAATCATCTACGATCATTACACCGTTCAGCTCGCCCTTGGATTGAAAGCGGCGGCCCGCACCGTTAAATTCCGCGAGCGCTTCAGCGATCTGGGTGAACGGCACATCCAACTCAAAACCGACGGCGATGGCAGCCAGGGCGTTGTAAACGTTATGCAGGCCGGGCACGCGCAGGGCGATGTCGCCGACAACATCCGCGCCATGCCAAACCGTGAAGATCGAACCAAAGCTCTGGTCGTAACGAATGTTATGCGCCGAGATATCAGCCTGCGCACTCAAGCCATAAGTGATGCGCCGGCGCTCAATGTGCGGAATGATCGCCTGCACGTTTGGATCATCGAGGCAAAGAACCGAGGCGCCGTAAAAGGGCACGCTATTCACAAATTTCGTAAAGCAGGTGCGTACATCGTCCATGTCGTGGTAGTAGTCCATGTGCTCGCGATCGATATTCGTCACCACAGCGATGGTGGGAATAAGCATCAGGAACGAGCGGTCACTTTCATCAGCCTCAACTACCATTAGATCGCTTGTGCCCAGATGCGCGTTCGATCCGAAAGCGCCTACCACACCACCAACCACTATGGTCGGATCCATTCCTGCGTGACCTAAGACTGTGGCGACCATCGACGTTGTTGTTGTCTTTCCATGCGAGCCGGCAACTGCAACCGTGTGCGGCTTGAGCCGCATTAGTTCCGCTAACATTTCCGCGCGCGGTATCACCGGAATAGAGCGGTGATGCGCTTCGATAATTTCAGGGTTGTCGTCGCGCACTGCGGTCGAGCGGACGACTACGTGCGCGTCGCCAACATTTTCTCCGTTATGACCTTCAGCGAAATCGATGCCCATCTGTTGCAGGCGATCCGTCACGCTCGAACGCTTTGCGTCAGAACCTGAGACGCGAAAGCCCAGATTCACCAGCACCTCGGCGATACCGGACATGCCGATGCCACCAATGCCGACGAAGTGAACGTGTTGAATGCGACGAAACATTTTTTTAGTCAGTAGTTAGTTGTCAGTAGTCAGTAGTCGGTCTTTCGTTTTTGGTCTTTGGTCTTTCGTCTTTCGTCTTTCGTCTTTCGTCTTTCGTCTTTGAAATTTGTAATCTGGAATCTGGAATTTGTAATTTCGCTTTTCTGCTTACCGCTTACTGCCTTCTGCCTCCTGCCTTCTGGCTACTGCCTTCTTTCCACCATTCCCTCAATCAGCTCAACCACCTTGGCAGCCGCGTCGCCACGCGATAACGAGCGGGCGGCGTGCTCCATGGCTGTTACCTTTTCCGGCTGGCCAACCAAGGCTGCAATCTCGCTCGCCAATCTTTGCGGCGACAAGTCCTGTTGCAAGATCATCTTCCCTGCTCCCGCTGCTGCCATTGCTTCCGCGTTCTTACGTTGATGATCGTCGGCGGCGAACGGAAACGGAATCATCAGCGAAGCCTTGCCGGCCGCGATCAACTCTGCAGTAGTAGTTGCGCCCGCGCGACAAATCACCAAATCAACCTCGGTAAAAGCAGCGACCATGTCGTCTATGTACTTTCTAACGTCGGCTTGCGCGCTCCAGCTCTCGTTCGCGTAGCCGGATAAGACCTGATCGTGATCCGCCTCGCCGGTTTGATGGGTAACGCGCAACTTGTTCTTGACTTCAGCCAGCAGCGGCAACGCGCCAACCATCGCCTGGTTAATTGCATGCGCGCCCTGCGAGCCGCCAAAAATCAATACTGACAACCGTGAAGGGTTGCGCGGCTTTTCCGGTATCTCAAAGAACTCGCGCCGCACCGGATTGCCGGTAACAACACCCTTGCCGCGAAAGAACGGTAGCGCAGCTTCGAAAGAAACTGCTGCCTTGTCAATAAAACGTGCCAGCACGCGATTAGTCCAACCCGGAAGCGCGTTGGCTTCCATTACCAGGGTCGGCAACCTTGCGAACGATGCGGTCAAAAGAACTGGTCCCGAAACATAGCCGCCGGCGCCAATAACCACATCTGGCTGAAACTCATTAATCAGCGCTCGTGCCTGCCGCAGACTTCTTGGCAATATCAACAGTCCGCGGGCGCGGGCCGCGACTCCAACGTTTTTCAGTCCTGCACTGTCAATGAGCGAAAGTTCAAGTCGCGCTTGTGGAACTAACTTGTTTTCAAGCCCGCGAGCCGTACCAACAAACTTAACTTCCGAGTCGGGATGCCGGCGGACAATTTCTTTCGCGACCGCAATGCCCGGATAAATGTGGCCGCCTGTGCCGCCCGCGGCTATCAGTACGCGCATCGCATTATCCAAAGCGCGATGAAGCCACGCGTCTCGCCGGCGCCACGCGCAGTCTGCGCGGCTCTCTCGCTGCTTCACCGCGTGCGGACTTGAGTTGCGAGAAACTTACTGAACCCGAGGCGTGCTGCGAAATGTTTAGCAGAATGCCAACTGCCGCCAGCGTCGGCACCAGCGATGACCCACCGTAAGAAATGAACGGCAGCGGAATCCCTTTCGTCGGAACCAGCGACAGCACGACGCTGATGTTAAAAAGCGCCTGGGTCACAATTCCCGTCACCAAACCCAACGACAGCAGCATGCCGAAACGATCTGGCGCCAACAGCGACGTACGAATGCCGCGCCACAAGAACAGCGCGAAGATCAGCAGCACGGTCAGTGTTCCAATAAGTCCAAGTTCTTCGCCGATGACTGCAAAAATAAAATCAGAATGTGCGAATGGCAGAAACATCATTTTTTGCTTGCCTTGCGCAAAGCCCAATCCGTTTGGACCACCCGAACCGATCGCGATCAGCGACTGTACTACCTGAAAACCGCTGCCCTGCGGGTCTGCCCAGGGATCGAGAAACATGATCATGCGCCGCATGCGGAACGGGACGAAAATTAATAAACCCGCCACGCCAACCAGGGCCGGGGCCGCGACCATTCCCAAATGCAACAAGCGCGCGCCCGCCGTGTAGATCAGAACGCCAAAGATGACTGCCAACATCATCGCTGTTCCCAGGTCCGGCTCGTCGACTACAAGCACGGCCAGCAAGCCAGTAATGAAAGCGCATGGGACAAAAGTGCGCCCGAACGATTGCTCATCGCCGGCGTGCCTCTCGAGGAAGTACGCCAGGAAGAGTGCCAGAACGAGTTTTGATAATTCCGACGGCTGAATTGAAAACCCTTTGAACTTGATCCAGCGATGGGCGCCGTTAACTCTTCCAAACGCAAAGACAGCCAGCAGCATCAGTACCGTTAATAAAAGCAGGCCATAAACAATGCGGCGATCGCGCAGCCGGTTGTAATCAAACTGCATGGTGGCGAGCATCACCACGAACCCAATGGACGTCCAGATGCCCTGCTTGATCACGTAATAATACTGATTGCCATTTTCGCGTTGGGCAATCACCGCCGAGGCGCTGTAAACCATGACTACGCCAAACAGCGCCAATCCTATGGTCGCCGCGAACAGCCATTTGTCCGGATAAAGCTTCTTAGCCATCGGTTAAGCCTGGTCCAACGTCCAAAGTCCATGTCCAACGTCAAGAGGAACGACTTTGGACTTTGGACCTTAGACTTTGGACCTCTTCTTTAAAGACGCGGCCGCGATGTTCGAAACTGTCGAACATATCGAAGCTCGCGCACGCCGGCGCCAACAAGACGATGTCGCCTAGTTGCGCAGCCTCGAACGAAAGTGTCACTGCGTCTTTCATGTTGCCGGCAAACACTGTCGTTGCAACTTCTGCCAACTCGCCGGCGATTGTTTGCGCATCCTCGCCAATCAGAACCAGCTTGCGCACCTTGTCCTGGATCAGCGGCGCTAGCGGCAGATAGGGCGCCTTCTTTCCACGTCCGCCCAGGATTAAAATTATCTTCCCCGGCTGGTCGGCGAAAGCTTCCAGCGCCTTAAGCGTGGCATCGACGCTCGTCGCTTTTGAGTCGTTATAAAAGTGGACCGAATTCAATTCAGTAACAAACTCAAGGCGATGTTCGACCGGCTCAAAATTCTTGAGCGTTTCGCGCATCGAATCCGGCGGAGCGCCGCAGGCCTGGCCCGCTGCCAACGCAGCCAGCACATTCTCAACATTGTGCAAGCCACGCAGTTTCATTTCATCGCGCTGCAGTAAAACCTTTTCGCCATCTTTAGTGCGCGAAACGATCTCGCGGCCTCGCAGGAACAGTCCTTCATCAAGTTCCTGTTTGACGCTGAACCTGGCCACATGTGCTCGCAGACCGTTTGCCCAACTCGAAACGATCTCGTCGTCTGCATTCAGAATCGCCAGGTCGTCCGCAACCTGGTTCATAAAAATCCGGTGCTTGGCGCCGGCGTAGTCACTTATTGATTCGTAACGATCCATGTGATTCGGCGTAACGTTTAAGACAGCGGCAACGGCCGGATGAAAATCCTTAATCGTCTCCAACTGAAAACTTGATAGCTCGGCAACTGTCCAGCCATCGTCGCGCGAACTCTCAACCAGCGAAATCAGTGGCGTGCCGATGTTGCCACCTACCTGCGTGGGCACACCTGCGTTTTTCAAAAATTCTCCAACGAGCGTCGTTGTCGTTGTCTTGCCATTCGAGCCCGTTATCGCCACGATGCGCCCGCGCAAAAATCGCGACGCCAGCTCAACTTCTCCAACCACTTCCGCGCCGGCCCGTTCCGCATAGCGAATAGGAATGGATTTCGTCGGCACTCCCGGACTGACCACCGCCAATTCGATCTGATCCAACAACCAACTCGGCGCCTCGCCAGGCAACAAGCCCACCCCATTGTCCTTTAGCGCGAACGCTTCCGCGTTCCACTTTTCAAGCGGTTTGGCGTCATTGAGCGCGACCGTTGCTCCGCGCTTTGCCAAAAACTTTGCGCAAGCAATTCCGCTGCGCGCTGCTCCCATCACCAAAACTTTCTTGCCCGCGACGTTCATACAGTGAGCAGTGAGCAGTGAGCAGTGAGCAGTAAGATCGGCGAAAGGTCTGCTCTATTCCCAAAGTCTCTTGTTACCAAACTCATTCGCTCTGCGCCCCACTCATCCCTGCCTAAAAATTCCTCTGACCACCCTGCTCACCGCTCACCGCTTACTGCTCACTGCTCACTGCTCACCGCAGCTTAAGCGTCGACAGACTCAATAGTGCAAACAGGATCGCCAAAATCAAGAAGCGAAAGACGATCTTCGACTCCTTCCAATCCTGCATTTCAAAGTGGTGATGAAGCGGAGTCATCTTAAACATGCGCCGCCCAGTACCCGTCGTGCGTTTAGTCATCTTGAAAACGCTGACTTGCAACACGACTGAAAGCGCCTCAATCACAAACACACCGCCCACCATCAACAGCATGAACTCCTGCTTGGTCAGCACGGCCACAGTGCCAATTGCCCCGCCAATAGCAAGGCTGCCGACGTCACCCATGAACACTTCGGCCGGTGGCGCGTTGTACCAAAGAAAGCCCAAACTCGCGCCCGCCATTGCGCCGCAAAATACTGTCAACTCGGCTGCCTCAGGCCGGTGCGTCAATTCCAGATAACGGGCCCAGCGAGCGTCGCTGGCGAGATAAGTAAAGCCCGTCAAAGCGGTCATCGCGATGAAGGTTACGCTGATGGCCAAGCCATCCAGGCCGTCGGTCAAATTCACTGCGTTTGATGAGCCGAGCAACACAATAATGATCAGCACCAGGTAAACATAAGGACCGATAAAACTCTTGCCGTTTGGATCGGCCGTCGCTTTCAGAAACGGTATGCTGACGTTCCAGGAATAATCGCTCGCAAAATATTTCGTCAGGATAAAAAGAACGATCCAAACGCCGACCGCCACCAGCAATTGGCCGAGCAGTTTTTGCCGGCCGGTCAAACCGAGACTGCGCTGCTTCGCCATCTTGTAGTAATCGTCGGCAAAACCGATGGCGCCAAACAACAACATCGCGATCACTACCGTCCATACATAAACACTCGAGAGCCGCGCCCACAGCAAGGTCGAAACAATTACCGATCCGACAATCAGCACGCCTCCCATCGTGGGGGTGCCGCGCTTGGCCATATGACCCTGCGGCCCTTCTTCGCGAATCTGTTGTCCGATATTCCATTTTCGTAAACCTTCGATCAGCTTGCCCCCGAACAACAACGACAGCAGCAGTGCGGTGATCGAGGCGTAAGCTGTGCGAAAAGTAACGTACTGAAAAACATTGAGCGCCTTGACGAGATACCAGTCCTTGTCCTTGAAGTGGTTATAAAAGAGTTCGTATAGAACGTAATAGATCATCTGTTTTCGTCTCGGACCACCGAGTCATTCGTTTAGCACTAAAGGCTACTGCCCACTTTCCTTTTCCGCCCCTGCAAGCGGAAATCGATCTCGAATAGCGCTAACTATTTTCTCGGTTGCAACTCCGCGAGAGCCTTTGATCAAAACCAGGTCACCTTCCCTGATCTCGGTAACGATGGCACGCGCCGCTTCATTTGAATCTGAAAAGAAGCGCGTCTCGTTGAGTCCGGCTTCGTTTGCGCCGGCGATAATGTCGGCGGCCAGTCCGCGAACTCCCCAGAGAACGTTGATGCCAGCTCGTGCAATTTCGGCTCCTGCTTCTCGATGGAGCGCCGCCGCCTCGCGGCCGAGTTCCAGCATTTCACCGGCAATAACTATGCGTCGCAATGATCGACTTCCGCCCTCGGTGATCGTGCGCACCATGTTAACCAGCGAGCGCGGGTTCGAATTATACGAGTCGTCAACAACCCGGAAACCCGCCGCAAAATCGAGCACTTCTCCGCGCATGCGTGGCGGCTTCGCGCTGCTCAATGCCCCGGCGATTTGCGCAGGCGTAATCTCAAAAGAGGTTGCGACTGCCGCCGCCGCCAGCGCGTTCATCAGATTATGCCTGCCACTCATTCGCAGCATGGCCGGCGCCTCGCCCAGAGGGGTTTGCAAACGAAAGCTAATCCTTCCCAGATGATTAGTGTCGATTTCTTTCGCAGTAACGTCCGCGTTATTTTCGATACCAAACGTTATCGCGCGGCCCGGATGTTTTTCGCGCATGCGCATGACGAGTAAGTCATCCGCATTTAAGACCGCGATTCCTTCAGGCTTTAGTCCTTCAATCAGTTCAGCCTTTGCCGCAGCAATATTTTCGATGGTCCCGAGGAATTCAAGATGGACCGGTGCGACCATCAACTCCACTGCTACGTCCGGTGGCGTAATCTCGCACAACCTTCGAATTTCATGCGTCGGTGACGACATTCCCATTTCGAGTACTGCGACATCAAACTGTTCCGGCGCGCGGCCTTTGCTCACCATTTGCAAAACTGAGAGCGGCAAGCCAAGACCGTTGTTGTAATTCTTCTCGCTTTTCAAAACGCGCCGCCCGCTGCTGCTCAAAAGATGAGCCGTCAATTCCTTGGCGGTTGTTTTCCCAGCGCTTCCGGTAATGGCAACAACCGGTTTTCCCCAGTGTTCGTAAACGCGATGGGCCAGCGTTTGCAACGCCGCGATTGCGTCGTCAACCAATAGCAGGCGATCCTTCAATCGTTGCAGGTTTTCGTCAGCGTGCACCCGGTGAGCGCGGGCGACGGCGGCAACCGCTCCTTTCCGGAGCGCGTCTTCTATGTATTGATGCGCATCGGCAAAGGTGCCGTTAAAGCCGGCGCGGGCGTAGTCTTCCTGCGACAGCGCAAAGAAGAGCTCGCCCGCGCTAGCTGATCGCGAGTCAATCGAAAAGTCTTTGATTTCTTTGTCAAATAACTCGGCGCCTGCGCCAGCGGCGTTTGCGCCCATAAAAAGCGATGCTTCCCCAACCTTCACGTTATGCCTGCCTCTTGCGTGCGTATGGTCAGCAACATTTCGCGCGCCTCGTTGCCTCTATCCAGCGCTGCCGAACTCAAATCAGTGCTCGAGAACGATTCTCTCATTGGCGACTCATCATCGAGAAATGTCGCTTTCGGAGCGCAAGAATCTTCGTCGAATTCGCGGCCAACCGACGTCTTCTGGAAACGGTTGACGCGCAATCGTTTGCGGCAGGCTGTTATTCGTTCCCTAAGTTCACTTCCGGCACAATCGTTCCTCAGCGTTCGTTGGGGGATCATTCTCGTCGGCTCCCGTGAAGGTTTAGAAATTAACTTCCCGGATTCATAAGTACTTCAATTAGGTCGACCGAAATCGACATAGATCGTTTGGCCCGACTGCAGCTCAATTCCCGGCCCGGGCGTTTGCTTTATTGCGCGTCCGTCGCCATGCGCTTCGAGTTGCAGACCAAGTTGCGAGCACGCGCGGGCGACATCGCGCACACTGCGACGACGCAGGTCAGGCATCAACATCGCTTTACTGCTCGAGACTGCATAAACGACTTCACCGCTGTTGGCTCGATTGACAACTTTTGGCAAGGTTGCCGCGGCGGCCTGGTTCTGCTCGGCAGTTTTGGTCGATACGCGATCGTCCGCAGTTGGCGCCTCGCGCACACTCGCCACTAGCTCGTTCGCGTTTTTGAACTCGGTGTCCGGCATAACGCCCATCTCGGGCAGGATCTGTTCGGCAATTTGTCGAAACACAGGCGCTGCAACATCACCGCCGTGATAAGACCCGGCCGGCTCGTCAATCACCACGATGATGACTACCGCTGGATTGTTGACGGGCGCGAAGCCGATAAACGATGCGATGTATTTGGTGTTCGAATACCGCTTTGTTTTTGGATCGATCTTTTGGGCCGTTCCTGTTTTGCCCGCAGCTGTGTAGCCATCCAGTTGCGCCTTCTTTGCGGTGCCGTTCAAGGTCACGCCTTCCAACATTCCTCGTAGGGCGCGGGCTGTGTCTTTGCTGATCACTCGATGTTGTTCCGGGTTGGGCCGATAGATGCTGGTGCCTGTTGCCGAGCGAATCTCTCGAATGACATGCGGCGCAACACGTACGCCATCATTTGCCAACGCGGAATACGCAGCTGCCATCTGCAAAGGTGTCACGCCAACTTCCTGGCCGATGGCAATCGAGCCGATGGATGAAGGCAGCCAGCGACTAACCGGATGAATCATGCCGGCAGTTTCGCCCGGCAATTCAATTCCAGTGCGCGAACCAAAACCAAAGCGCGTGATGTAGTCGTACATCGTCGGATCACCCACGCGGAGTCCAAGTTTGATCGCGGCAACATTGCTTGATTTCGCGAGCGCTTCGGTCAGCGTCAGATTTCCGAAGGGATGGTGATCGTGAATCACGCGCTTGGCGACGGTGATCGAGCCCATTTGGCAATCGATGTGATCGTCAGGTTTGGCCAGTCCCTTCTCGATAGCGGCAGAGTAAGCGACAACTTTGAAGGTCGAGCCGGGTTCGTAAATATTTTGCAACGCCCAATTAGCACGAGCAGCAGGCGGCGCGACCCCCACGTTGTTGGGATCAAAAGTAGGAACGTTTGCCAGTGCCAAAACCTCTCCCGTATGCGGATCCATAACGATTGCGGTTCCCGACTTGGCATGCGACTCAGCAATTGCTGACGTCAGCGCTGCTTCTGCCTGGTACTGAATCGACTGGTCGATCGTCAGCACAATCGTCTGGCCAGGGCGGCCGGGAATTTCCGTGCTCTCGTAAGCGAAACCACGTGAGTCTTTTTCGATAAACAGTTTGCCCGGTTCGCCAACAATCTTTTCGTTGAAAACCTGCTCAACGCCTGCCAGTCCTTTGCCATCGAGGCCGACGAAGCCGAGTACATTCGCGGCCAGCGGTCCGTTGGGGTAAAAACGCTTCGGCTCTTTGCGCGTGTGCACGCCAGGCAGTTCCATTGCTTCCAGGGCGTGCGCCCGGTCAGGATCTATGCGGCGTGCGATCCAAAGAAAACCGCGCCCATTCTTTCTCGCTTCAATGATTTGGCCGGCAAGTTCTTTCTGGTTCAGACCTAACACCGCAGAAAGTTTGTCTGCGGTGCAGTCAATCTCTCCCAGCGTTTGCCCCTCGGTTTCTTTCTTCTCGGTTTTGAACTCGTCGGGCGCGACAAACACTGAGGTCGTCTCGATCGTGCGCGCCAGCTCCCGCTCGCGACGATCGAGCAACGGCCCACGCTGGGGCGCTGTTTCAATCGCATCCTGCTGTTGCTTGTGTGCTCGCTCGACCAGCCGGTCATGACTTGAAACCTGCAAATAAACCAGCCGCGCGCTGATGCCCAGCATCCAGAAAACTACGAACGCCGCAACAAACAGCGTGCGGCGAATCGAAACGTCGGATTGTGGTTCTGATTGAGCGAAACAGCGCGCCAACATTCCCTTGGTGTTCCCTTCTTACTAACTGATGAGGGAGAAGCAACTCGGCCGCAATTTTCCCGACGAACTGCGAATCGCTAAAGATTACTAGCGCTGAAACGAGGCGGAAGGATTTATCAAAGCCGGCGCGATTGGCAATTGGCTGCTTTTGCCGGCCTTCTGCGTTCCGACCTGGCTGGCCAACAAAGGCTTCAGGCCCAGCTCGCGCGCTTCAGCTTCAAGTCGGCCCGGAGCGAAGGCCTGCTCCTTCTTCAACATCAGGCGTTGCTGTTCCTCGAGCAGCTTGTCACGTTCGCGACGAAGAGCTTCACTTTTGTAGCCATACTGAATGGCGGTGAAATACTGGCGTGCCGCAAAAACGAAACCACCGGCCAACACCAGTCCACAACAAAACAATAGCGCCAGACGAGTCAGGGCGCGCACATCACGATCGCGGCGAATGTTAGCGTTGCGCTGCTTCGAGGGAACTCTGTTCATTGCGGGGAACTCCGGGTCAATTAGGTTTTTGTTTGCGACCTTCTGAGAACTGGAATTTGAGATCTGAAATCAGAAGCCTGAGAGCCTGAATTTCACTCGGATTTCAAATCTAAGCTGCTAGCTTGCGACAAGCTCGCAGCTTGGCGCTGCGGGCCCGGGGATTCGCTTCAATTTCAAACTCATCCGGTGTAACCGGACGTTTCGTCAACAACTTGACAGCGCGTCGCGCTCCACAATTGCAAACACCAGTTCGGTGCTGACACTGGCACTGTCCCGAAAGCCGGCGCAACTCGCGCTTCATGATCCGGTCCTCAAGCGAGTGAAAACTGATGACAACGAATCGGCCGTCGGTTTCTAAAAGATCTACGACTTCTTCAACGAATGGAGCTAAACCTTCCAATTCGCGGTTGACTGCAATGCGTAATGCCTGGAAAGTGCGCGTTGCCGGGTGAATGCGCTGGTGCCTTTTTTTGCCGGCCGCGCGTGCCACCAAGTCGGCCAGTTCTTTGGTGGTAGTTATTGGCGTCCCTTGCTCGCGATGCTCAACGATCCATTTGGCGATGCGGCGCGAGTTCCGCTCTTCACCGTATTCAAAGATTATTCGAGCTATTTCTTCTTCCGAGAGTCGCAGCAAAAGCTCGGCGGCCGTGGCTTCGTCGCCGGCTGCGTCCATACGCATGTCAAGTGGCGCGTCAAAGCGAAAACTGAACCCGCGCGTTTCCGAATCGAACTGCAGCGATGACACGCCAAGATCGGCGAGGATACCCACCGCCTGGTTTTCGCCGCGTTCGCGCATCACGCGACCAACGTCGCGAAAATCGGCATGCACCGGCTGAAAGCGCTCGCCAAACCGTAGCAGCCGCTGCGTTGCCGCCGCGAGTGCTGCGCCGTCGCGATCGAATCCAATCACGCGAGTTGTTTCTGAAGTTTCAAGGATCGCTTCGCTATGTCCACCAAGTCCCACCGTGCAGTCGAGAAAGAGACCTCCTCGTTCAGGCTTGAGGAATTCAATCGTTTCTCGAAGCAGCACGGGGCGATGGGGCGCGCCCATGCCCCCCAAAGGCGCAGCCATCACCACCGCCCCGTGATCTCGTGCAAAGAACTTTCAATTAGTGAATCGTGAATCGTGAATCGTGAATCGTCGTCTCTTACCATTTACGATTTACCATTTACGATTTACGAACTAGATTCCCAGCTTCGCGATTGCCGCCTCGTCGTCTTCCGTATAAGGATCCGCAAGCAAACGCGCTTTGAAAACATCCAACTCCCAAACTTCGAGATAAGTCAGATAACCCAGCACCGCAACGTCGCCCATTACGCCAGCAGCTTTTCGCAGCAGCGGATGAATCAACAGACGTCCCTGGGCATCGATCGTCGCCTGCTGTCCGTAGTAGTTCGTCCTATCAAGGAACTTGCGCCGGGCCGGGTCCATCGTTGGCAACAGCGAAAGACGCTGCTCTATCGATTCCCACTCCGGCAAGGGGTAAATCCGAACGTTGTCACCTGTAAGACTAGTTATGTAGAATTCGCCGCCGTGCTTCTCGTCGATTAACCGACGAAATGGAGTCGGCACCTTTAGCCGACCCTTGGCGTCTATCCGGGCCGTGTAGTTTCCCCGAAGCATAGAGTTGACCGATCAATAGTTTGACGGGTGGCCGTTTCAGGAAAAGTTACTAATGATCGGTTCGCTACGAGGTTGGACCCACTTCCGACCACTTCTGACCACCCGACGCCGGATACTACGCTCCATCATTTTGGCTGTCAATAC
>Ga0137418_10003381_pt1 | contig 14666 bp, 10 predicted proteins | sample CZODoug3_1_2_16f_FD_122242 | JGI IMG/M metagenome (GOLD analysis project Ga0137418, IMG submission 122242) | Vadose zone soil fungal communities from Angelo Coast Range Reserve, California, USA - CZODoug3_1_2_16fungal (Hybrid Assembly) | ecosystem: Environmental > Terrestrial > Soil > Vadose... | reverse complement strand
CAGCCGCGGCGGGTTTGTGACCGCCAGGGGCGGCGGGCGGCGACCGCGCCGTCAAAAAACAAAAGACCCATCCGGAGGACCAGTCATGAACCGCTTCCTGCGCAGCTTCGGCGCAACTACCGCATTTTTCGCAGCGGCGCTCCTTGGCACGCCGTTCGCCTCGGCGCAAGCTCCACTGCGAATCGGGGTCATTACGTTCCTGTCCGGACCGGCTGCCGGTCCCTTCGGCGTACCGGCCAAGAATGCCTCGGATGTGCTGATGGACGCGCTGAACAAGGGCGGGCAGATTCCGGGCTATGAAAGGAAGGGCTTCGGCGGAAGGCCGCTCGAAGTGGTCTACGTGGACGAGGCCGGTGGACCGACCAAGGTCGTCACCGAGTATCGCAACTTGGTGGCACGGCAGGATGTGGACATGGTGATCGGGGTGATTTCCAGCGGCGACTGCCTGGCGGTGGCGCCGGTCGCCGAGGAACTGAAGCAGTTCACCGTGTTGTTCGATTGCGCCACCAACCGAATCTTCGAGGAAGCGAGCTACAAGTACGTTTTTCGCACCACCACCATGGCGACCCAGGAAAACGTCGCGGCGGCCCGCTACATTGCGGAGAGCTTCCCCAATCTCAAAACCTTCTCGGGGGTCAATCCGAACTACGCCTGGGGCCAGGACGCCTGGTCCGATTTCACCGAGGCGATGAAAATCATCAAGCCGCAGGTCCAGATCGGCACCAACGTCACGCCCAAGCTCGGCGCGGGCCAGTACGGCACCGAAGTTTCCGCTGTGCTGGGCAGCGGAGCCGAAATAGTGCAGAACTCGCTTTGGGGCGGCGACCTCGAGGCCTTCATCCTGCAGGCGGCACCGCGCGGGTTGCTGGCGCGCATGCCCAACATCATGATTACCGGCGAAACTGTGCTCGACCGTCTCGGCGACCAGTTGCCCGACGGCACCATGATCGGCGCGCGTGGTCCCAACGGTCCGTTTGCACCGCCGACCACCCTCAACAAGTGGTTCCAAAAGGCGTTCAAGGAACGCTTCGGCGTCGCGCCCGTTTACGCCTCGTATCACATGGCGACCGCATTCCTGGGTGCCAAGGCCGCATTTGAAAAAGCGCAGGCCGCCGGCAAGGTACAGGACCCGACCATCGATCAGATCATCGGCGCGTTCGAATATCTGAAATTCGAGTCGGTCGCCGGCACGGTGGACATGTCGCTCGGCAAGGGACACCAGGCGGTGCAGCACGTGCCCTACGGGACGGTAAAGAAAGTCGACGGGAAACTCACGCTCACCAACATCAAGTACTACCCGCCCGAGCACATCAGCCCGCCGGACGGAATGAAAAGCATCGACTGGATCCGCTCGGGCTTCAAACGTTGATGAACCCAACCTGAACCACAGAGACACAGAGGCACAGAGGAAGAACTGATGCTTACCCGGATGGCGAAAAGGACACGACCGGAGGACACGGTAATTGGTCCTTCCTCGGGCTCATTCGTTTTCCCAGGTCGGAAGTTCCGCTTTCCTCTGTGTCTCTGTGGTTAACACCGTCACATGAAAGAATTCAACATCGCGCTCATCCCGGGTGACGGCATAGGCAAGGAAGTCGTCCCCGAAGGCACGCGCGTCCTCGACGCTGCTGCGAAAGCGCACGGCGGGCTCAGGTTCGGTTACCGCAGCTTCCCTTGGAGCTGCGAGTACTACCAGAAGCACGGGCACATGATGCCCGCGGATGGACTGGACCAGTTGCGCCCCTTCGATTCCATTTTTCTAGGTGCCGTCGGGTTTCCCGGCGTGCCGGACCACGTCTCGCTGTGGGAGCTGATCGCGCCGATACGCCGCGGTTTCCAGCAATACGCCTGTGTGCGGCCGGTAAAGCTGCTGCCGGGAGTTAAAACGCCGCTTGCCGACCGCGGCCCGCGGGACATCGACTTCGTGGTGGTACGCGAAAACAACGAAGGCGAGTACTCGAACATGGGCGGCCGCATTTACTCGGGCACGCCCAACGAAGTGGTCAGCCAGATCAGCATCTTCACCCGCATGGGCACCGAGCGCATCATCCGCTATGCGTTCGAGCTTGCGCGCAGGATCGGCAAGAAGAAAGTCACCTCGGCCACCAAATCCAATGGCATCAATTTCAGCATGCCGTTCTGGGACGAGGTGTTCTGGCAAATCGCCAAGAGCTACCCCGAGATCGAAAGCGAGCAGATGCACATCGACGCGCTGTCCGCGCGCTTCGTCACTCAACCGCAACGCTTCGGCGTGGTGGTGGGCAGCAATCTGTTCGGTGACATTCTCACCGACCTGGGGGCGGCCATTGCCGGCAGCATCGGCATTGCGGCTTCCGCCAATATCAATCCGGAAAGGCAGTATCCTTCCATGTTCGAGCCGGTGCACGGCTCGGCGCCGGATATTGCCGGGAAGGGTATTGCCAACCCTCTCGGGCAGATCTGGAGCGGGGCGATGATGCTGGAGCACTTGGGCCAGGCGGAGCTGGCAACTCGAATCGTGTCCGCCATGTCCGCAGTGATGCAGTCCGGGCTGTGCACGCCGGACCTGGGCGGCGGCGCCAATACCAGGCAGGTGACCGACGCGGTGGTCGCCGGCATTCTCAAGGCGGGCTGAACGGGTTCGGATTCGAACCAGCAGCCTCCAAAACGGGCTGCCACAGAAAATCAGGGGAGGAATCATGAGCAAGAAGACCGAAAGAACGGTCGCACAGGGCCGCCGCAAGCTGATCAAGCAGACCGCCACGCTGACTGTCGCCGCTGCTGCGGCGCAGTTCGGTTTCCCGGCCATCCTGCGTGCGCAGTCGGACACGATCCGTATCGGCCACATAACGCCGCGCACCGGCTTTCTCGGCCAGGTGGGCGAGTACGGCTACAAGGGCGCCATGCTGGCGGTCGAAGAAGCCAATGCGGCGGGCGGCGTGCTCGGGCGCAAAGTGGAGATGATCGCCGAGGACAGCGTCAACCCTGCCACCGCCGTGACCAAGGCGAACAAGCTGGTCGAGCGCGACCAGGTGATCTGCCTGATCGGGGAGGTCAGTTCGGCTTCGGGGCTCGCCATCGGCGAGCAGGCACAGCGCTACAAGATCCCGTTCTTCAACACCGGCTGCAATTCCGATGCGCTGCGCGGCGCCAACTGCAAACGCTACATGTTCCACATCGAGGGCAGCAACACCATGTACACCAAGACCATCGGCACATGGCAACTGCAGAAGAACCTGATCAGGGGCGCGCGCTGGTATTTTCTGACCGCGGATTACGCCTTCGGCCACGATCTCTACAAGGTATCCTCGCGCTTCCTGGAGCAGAACGGCGGCATCATCCTCAACAACGATTTCGTGCCGACCAACACCGCCGACTACAGCGCCTACATTCTCAAGATCCGCCAGCTCAAGCCCGATTTCGTCTACCTCAATCTGGCCGGCGTGGACCAGACCACGTTCCTGAAGCAATACAAGGAGTACGGCCTGCCCTATCAGCTTGCCGGCGGCGTGATGGACACTGCACCGTTCTGGGCTACCGGCCTGGATGCGCTGTCCGGTCACTGGCAGAGCCTGTGGTATCACGGCCTGAACATTCCCTCGTCCCGGGGCTTTACCGAACGCTTCGTGAAGAAGTACGGACAACCGCCGGAGAATCAGGCCTGGGGCGATTACATGGGCGTGCGCATCGTGCTGCAGACGGTTGCGGAAACCAAGGGCACCGAGGCTTCCAGGATCGTCCAGCATCTGGAGAAAGGCGCGGAGTTCGATCTCCTCAAAGCGCGCAAGGGCAAGTTCCGCGACTGGGACCACCAGTTGTTGCAGGAAATGTACGTGGTCAATGTGAAGGACAAGTCGAAGTCTAAGGATCAGTGGGACATCTTCGACATCGTCGAGACCGTGCCGGGCCCCAAGGAGTCGCTGGAGCTGATCCAGCCCACCCAACAGGAAAACCCCTGCAGCCTGCCAGCGGCGTGAGCCGCGGTTGATTTCGTTTCGCTCGTGCTTCTTCTCGAGCAGATCGCCAACGGCCTGCTGGTCGGGTCGTACTACATCGTCCTGTCGCTGGGACTTTCGCTGATCTTCAGTCTCGGCGGTGTGGTCAACCTTGCCCACGGCGCGTTCTATGCGGTGGGCGCCTATCTCGCCTACGAAATCGAGAGACGACTCGGCTTTTTCGGCGCGATGGGGCTCTCCCCGGTGGGCGTGGCGCTGATCGGCATCCTGATCGAGCGCCTTGCCCTGCAGCGCCTCTACAACAAGGATCCGATGCTGGGCCTGTTGTTCACTTTCGGCCTGGCACTGACCGCCGAGCAGAGCCTGCGCATGATCTGGGGCACCACCGGCCTGCCGTTCTCGCTGCCGGAGCAGCTTCGCGGCCAGTTGATCCTCGGCGATTTCATCTATTCCTATTACCGCCTTTTTGTGCTGGCGGTGGCGATGAGCGCCGTGACCGGCTGCTGGCTTTTGCTCAACAAAACTGCATTCGGAATGGTGGTGCGCGCCGGGGTTCGCGATCCGGAAATGGTGCGTGCGCTGGGCATCTCGCTGCGGCCGATCCTGACCGCGGTGTTCGCGCTTGGGGTGGCGCTCGCGGGCCTGGCGGGCGTTCTCTCGGCCCCGCTCGCAGGCGTGCAACCCGCGATGGGCACCGAAATCCTCACCGCAACTTTCGTCGTGGTAGTGATCGGCGGATTGGGCAGTTTCTGGGGCGTAGTCATTTCCGGCTTGCTGGTCGGTGCCGTGCGCGGCATCACCGTGTATTACTACCCGCCCGCGGCGGAAGCCTCGATGTACCTGCTGATGGTGCTGATCCTGCTGTTCCGCCCGCGCGGATTGATGGGTGAGAAATTCGAGAAGTTCGAATGACGCCTTCAGATAACGCGGCGCAGTCTCCCACACCAGCGGTGTCATCAATTGCGGGAAGCCGGGGGCAGCCCGGCGGCTGGTTCCTTTTCTTGCGCGACCAAGAAAAGGAACCAAAAGAAGGCCGCCCCGGTGTCGCGACCTGCGGCTTCCCTGTGCTGCCTGACCCGGCGAGGCGGCTGTGGAACTCGACCTGGCAAGGCACACAAAACGTGCCTTGCCATGGGACTGCCTCGGTTCCCGGCGGGCGTAGCTTGGGGCGGAATCCGAGGCGTGAGCGCGTTTGTGGCCAACCTCAATCCGAGGCTTTGCGCCTGTTCCCGCAAACGGAGCTACGCTTAACGTGTCACACGCGCACAGTCCTCGCCGACTTCCCCTCGCCAGGTCGAGCTGCTCGGCGCGACACAAGGGGTCGCAATAGTTGCAACGGTGGTTGGCGCGATACCGCAAGGCAATCCGGATGAGCATGCAGATCCTTCGCCACCCCCTCTTCATCGCTGCGGTGGCGCTGCTGGCGCTGCCGCACGTCGTCACCGGCACCGGCTTTACCTGGGGCATCGCCACCGAGATTGCGATATTTGCGCTGGTCGGCTTGGGCTACAATCTTTTGCTCGGCTACACCGGGCTGCTGTCCTTCGGGCACGGCATGTTCTTCGGACTGGCCGCCTATGCCACTGCGCTGTCGCAAATGCATTGGTTCAAAGGCAGCCTGTGGCTGCCGCTCGGGTTCGCGGTGCTGTTCTCCGCCGCGTTCGGCCTGGTCGTCGGCTTCCTGGTGCTGCGCCGGCGCGGCGTGTACTTTTCCCTGCTCACGCTTGCGTTCACCGCACTGACCTTCTACATCGTGTACCGCTGGACCTCGTTTACCGGCGGCGAAAACGGCCTTTCCGGGATTCAGCGCGCGCCGTTTTTCGGACTCGATCTCGATAAACAGGTGGTCTTCTATCACCTGATCGCGGTAATCGTGTTTGTCGCTGCATGGATCATGTGGCGGGTCGTGCACTCGCCGCTCGGCTCCGTGCTCGCAGCCATCCGTGAGAACGAGAACCGCGCTCGTTTCATCGGCTATCCGGTGCTGCGTTACAAGCTCGCGGCCTTCGTGATCTCCGCCACCTTCACCGGGCTGGGCGGCAGCCTGATGGCCGTTCTCAAGCTGTTCGTTTCCGCGGACACCGTGCACGTCAATTTCTCCGGGGAAATCCTTGCCATGACCATCTTCGGCGGCGCAGGCAGTTTCCTCGGACCGACGCTCGGCGCGTTTTTCTACATCATGTTCCGCGAGGTGCTGAGCGGCTACACCTCGGCATGGCAGTTCTGGTTCGGCCTTCTTTTCATGGCTTTCATCCTGTTTTCGCCTTCCGGACTGGTCGGCGTCGGCTCGCGCCTGTTTGCGCCTCTACGCAAGAAGAAGGAAGGCATCGGTGCGATGGCCGCGCGCATAACCCCGCAGCCGGGTCAGGAAATCCCTGCCTTTCTGCGCGAGCATTCGCCGGTTCCCGGCGCGATCCTGCGCTGTGCCGGCGTGGTCAAGCGATTCGGCGGCTTCACTGCGGTCGCGGGAGCGGATCTGAAGCTCGTCGACCGCAAGCTGCATGCGCTGATCGGCCCCAACGGCGCCGGCAAGACCACTCTGTTCAACACCATCTCCGGCATGTTCGCTCCCGATGCCGGGCACATCGTGCTGGATAATGTCCCGATCGCAGGCCTTCCCGCCGAACGAGTGGTGAAACAGGGCCTGGCGCGCTCCTTCCAGATCACCAGCCTGTTCCCGGCGCTTTCCGTCTGGGAGAACCTGCGGCTGGCAGTGCAAGCACGCGATGCGCGGCGCTTCAACGCCTGGACGCGCAGCAGCGCCCTGGCGCGAGTGAACGTCGAAACCCGCGAACTTGTGAAATTTCTCGGGATCGAGAGCACCGAACACGCCCTGGTTTCCAGCCTCTCCTACGGCGGACAGAGGCTGGTCGAGATCGGCATGGCGCTGGCGGGAAAGCCCCGCGTCCTGCTTCTGGACGAACCGCTGGCCGGCCTCGCCGCGGCGGAACGCGAGCGTATCGGCCTCCTGATACGCCGGCTGAGCGGGGATATGGCGGTCTTGCTGGTCGAGCACGACATCGATCGCGTGTTCGGCATGGCCGACATCGTCACGGTAATGAACGAAGGCAGGGTGTTGGTCGAGGGCGACGCGGAGACCGTGCGCGCGCATCCGGAAGTTCAGCGCGTGTATATCGGCAGCGGTCATGCGCATCTCGTCGTTCAGCGTACGCAGCGGGAGCCGTCCTCGCAGGAAGTCCTCCTGCAACTGGGCAAGATTAATTCCTTTTACGGCAAGAGCCACATCCTCCACGATGTCAGCCTCATGGTGCGCGCCCGCGAAGTCGTCGGCTTGCTGGGACGTAACGGCGCCGGCAAGTCTTCGACCTTCAAGAGCATACTCGGCATCATTCAACCCGCTTCCGGTACCATCACTTTCAACGGCCGCCTGATCAGCGGCAGCACGCCGGAACGCATTGCGCGTTTGGGCATCGGCCTGGTGCCACAGGGGCGCAGACTGTTCTCCGGCCTGACCGTGGAGGAAAATCTGCGCCTCGGCGCCCTCGCGCGCCACGAGGGCGACGGCGTCAAGTGGCATCGCGACAGGATCTACGGCTACTTCCCGAAAATCCGCGAAAAGCTCCACACCAACGCCGACCTGCTCTCCGGCGGGGAGCAGCAGATGGTCGCGATTGCCCGCGCCCTGTCCGGAAACGTCAAGCTGCTGCTGATGGATGAGCCGTTCGAAGGCCTGTCGCCAACCATGGTCGAGGAAGTCTTCAAGTCGATCGAGCAACTCCGGCGGGAGGTAGCGATTCTCATCGTCGAGCATCACCTGCACCTGGTGTTGTCGCTCGCCGACCGCGCCTACGTCCTCGACCGCGGGCATGTGTCGCACCATGGCCCGGCGCAGCCGCTGCTCACCGATCTCGAATTCCGCAAGCAGGTGTTGTGGTTGTGACTGCAAGATTCACCCGTGGTTGGCAAAAGGATAAATAAATGGAAATTTCAGCAAGTGGGCAGCGAGTCCTGATCACCGCCGGCGCGGCGGGAATCGGCCTGGCGATGACGGACGTCTTTCACAAGGCCGGCGCACGCGTGCACATCTGCGACGTGGTGCAGGCTTCGCTTGACGATACGGTGAACGCCTTTCCCGGAACCACGGCTACGCTGGCGGACGTGTCCAGCCTCAAGGACGTGGACCGGCTGTTTGCCGACGTAAGGATGTGTCTCGGCGGGCTTGACTGCCTCATCAACAACGCCGGCATCGCCGGACCGACGGGAAAAGTCGAGGACATTGCGGTCGAGGATTGGGAACGCTGTATTGCGGTGGATCTGAACGGCATGTTCTATTGCACCCGCCTGGCGGTGCCGATGATCAGGGCCGCTGGGGGTGGCTCGATCATCAATCTGTCCTCCGCCGCGGGGAGGCTGGGATTTCCGTTTCGTACTCCCTATGCCGCCGCCAAATGGGGCGTGGTCGGGTTCACCAAGAGCCTGTCGATGGAGGTCGGACCGGATAACATCCGCGTCAATGCGATCCAGCCGGGCGTGGTCGAGGGCGAGCGCATCAACCGTGTTATCGAGGCCAAAGCCAAAGCGGTCGGCCTCAGTTTCGAGAAACAGAAGAAAATCTCCCTCGAACGCGTCTCGATGCACCGCATGGTCAGCCCGTACGACATCGCCAACATGGCGCTTTACCTCGCCAGCGAAATCGGCAGGAACGTCACCGGCCAGGCACTGTCCGTCTGCGCCGGCGTTGAGATGTTGGGTTAGTTTCGAATCCACCACGGAGACACAGAGGCACGGAGAAGAACAAAAAAGGCAAGAAACTGTGCAGAAAAAAGGAATTCAAGAGAATCACGCCCGAATTGGCAATCGTTCAGTGATTCATATACTCGTCTCGACTGTCTCCGTACCTCTGTGTCTCCGTGGTGAACTTCTTTGAAGGAAAGAGAATGGAAAAAGTAGCAATCATTGGTACTGGACTGATCGGGCGTGCCTGGGCAATGGTGTTTGCGCGTGCGGGACACTCCGTGAAAGTCTACGACAGTGCCCCTGGCGCAACCGATAAGGCCATCGGTCTCATCACGGAGGGGCTGGAGGAACTGCAACAGTTCGGGCTGATAAAGGATTCTCCCGATACGGTGATGAAGCGCGTCAGCGGCGCCGCCACGCTGGCAGAGGCTGTGAGGGACGCCGATTACGTTCAGGAGAACACATCGGAGCTGCTGGACGTCAAGCGCGATGTTTATCGCCAGCTCGATGAAGCAGCTCCGGCGCATTGCATCCTGGCCAGCTCGACCTCGACCATTCAGACCTCGCGCTTCAGCGAGGGCCTCAAGGGCAAGCATCGCTGCATCGTCGCGCACCCGGTTAACCCACCGCACGTGGTGCCGATCGTCGAAATCTCGCCCGCGCCGTGGACCAGCCCCGATGTAGTCGCCAGGACCCGGGCGTTGCACCACAAGGTCGGTCAGGTAGCCGTCATCGTGAAAAAAGAGATCGAGGGATTCGTACTCAACCGCTTACAGTCCGCGCTGTTGCTGGAGTCATGGCGCCTGGTTAAGGAGGATTACGTCTCCGTCGAGGACCTCGACAAATGCATCAAGGACGGCCTGGGGTTGCGCTGGTCGTTCATGGGCCCGTTTGAGACCATCGATCTGAACGCGCCCGGTGGCGTGTCCGACTATGCGGCGCGATACGGCCGCGTGCTTTTCGACATGATGAAGAACGTGAAGCACGAGCCCTGGGACCACAAGCTGGTCGCGCAGATCGAAGGGGAACGACGCAGGCTCATGCCCCAGGCCCGGCACCCCGAGCGCGAAGCCTGGCGGGACCGGCGGTTGATGGCGCTGATTGCCCACAAACGCTCAATGGAAGCGAAAGACTAGGATTTTCACCGACAGAGAATTTGACTTTTAATTGGAGAAACCCAACATGGCACAGAAAGTAATCATCACCTGCGCAGTAACCGGTGCCATCCACACGCCTTCGATGTCGCCCTACCTGCCGGTGACTCCGGAGGAGATCGCGGATGCGGCGATCGGCGCGGCAAAAGCCGGCGCGGCAATCGTGCACCTGCACGCGCGCGAACCCAAGGACGGCCGCCCGACCCAGGACCCGAAGATGTTTCTGCGGTTCCTGCCGAAAATCAAGGCGGCGTGCGACGTGGTGATCAATCTCACCACCGGCGGCGCTCCGACCATGACTGTGGAAGAACGGCTGCAGCCGGCGCTTCAGCTCAAGCCCGAAGTGGCGTCGCTGAACATGGGTTCGATGAATTTCGGCCTGTACGAGATGCTGCAGCGTTTTGCCGAGTTCAAACACGACTGGGAAAAACCTTATCTTGCCGGCTCCGACGATCGCATCTTCAAGAACACCTTCAAGGACATCGCCCACATCCTCGAGTCCTGCAGCAACAACGACACCCGCTTCGAGATCGAGTGCTACGACATCGGCCACCTGTACACTGCGGCGCACTTCCTCGATCGCGGCCTGGTCAAGCCACCGCTGTTCATCCAGTCAGTGTTCGGCATCCGCGGCGGCATCGGCCCCCACCCCGAGGACGTACTGCACATGAAGCGCACTGCCGACCGGCTATTCGGCGACCAGTACCAGTGGTCGGTGCTCGGCGCGGGACGCAACCAGATGTACATCGCCACGCAGTCCGCGGTGATGGGCGGCAACGTACGCGTCGGCCTGGAAGACAGCCTTTGGATCGGCAAAGGCCAGTTTGCCAAGTCCAACGCCGATCAGGTCTCCAAGATCCGCCGCATACTCGAAGAACTGGGTCTCGAAGTCGCCACGCCCGACGACGCACGCAGGATTCTCAAGCTCAAGGGCAAGAACAACGTCAATTTCTAGAAGCGAGACCTCTTTCAACGCGAAGGATCACGTTTCTTGCCCTTCCTTCGTGTTAAACGTGTATCGCCTTTGAGGACTCAAATGAAGACATACAAAATTGCAGCGATTCCAGGAGACGGCATAGGCGCCGAAGTGATAGGAGCTGGCATCGAGGCACTGGAGACGCTGGCAAAGCGGGACGGCGGTTTCAAGCTGTGCTTCGAGCACTTCGACTGGGGTAGCGCGTATTACCTCAAGCACGGCGAAATGATGCCCGCGGACGGTCTTGCGAGGCTCAGGACATTCGACGCGATCTACTTCGGCGCCGTCGGCTCCAGGGAGGTCCCGGATCACGTCACGCTGTGGGGCCTGCGACTCAACATCTGCCAGGGCTTCGATCAATACGCCAACGTGCGCCCCGTCCGGGTGCTGCCGGGCATCGAGCCGCCGCTCAAGCTGAAGTCGCCGGCCGACCTCGATTGGGTGATCGTGCGCGAGAACACCGAGGGGGAATACTCCGGACAGGGCGGGAGATCGCATCGCGGCCTGCCCGAAGAAATCGGCACCGAGATCTCCGTATTTACACGTGCTGGCGTGGAGCGCATCCAGCGGTTCGCCTTCGGTCTCGCGCGCAAGCGGCGGAAACGGCATCTGACCTTGATCACCAAGTCCAACGCGCAGCGCCACGGGATGGTGATGTGGGACGAGATCTTCGCCTCGGTCGCGAAGGACTATCCCGAGGTCGAAACCGACAAGATGCTGGTGGATGCCGCCACCATGCGCATGGTGCTCCGGCCCGCTTCTCTCGACGTGATGGTCGCCACCAATCTGCACGCCGACATCCTGTCGGATCTCGCCGCGGCGCTCTCCGGTAGCCTGGGCATCGCGCCCACGGCCAACCTCGACCCGGAACGCCGTTTTCCGTCGATGTTCGAACCGATCCACGGCTCGGCACTCGACATCGTCGGCAAAGGCGTCGCCAATCCGATCGGGACTTTCTGGACCGCGGTGATGATGCTCGAACATCTTGGCGAGTCCGGGGCCGCTGCCCGCCTGATGGGCGCGATCGAAAGCGTCACTCAGGCGCGCGTCTTTACCCCCGACCTCGGCGGCAAGGCCACGACCGCACAGCTCACCCGGGCGCTCTGCAAGGCCATTGAAACAACGCCGGTGCACGCCTGATTCCGACAATCGGCGCTGCAAAGTTGCAATGGCATCCATGATTCCTGCCCTAATTGACGGGCACGAACCTGCCGGCTGTGTTGCCCGTGGCGCGGGAATCACTCAGAATGTCACTGGCACGGGGCTTGCCCCAAAATGACGAGACCCTCTCAATCCGATCAGTTCGCGGCTCCCCGACCGCGCCAGCATTGAGCAAGAAACGACTGACTCCTACCGAGTGAGCCCCGCCAAGAGCAAAAGACACGCCGCAAACATGGCGAAGGCACGCCCACGCGCAAGTCCTCGCGCGCGCAAACCTGTCGTGCGCACACCGGCGCGGCCTGCTGACCTGAAAAGCAAGCTCGAAGCGGCAAAACAAACTTTGCGGGAAACCAACGAGAAGCTTCAGAGCGCCACCGAGGAGCTGCTGATATCCTCGGAGAAGCTGCGCGATTCGCAGGCCGTCACCCGCAACACCCTCGATGCGCTCAAGGCCAGCCTCGATCGCGAGAAGCTCGCTCTGGCGTTCGCGGAGATCGGAACCTGCGAATTCGATGTTCGAAGCCGGATGGTACGCGCTTCGGAGATGAGCCTGCGCCTGTTCGGCATTCGCAGCGACCGCCCTGACGTTCCCTACAAACAGCTGCTCGAATCGATTCATCTCGAGGACCGTCCGCGCTTCTCACAGGCCGTCGACGAGTGCCTTGGCGGTACCGGCAACCTGGATATCGAGTACCGGGTGTCCTGGCCCGACGGCACCCACCGCTGGCTGCGCACCAAGGGAGATGCGCTGCTCGATCTGGAGGGCGAACCGATCAAGGTGTTATGGGTGACCGAGGACGTGTCCCAGCGCAAGGACATGGATGCCCGGGTGCGCTTCCTTGCGCACCACGACCTGCTCACCGGCCTGCCGAACCGCACCCTGTTTCAGGATCGTTTGCAACAGGCGCTGGCATCGGCGAAACGCATGGAGACCAGGGTCGCGCTGCTGTTCATCGACCTGGACCGCTTCAAGTACGTTAACGATTCTTTCGGGCACCGCGCCGGCGACATCCTGTTGCAGACTGTCGCGGCACGGCTGCGCGGCTGCGTGCGCGAGACCGATACGGTGTGCCGGCACGCTGGCGACGAGTACCTCATCGTCCTGTCGGCATTGCGCGAACCGGCCGAGGCGGCGCTGGTCGCAGGCAAGGTGCTCGCCACTTTCGAGGAACCGTTCCTGCTCGACACGCAGGAAATCCAGATTTCGGCAAGCGTCGGCATCAGCGTCTATCCCGACGACGGCCAGACCATGGAGGATCTGATCCGCAACGCCGATGCGGCGATGTACTACTCGAAGAAAAGCGGCCGCAACCGCTACGAATTCTTTACGCCCGAGCTGACCGCACCGGTGGCCGAGCGCCTGGTACTGGCAAATCAGCTGCGCCGCGCCATCGAGCGCAATCAACTGGTCCTACACTATCAGCCGCAGTTCGAAACCGCCAATGGCAGACTGCTGGGTGCCGAGGCGCTGGTGCGATGGAACCACGACGAGCACGGACTGCTTTTCCCGGAGAGCTTCATTCCCCTGGCGGAAGAATCGGACATCATCCATCTCATCGGCGAATGGGTTCTGAACGAGGCCTGCCGCCAGATCAACGACTGGCAAACGAAAGGGTTGCAGGTGGTCCCGGTGGCCGTCAACTATTCGGCGTTTCAGTTTCGCCGCGCCAACCTCGTCCAGGGCGTTGCGGCGGCGTTTGCCCGCTATAACCTCAAACCGCATCAGCTCGAAATCGAACTCACCGAGAACGCGATCATGCAGGACCCGAAGGAAACCGCAAAGACGCTGGAGATGCTGCATGACATGGGGGTGAGTCTGTCCATCGACGACTTCGGCACCGGCTACTCGAGCCTGAATTATCTGAAACGCTTCCCGATCGACAAACTCAAGATCGACCGCAGCTTCGTCGAAGACCTGCCGCACGACCTGAACGATTCCGCGATCGTGCAGGCGATCATCAACCTGGCGAAGAGCCTGCGCATGACAGTGATTGCCGAAGGCGTGGAAACCCGGGGCCAGCTCGATTTTCTGCGTGCGCTTGGCTGCGAGGCCTATCAGGGCGACTTCGGCGGCCGGCCGATGGGAGCCGAACGCTTCGCGGCCATGCTCGCCTGAACGCGCTCAGGCGGTGATCCGTCGCTCGATGTAGTCCTCAACGGCGGCGCGTTCGGTGTCGCTCAGGTGCAGGCCGATCTTGCTGCGCCGCCACAGCACGTCGTCCGCAGTGCGCGCCCATTCCCTGTCGATAAAATGATCGACTTCGCGCGCCGTCAATCCAGCGCCGAAATGTGTCCCCATGTCGCTGACGTTCTGTGCGTCGCCGATCAAGTCGATTGCCGTCGATCCGTGGCGCCGCACGATGCCTTCGACCAGCCCAGTCGGCAGGGCGGCGTAACGTGTCAGCATGCCCTTCAGAAACTCCACGTATTCGAAGTGTCCGGTCGCGGCACCGGGAAGCGGCGCAGTTGCGGTCCAGGGGCGGCCCGGAATCTCCAGAACCGAGGAGAGTTTTTCCAGTGCGTGCTCGGCAAGGCGTCGGTAAGTCGTGATCTTGCCCCCGAATACGGACAGGATGGGCGCACCGCTGCCCGCGTGGTCGAGCTCGAGGACATAGTCGCGCGAGACCTCGGTGGGGCTCGCCTTACCGTCCTCGTGAAGCGCCCGCACTCCCGCGTAACGCCACACGACGTCGCCGGCGTGTATCGGCGTCCTCAGATAGCGGTTTGCTGCGTCACACAGAT
>Ga0137418_10003380_pt1 | contig 14667 bp, 11 predicted proteins | sample CZODoug3_1_2_16f_FD_122242 | JGI IMG/M metagenome (GOLD analysis project Ga0137418, IMG submission 122242) | Vadose zone soil fungal communities from Angelo Coast Range Reserve, California, USA - CZODoug3_1_2_16fungal (Hybrid Assembly) | ecosystem: Environmental > Terrestrial > Soil > Vadose... | reverse complement strand
AAATAATTATTGTATCCAGTATGGACCATTCATTTCCGATTTCATGCCAAAAAAACAAAGTGGCATGGCACAGGATTGAACTCGGAACCATGCGGTGCTGCCCAGATGCCATCCAAATAAAAATAGAGTGATATACCAGTTGAGCTACTTAGCAATACTGAGAAATGAGTTTTTGATTGTTTTGTAGTCTCAAAATTTTGTTCCAGACATGACACCACCGCCAGACATATCACTTTATTTTCTTGTGATGGAATAGGAATACTGCAAGAAGAAATTATTTAAATATTTGATCATTTTTGGACAGACAATAATCATTACTGAATTCAAATTATTATTTTGATTATTTCTGGCAACCGGAAAGCCATATGGCATTGCTTGTGGTTGCCTGAGTAAACAAAAAATGTATTGTGAACAGTATCAAAGTATTTCACACCACCATATGCATAACAAAAAGTATATCCATATATAGATTATTTCACCAAGAAAAAACCATTGGGCCGCTCCAGGGCAGCCGGACCAAAGCATATTTCCTGCTGAAATAATCTAATTATGGTTTCACTTATTGTCATATATCTGGCAAAGTGAAATAATCTGATACGATTCATGATACATTTTTTGTGTATCTCAGGCAACTGCAAACAATGCCACATGGCTTTCTGTTTGCCAGAAATAATCAAAACAATAGTTTGAATTCAGCAACAATTATTGTTTCAATCCAAATGATCAAATATTTAAATAATTTTGTCTTGCAGTATTCCAATTCTGTTACAAGCAAATAAGATAAGGGGGACTGGGATCAATATACACTACACAGGGTGGGGGGTGGGGGGACCAGCCAAGGCTTATCAAACCTTTTGGAGGGAAAATTTAATTAATTAATAGGCCTTATTTAAGTGTTTCAGAGGGCACATAGGTGCTTCAATGATGTATTTTAGCGCTTCTTAGGCAGTAGTCTAGTCTGCCATATGGAATTTTATCAAATTAGGACACTTCAGGTCCATTAGCCAAGTTGTCACTACTACAACCATTGTCCAATTTCTTTTGAAATGGGCGGATATACTGCACAGCACATGGTAAAATCTGATGCTTCTAACTATCCCTTCTATATGCATCTGCTAATTCCACCAAGCAGAACCCATCTTCCACTATTCAGGACATTGACACCTTCCATGTTGCCAAAATCTGCCAGGCCTTGCTTTCTGCAGAAAAACTTAGCATCTCCAAGATTTATCCTGGAGTTGCTACAAAACCTGTGACTAATGATACTCCAGTATGTTGCCATTGCATGTTTATGACTCATCTACATCACAAAGGTTTCTCCACCTCCTCCATTGACATACTTGGTTGAGGGATTGTAGGATATGTTGAATATGTACATCAACCAACACAACTGCAGATAATGAATTGTGATCAGCATTTCTCATGAGCAGATATTTTTCTGAAATCCCTATATCCAAAAACAGTAAATTTCCCCTAATAATGTGTGGGAACATTTCTTTATTTAGGGGGGGGGGGTTGGGGTTGGGGTTGAGGCCTTAAGTAATAAGTGAGAAAATCAACATTGTGTGTAGAATTATGTGGCTATGTCCCCCTTGTCACAGGATGGAATGAGCAGGATGAAAGCATCACATTCCTTTGCCATTGCTTTGTGTCTACAACGGTCCAAGCCAGTTATTTGAAGTTCTGTCCACTGGGAAGGATATGCTATTATCAAAAGAATGTTTTTCATGGGTATCCACATTAATCACCTTGGCATGCATGCTATATGCTCTGATAGTGATACTGTCAGTTCTTTCACTATGTTTGCTATTTTTACATGTCTGATGTTCACTCTTCAGATGTTTACGCTTAACAAAGTGTGTCTAGTCCCAGGCTTGGGAATGAAGACATTATTCTATTCTTACCTTCAATCACTGTCACACTGGTGACCAGTATCCATACATTCTGGCTGTACATTCAAACACATGCTATTGCTGCAGCTTCATGCATGCATTTATGATAGGTAATTATCACGCTGTTGGCTGTACTCAACAGTGTGGGGCATCATTCATAGATGGTATAAATATGTTGTTCCATATGACTTTTATGGATTTTGTATTATATATTTTTTGTTCCCTGCATTTCATCTACTGTGGCTGTGCTTATGTCATTCCTTGCACCTATCCAGTTCTGCTATCTTGTATTTGGTGATGTTGTTGTTCTATGCTTGCTGTTGATCAGAATTTCCTTATTATTTAGTATCTTTTGTTCTTACAAGTGCTTTTACTGTGTTATGGCTTTGTCTGAGAGAACATAAAAATTAGTCCACAAGTTTATTTTCAATTCTTGCAACACCATTTCAATTGATTGCTTACAACCTGCCACATACTGGAATCCTGCAGGGCTTCCCTGTACTAACACTGTAATGTAACCTAATTAAATTCACTGGTCACATTGCAATTCCTCCCTCTAATAAGAGGGGTATGTATTATGATGTGATGTGTTGGGACTTGGGTATCTCACCACTACATCAGGAAAAAGTTCTTCCGCTTGTAGCTCCCGGCCAAAAATACATTGTCTCCGAGACTCTGCATTGCCACTGTACCCAATGCGGATTGCACCATAGTTCTCTGTAGCCATCATAGCATGGCAGCCATGATTCTGTAGGCTATATAGTTAGAGGCCAATCCAATGTAATCCACCATACTTATGCCCCTATACCCTATAGTTCTACTGTAAATGGTAAGTTTGCTTGCAGTTGTCCTAGCATTATGAGCTCATTCCAAATAAGTACGAATAAGTAAAAAATAAGCGAAATTCATCTGGGGACATAGCTGATGCCTGTTCAATAGGTATGGATTGCAGTTACAAGTTACAGTATTGTAATATATGCTATAGTTATATCACAATGGAAAGAAACAGGTGGGCACTTCCAACATCAGTAATCTCACAGAAATCTTTTCAGGGCTTGCACAACATTGTGCAAGGTTGTGCAAGGTTGTACAACTGTCGCAAGTTGACAAGTTGCAAACCAAACCAGCTATGTATATAATCTGACAAGTTTGATTTGATAGTGCTCGACAAGCGGTTGCAACCTCACAAGTTGGTAAAATAATAAGATATTAAATGGAATATAGATATCTTGGTAGCTGATATTAAATAACGCGGGAAACGTAGGCAAAGGAATGGCTAGAAAATGACTGTAAGGACCGTAAAAGCTTGGTAAAAAGATCAGAAATTGGGGAAGGACTGTGTATGATTGGAGGCGACAGAATGATATCCAAGACGATACGAGTTTTGATAGAATTAAATGGGCGTTGGCGAGTGTAGAATTGCATTTTGAGAGGCTGAGTAGACGGCGGGCATGTGTTTCGGCTGAATTAAGTAAGAGATCAGAGCAGGAACTGGATATGAATGTGAATGAACGCACTACTGATTCGTTCACTCAGTATCGGAGCCTTTCGTTGGGCTACTCGGAATATAGAGGCTGCGGCGATTTTGCTGCGTTGAAACCGTGGTGAGAGGTGGATTGAGATCTTCACCAGAGACTCCACAGCTCTTCATGATCAGCTTCCAGCATTTAGTACTGAGTTTCCGAGTATTTGCCATGTAGTCGTCAACAAGGCTTGCGACCTTTTCACGCGAGAACTGGCCGACGTCGACGCACAGACCAGTTTGATACATCAAGAATCCACGTTCGAGCTAAATTGTATCCATCAATTAAGCTATCGTGCAGCAGACAAGAAGTGACTCACACCCGCAGCAGACATTGCCAGTGCACCTTTGAGGGGACCATAATCGTGGCAAGATCCTTTGCACCACTTGACATACGAGCCAAATAGAGTGATGATGAACTTCGAACAGAAGACATTCTTTGGCGGCTGTGCGAAGTAAGTCATCTGGTCCGCTGAAAATAGTAGCAAACTTACGATATAACCAGGATCCTTTTTGTCAACGACGCAGTCGACAGGAGTGGGAATTTCCCAGATCCCAGGGCCATTATCGCGCAATGCCCATCGAGCATACTTTTCAATGTGCTTTGGCTGTTTGTTGTAGGTATCCATTCCGAAATGGTCACGGATGAGGCGGATTGCCTCACGACCAAAATACGTCCGCTTCTCGTTGAGGCGGCTCTTAGACTAAAACAAAATCTGTCACGTGTGGAACTTCACTGTCAACGAACGGCTTACCATTGTAAAAATTTTATCGCCATGCTTGACTTTGTATCCCGAACTTGGGTATGCGTAATCTAGTACTTCTTGAATGGTTTGCACCATGCCATATTCACCGTCGGCAAGCTCCCACGGCTTGTCAGCAGATCCAAGGCAGTGATAGAGTGTTGGAAGGAATCAAGTTGCCCAGGCTGCACGAGCGAACACTGGCAAGTTTTTTACATCCTGAACTGAAATTTCGGCAGTGGGTGCGGGGGGAACAGAGCCTTGGTGTTCCGATTTAACTTTGGATGCGACGATGCGTCCCTCTTTAGTGTCACTGGACTTGGGAATGTCACCTTGCACGTTCAACTTTGAGCCACGGGAGGATGTTTGTTTGGCAGGAGGAGGGCCCGTGTCATCGTCGCTTTCAATAACTACAAACTGTACTCCCGATTCAGATTAGATGAGAATTTATTTTAGGAGAATAGAGATTTACCGTGTTTGACCGATTCTTATCTCGAGACTTTGCTGAGCTGACAGGAGGGTCAGCAAATGCATCTTCATTACAAAGGCCACTGGTTCCTAGCTCGTCATCTGACTTGGGGTTGCACTCAGGCTGGATCCCACGCGAAGGTGCTATCGATTTAGCCTTCGCCTTCCAATCTTTCACCAATCCAGAAGGAAAGGAGGGCTTTGTCTTCTTAGGGGCACTATGTACATATATATCCACATGTCAGCGCTGCACGTGCGTCTCATCAAGGCGTGTTCGTACCTTTTGTCCTGCAAGTCAACAGACGCTTTCCTCTTCTTCCCGGCCTTGATAGCTTCCTTGGCAACATCAATCGCAGCTCGAGTTTCACCTCTGGCAGGCTTTTTCTTCCTCTATACCGTCTATCAGCGAGTCTCATGTCAAAGCAACAGCAATGTAAACATACTGGAGCTGCTGCTTTCTTGACCGGTGCTCTCTTTGGCTCTTCATCAACATCCGCGTCACTAGCAGTCCTATCGTCACCAAAGCCTAAAGCCTCAGCGGCTGGTTCCTCTTCGACAACATCTTCACCCTTGTCCGTTATATTGTCCCAGAGATTGACTGCATTTTCCTCTTCTGCGGCATCCATCTCCTCCTGCATCTCCATCCTTGCCATCATCTGTATTTTTTTCTTCTTGTACTCCTCTTCCAGTCGCCTCAGATCTTCTTTCCGCTTCTTAGCTTCAGCAACCTCAGCTGAAGACCGTTTTGCCTTCTTCGCATCAGGCTTACCAGGGTTGATAACCCGTTTAATGCGAGGTGGGAGAGGGGACCGAGGAGGGGGAGCCTGGCCTCTCTTAGAAGGCTTCGGTGGTGACATCAGACTGTCGGTATGTCCTAGTTTGTCATCTGAGTTGGTTTGCCGGTCTGACCGTCCTTTGTTTTTGCTACCTTTAGGGCGGCCGCGCGTTCGTTTTGGAGGAGTGGCAGGTGGCTCAAAGTCCTCTGGCGCAGACACTGGGTCGGTCTCAATACCCTCATCAGTTGCCTTGCGCTTTTTTGACCGATCTGAAGGCTGATTGACAGTGGATACAGATTCCATGTCATTCAAATCCGCAATGGCATAGGAATGTGTGAGACATCGAGTGGCTGTGCTCATCACGAGCAAGAGTGAGATGTTGTAGCAGGGTGTGTGAGTGCGAGGTATATTAGACAGAGGTAGACAAGATGCAGCGAGCTTTGATGAGAGCGGGTAAGTTATTTTTAAAAAATGGCAGATAAAAGAATGGAATGTTGACAAGCAGACGTCGAACCTAGGCAAAAAAAATTGCAAAGTCAAAATGAACTGCGCTTGCGTGTGCACTGTGTTTGCACATGTTTTCATGTTCGATTACAAGGCCCTTTCTAGCTGAGCCCGTTACTCTAATACATCTATTACTTGTGTACCGTAAATCATGGCAAATCCACTTGGCGGTCAACCTCAATTTTTTTACACCTGTCCAACATGCTTCAAGAAATGCAAGAGTGCTGGCGGCCTCATTCAACATCGAAATTCTGAACACCGAGAGTTCACGCCCGAGTCTGATGATGGCGCCCACAAGAGTACCTTCAATTTCCATCCACTTTTGACAGGTATGGTCCTATCAGTGATCCGTTGGTATTTCTAACTAATATGGAATCCAAACAGCCACTCCCTGCGATGCGACAGGGCAATACCTTCCACCACACACTCCCCCTGCCGCTCCAGAAATACCTGCCAACAACAATCTGTGGGCCCCATTTGAGTCTCGCATAGAATTCGATTTCGCACACTACCATTTTGTTGAAGTTCAAAACTCAGCATCAAAAGTAGATCAAGCTCTTGACATGTGGGCGGCAACTGTCTTAGAGTTTGGCGGAGAGGCCCCATGGAAGAATGTGGCTGAGCTCTATGCGAATATTGACGCTATCCAGCATGGTGATTCACCTTGGAAGGTTTACCGACTCCGGTACAATGGCCCTATGCCAGTTGACACTCCTCCAAAATGGATGACGCAGTCTTATGAACTTTGCACACGAGACTCTCGACAAGTCCTCCATCACCAACTCGCAAGTGGGCACTTCAAAGACTGTATCAACCTCACTCCATATCGTCAATTTAATGGAGACGGTCAGCGCACATGGTCAAATTTGATGTCCGCTGATTGGTCATGGAAACAAGCGGTACGTCACATTATATATGTCTCTCTAATTAACTAATGTACTGTACAGGACACTATTGCAGCAGATCCGACTACTCATGGAGCAATGTTTGTGCCTGTGGTGGTCGGCAGTGACAAAACCACTGTCTCTGTCGCTACTGGGCATCAGGAGTATCATCCTGTTTACATGTCTCCAGGAAATCTCACCAACATTGCACGTCGGGCCCATGGCAATGCCCTGATCCCTGTCGCTTTCCTCCCCATCCCTAAGAGTAGGTTTCATGTTCACCGCGTGCTACACTTGCTGACATGTTCGCAGCCACGAAAAAACACAGGAAAACTACCGAATACCAGAAATTCGCACGACAACTGTACCACGCCAGCCTAGCACGTGTTTTCAACCCTCTGAAGGCTGGCATGACCACACCCGAAGTCGTCAAATGCCCAGATGGTCATCTTCGGCGTACTGTTTATGGGCTTGGACCTTATATCGCGGACTATCCCGAACAAGTGTGGCTGGCCGCAATTGTTCAAGATTGGTGTCCTAAGTGGGTTTTCTGCTAACTATGCCCGCATACCAATGTAACAGTTTTTTTGTCAGATGTGATGCCTGTCCCGATGACTTAGATGCAGGGAATGCTCGTTTGCGGAACCATGAAAAGACGGACTTTCTCATCGGAACCTGGGATCCTGGCATTCTCTGGACCGATTTCGGTGTCAGAGCGGATATTGTTGTAAGGCTTGAATTTTGGTTTTCTGTTTCAAGATTCTCAACAACATTTGCAGCCATTCACACATGGATTTCCCCGGGCCGACATCCATGAGTTACTTTGCCCGGATCTTCTCCACCAAGTCATTAAAGGCACTTTCAAGGATCATATAGTGATGTGGGTTAATGCATATCTCATCGAGGAGCATGGGGAGGCTGCTGCGCTAGCCATCATTGCTGACATTGACCATCGGTAAGTCTCCCCACGGTTTGTACTCATAACTTTATCTAAACCTTAACCTGTCAGAATTTCAGCTGTACCTGCCTTTCCTGGCCTACGACGGTTCCCAGATGGCCATGACTTCATACAGTGGACAGGAGATGACTCAAAGGCGCTTATGAAGGTTTGGAGCATCATAAACAGTAATAGCTGTTGAAGACTAATCCAAACATGTCATAGGTCTATCTTGCTGCTATTGCCGGTCATGTACCGTCGGAAATGATAAAGTGTCTTTTGGCATTCCTAGACTTCTGTTACATTGCACGTCGTAACTTCATCACAGCCACCGACCTGGTTGAACTTCAAGATGCGCTCGATCGATTTCATCATCATCGGGAAATTTTTGTTGGCACTGCCGGTGTCACAGGTGAACGAATATCTCTACCTCGTCAACATGCACTTATGCACTACATCCGTTCTATTCGACTCTTCGGTTCTCCAAATGGGCTTTGCTCATCAATCACGGAATCGAAGCATATTAAAGCTGTCAAGGAGCCATGGCGACGCTCCAGTCGTTACAAGGCCTTATTTCAGATGTTACAGACTATCTCACGGATGGAGAAGCTTGCTGCAGCGCGAGGGCTATTTACAAGGTTTGGTATGATGGATGGTACCACAGCAGAATATACAGCAATGATTCTCAGCGGAGGGCAGCCTCAGCCGAGAGCCCTACCTCCTGCAGAAGCTGATGACGGTGAGGATGAAGACAGTGGTCCTGCTCCAGGACCGAAGTCGCTATCCTCCATTGAATTAGCTCGTACTCCAGGTATGTTGTGTCTCACCTTATCCGAATGAACAGTTTTGCTCATACAGTTTGTATTAGAGCGCCAATACCCATCTACTCCCAATGGTATCGCTGAGCACATCAACCAACCACGCTTCCCCAACTTACTACGACACTTTTTGTACGAACAGACTCATCCCGATATGGACATAGAGTCAGCCGCTGTGCCTCTTGATGAATGTCCAACCATCCATAGTCGCATCCACATTTACCACTCCGCCATTGCTCGGTTTTATGCACCCAGTGACCTCTGCGGTGTTGGTGGGATGCACTGTGAACGGATCCGATCCAACCCAAATTGGCGGGGCGAATTCGTGCGATATGATACTGTTTTCATCGAGACAGATTCAGAGCTTAAAGGGATGGCTGGCTTGGCAATTGGACGTGCCTTGCTTCTCTTCTCATTCAAGCATGGAGGGAAGACCTACTCATGCGCACTTGTCCACTGGCTGGTTCCTGGCAATGAACCAGATCCTGATACCGGCATGTGGGTAGTACAGCCGGAATATGAGGGTAATGGACACCGCACCCTTTCGATCGTAAATCTTGATTGCATTGCTAGGGCCGCACATCTCCTTCCTGTATATGGTTCATCTTTTGTGCCTGATGATCTACATTTTTCCGATGCTCTTGACGTTTTCCGTGCATATTTTGTGAACCCGTACGCAGACCACCACACCTATGAATTTTTAAAGTAGAATTTTTATACTTATTATATACATCTCATAACGGCACCACTGTAAATTGTACACTTGTCAAGCTTGCATAGCTTGCCCATCCTTGCCGCCTTGCTGACAATAGAAAAAGGGCTGGAAAGTGCCCAAAAGCTGAAATTTTTTTTGTGGTTTTGCTGATGAAATGAATGTGCCAATGAGTCAGGTCGACTTTTGGGATGTATTTAGGATGTCTGAATGCAAGCAACTTACTCAGCATCTCAAAATATGCCATATTAACATCCTATAAGTTGTCCCAAGTCAATACATGCCCCCATTCCAGAGATCCAGATGGAAACAGCCTTTTGAGACAGCTTTTTCTAGCGAATTGAAATAGTGGTCGTTTTCGATTTTGAAGCGCGCAGCATCTCGAGCATGATAAACGATTTAAATCGAGCCTACAATCAAGTGAAACGGATGTGTATTGAGTGAGATATGGCAGGAAAGTTGTGGGGTGCCAAATGCAGCCAAAATCACATGCAACATTTCTGCAAACGGCAATAGCGCCTGAAACATGATCAACATTGGATCACGTGTGGTTCGGATTGCGCGATCGTGCGCATTCGGTCAAAAACTTTGTGACGAAGTTGATTCTCTTCTGCCTCCCTCCCTCATCTTGATTGATTGTCTTCTCAATGCCACGGCTGCCCAACCATGCACTGACTCATCACCCGCCCACAGGACGTACGGGATCTTGCTTGATAGCTGCACAACCACACACTGATTGTCTTGCCCATTGCCCGTCCACAGTAGGTACGTGATCTTGCTCGATCACCACATAACCACGTACTGACTCCGTATTGCCTATCGTTCGCCCACAGCTTGTACGTGATCTTGCTCGATAGCTGCACAACCACACTAATTCTGTCTCACCCATTGCTTACCCACAGGATGTACGCAATTGTGCTCAATAGCTGCCTAACCACGCACTGACTCCATCTTGCAGCTTGTACGTGATTGTCCTCGATATCTGCACGACCACCCATTGACTCTGTATAGCCCATCGCCCACCCACAGAGGGTACGTGATCTTTTTGGATAGTTGCACAACTACACACCGACCCCATCTTGCCCTTCGCCCGCCCACAGAGGGTATGTCTCCTTATTTGATAGCTGCCCAGCCACACACTGACTCCATATCACCTATTGCTGCCCACAGCTTGTATGAGATTTTACTCAATACCTGCACAAAGGGTCGCAAGCATATCGGTTATATATTGATATTGATGATGTTGTTTATTTAGTTTTAATATATTGGTTTCTGCCATTCATTGTGCCTGATCTGTGTGAATGCCTGCCAATAAGCCTGATATTAACTGGATATTGCCATATATATTATGCTACAGATTGCTACAGAGACACTAGTGCAGTCTACATCAAGCTACAGAGCCTTATACCCATGCTATGTCACACTATAAACAGGGGGGATATCAACAGGTCTACAACTTCTACAGTGGCTACATTGCACTACTGGACTGACCTGTTTTTTGCTGATGTGTATCACTTGATCCATGACCATTCCATTGGTGACACATCTCCTCCTATTCCAGGGCAATTGTTGGTTCAGATTTTTATCACCAAAGAGGAGGAAAGGGCTTTGAGTATTCAGGAACAGGTCACAACAAGCTGGAGAAGGCAGAACAATATTCCTGACAGTGATGGTTTTGAGACTCATTTACAAGGCTCTCAAGTTGACAAAAGGAACAGATCAGACACAGTATCCACAGCTAATTCTGACAAGCATGATGGCAAAAGACACAAGCTAGGATATATACAAGAGTAGATAGCATTTTTATGACTGTAGTATAGGAGAAATCATTGAATTTTATGATATTTTGCTGATCAGTAACAGGTTGTGGCACGGAAATGGACGTGGCAGCACAGCCACTTCCCACGGGGGACCCAGGGAGGCCTGATTTCACATGCTCCTTGGCCACGTATATTCTCCACACATATATACGCGCTCTTCCCGGCTTCAATAGTTGTAAGTCCACTTCCAACTCACTGCGTATCTGTGTCTGGGTTCCTGACCAAAATTTAAATGCCATAGGACGCTGGTCTGATATGTACGTCCACCGCTGCCCCACGTCAGATTGATACGAACAAGTATCAAGATAAAGGGAAGGATAAGAGCAATGATCCTGATATGGGTGTGTGGATTCACTTCTTTCAGCTCCTCACCATTCCCCCCATCATCGCCATCAGCAGCAGGGTAGACATCAATCCTCTCCGCAGCTTATGAAATCAACAGGGTCGACCTCATGCCAGAAAAAACTACACATGTCACCTACATGTTGCCACCAAACCAATGTGGCGCTATCCTACAAGCTGTCTAGCACCATTTGTTGCGTTTTGAGGCCATGGTTTGCATCGACGCCTTCTGACAAACAATCAGGCTGTCCATGTTATTTGGGAGCTCGGGGTGTTGTCGTTTACGTTTTTACAAGGAAATTTGTGCAAAACAGGTTTTAGTATTGCTGTTTGGAATGATCTGCATGGTATCGCTCTAGGTTCTAGGCAATAACACAGGAAAATCCATTTCAGCTCATTTCCCAATGTTTTTAGCCAAATTTTCCGAAAATTTCTCTCTCACATCAAATTTGTCCATGGGTTTGTGTCAGGGTCGTTGCCTACAGTGCAGTGGGGCAGGTGATTTGTCGTACGGCTTGCAAGGCATGCATGATTGTTCATAGTTGTTATAACATGATAATGATTTGTGGCCTATTTGCCATTCCACTATCGGTAAATCCATTTGTCTGGCCTGCTCATGACGGTCTACTGATTCTCTGATTCCATCCATCACCTTCATGATATTGCTAGGTTTCAGCATACACCACGTTCTATAGCACTAGAAGTGAGCGTGTCACCCGACTTTTTGCAATGCCCATAGCTTCGTTGCTTCTAACTTGCTGGCAGAGTTCTAGTAGCTCTGCCGAACAGAAGCCCTGCGATGCAGGGACATCTCTTCTTGTCATTTGTTGTTTGGTTATCTGCTTTATGTGGTTGGCTGCGGACTATCCATTTTTGTGACCATCAAAGGTATAAAGTATGGCACCCAGACCATCCAGCGGTCCACAGAACACCACCAAGCTCTTCTCTGTTTTCCATCATGAAGTTCACCTTATCTCTCTTGCCCACTGTTATTATTGCTTGCCAGCTCGTAGTGGCTGTTCCCACCGTTACTATTGTGGATTGTCATGGAACTTCTGCGGTATGCATGCATTCTTCCCCTTGCCGATCGCATACAATGTTGAGTGGTTAATGTTGGTAATATAGGCCCTAGTGCGAGATACCAGGGTAACCTATTGCACAGAGGAGTCCTGCAAGGGCGATTGTGAGATGTTTCGCATCCCCAGCGGTCAATGTATCGCAGTTCCTGCATCCTGGCGTAATCGGGTTGGAAGCGTGGCACCACAATCCATCTGCCACCTTTACTCATTTGTTTTTATCTTTGAATTTAGAGTGTGCTTTGTTAAACTAAGTTGTGGTTGTAGGCCCTCTATTTCTGGTGCTGGGGTGGCCAATTGTTTGGGATGATATGACCAGGTTTTTAGGCCTCCCAGCCCTCACAATTGTGGTGTTCTTGGCTATCTGTGGCACCATGACATCATCCACGTCATTTGCGACCAGTAAAGATCAGTGTGGCTACGCAGGAGGATACGAGATGGTGTTGTGTTTCATGATATCTTGTGCAATGTAACACTGGAATGATGATTGAATTTTCCACCAAAGCCATGATGTTAGGTGTTAGGAAAATGACACCTAGGTCATATTATGAGTGATGATAGCTGGTGATAATTTGCCATAGCTCACCGTGTGTTGGAGCCTGTATACCTTGTTTGGTTGTGTTTTTTCCTGCAGGGTTGGCATCTCATACGACATTCTTGCTTGCTTCCCCATGGGATTCTAGCTTTAGATTCAGTCTGGCACCTCTCCAACGGAAACAAACCATAGCCTGGGTCTCAATTTTCAGATGGGATATTTTCCTGGCATCTTAATTATTTCCCCATCCCATTGAAATGGCCTATTAATTAGGGCTGTCTACTGTACCCCGTAAATGCCATATGTACAGTGACCATAATATGGTTCCCATCACCATATCAGCATTGCTCTACCCTTTGGGGTACCGTAACCGGTTGATGGGTAGCTGACACCCATTGGGAACTGTATTGATACGGCTGTTGGAGTGGGCTCGGAGTCAGTCTAAGGCGGAGTCAAGCAGAATGGCAAGCCACAATGTGGTAGGAATATGAGCTACAGACATACAGAATCACTAGCTAAACCAAATCAGGACTCCTGACACCACTACAGGATCCCTGGCACCCTCGAGCCACTACCACACTGTATACAGCTGTCATACGGTGGTACTAATTATTAGTGGGATTTGCCTTGAAATGGAAATTTCATACACACATTATACATAGAAGTTAATATATTGAGAATCTGATTGGCCAAAGAAACTTAGATCTACGTCGAAATTAGATGCAATTGGATGAATAATACTTCTGTTTATGGAAACTGCCGATCACTTCCGAATTCCCGCACTCCACCTCTTGCCATCTCGTTTGTCTCTTTGCAACGTCTGCAAGATTAGCTGAACAGTCAAACATATTATCCACTACATTCCAGAACACTACAAGGACTTCCCTGGTGAACCAACCGCTTGTTGACAGTTGTACCCAATTTGGCATCACTTTGGCAGAAGGATGCCTTTGTGTTAGCAGCAGAAGGACATATTTGATGCATCCTACAGTGTGCATTTGTGTGTGCTGGAGGTATTCACAGGACAGATTCCATTGCCTTACTCTCGCATTATTGACCTTTGTTGGTTATCTCTTAGAGCCACTAACCTTTTCAACCTGCTATTTGACTTGGCTCCCTGTTCCACTGGTATATCAACAACGAGGAACTCCCCCCTCATTATAGATGATTGGAGGCGGTTTATGGTATGTATATATCGCATTCTATCTCTTTATATTTGCACTGCTGACATTTGTTGATTGTATCCAACCATTTCGAGTTTTTGACTCTTTGGGCTGCTGTATCACCAGTATTTCCACAACGAGGATGTGCTGCCATTGAAATTGGTTGGAAGTGGTGTCTGGTACATATTTTAGACATCATATCTGCTTACATTCATTCCACTTACATTCATATTGCTTACCTTGGTTCATTTTATCCGGCATGTTTTATCTTTTTCAGCCCCTTGGCATCTGCACTTCTAGTATCTTAAGAGCAAAGATGCATTCTCGTCAACAGGAGTAGTACATAGCTTCTGGTATGTATCTAACACATTCTAGGCAATTAAATTTGCATCGCTAACCTTTGTTTATTTTATCCAGCGGATTTCATTCTTTTTTGCCTTTTAGCCCCTGGTGCACAGTTGTTGGGGCCAGATTC
>Ga0137418_10003378_pt1 | contig 14669 bp, 13 predicted proteins | sample CZODoug3_1_2_16f_FD_122242 | JGI IMG/M metagenome (GOLD analysis project Ga0137418, IMG submission 122242) | Vadose zone soil fungal communities from Angelo Coast Range Reserve, California, USA - CZODoug3_1_2_16fungal (Hybrid Assembly) | ecosystem: Environmental > Terrestrial > Soil > Vadose... | reverse complement strand
CATCAGAGCTGTGGCGTCGCGTGGTCACCGACGTCCATAAGGATTACCGGGATGTAGAGTTGAGTCACATCTATGTCGACAATGCGGCGATGCAACTCGTGCGCAACCCGCGGCAGTTCGATGTGATGCTCTGCAACAATATATTCGGTGACATTTTGAGCGATGAAGCCGCGATGTTGACCGGCTCCATCGGCATGTTGCCGTCGGCCAGTATTGGCGCGCAGGTCGGACTGTTCGAGCCGATCCACGGCAGCGCGCCGGACATTGCCGGGAAGAATGTGGCGAATCCTATTGCGACGATTGCCTCGGCGTCCATGATGCTGTCCTACGCGTTCAAGTTGGATAAGGAAGCAGTAGCCATCGAGCAGGCGATCGTGAAAACCCTCGATCTCGGCTATCGCACGAAAGATATTCATAGTCCGGGTACTCGCCTTGTCAGTACGACAGAAATGGGCGAGGCCATCCTGCGAAATCTGAACTAGTCAGGATTATCGAGACGGATGAGTACAGATCTCAAAACTGGATCGATCCGGACCATTGCCGGTACCGGAGACCCTGGGTGGTCCGGTGACGGAGCTGGGGCCCTTGCCGCTTGTCTGAATGAGCCGAAGAGTCTCACCCTCGATGCAGAGGGAAACCTCTTCATCGCCGACTCTGAGAACCACGTCGTTCGAAAGATCGACCGTATGACCAACTGTATCAGGACAATAGCGGGCCGCATTCAGGGGGTTGAATCAGGAGCGAAACCCGTCTCGCCCGCTCCGGTGGCTGAGGAAGTGGATGACGATCCTTTTGCCGAAAGCGGCACTGTCAATTCGCATGCCGTTACCCAACAGACTGATCTGAGTGGGACCGTGCGTTATGTTGTGACCGGTACAGCGCCGGCGAAACGCTTCAGTGGCGACGGTGGTCCTGCCGATCAAGCCCTCTTGAATTTTCCGACCGCGGTTGTGGTCGATCGGGCGGGACATCTCTACATTGCGGACACGCTGAACCATCGGGTGCGGCGTGTGGATGCGGCAACAGGGGTGATCACGACAGTCGCCGGCCTGGGTCAACCGCGGTGCTTTGGTGACGGAAGATTGGCCGTGGAGGCCGGGTTGAACGAACCGGCTGCCTTAGCGGTGAGCGACGAGGGCGTCCTCTATATTGCCGACCAGAGCAACAACCGCGTGAGGGCGGTGGATTTGGCTACCGGAGTGATTTGTACGGTCGCAGGGACAGGAACGGCTGCGTATAATGGAGATGATGTGGCTGCGATAGAAACCGGTCTAGCCGGTCCCAGCGGATTGGCGCTTGCGTCAGATGGCACGTTGTTCATTGCCGATAGCTTCAACGGAAGGATTCGAGCTGTTGATCCCGTTACTGGTTTCATACGAACTGTGGTGGGCGACGGCGGTGAGTATCGGTACCAGGGGCCTGATGAGCCACCCAGCAGCAGTCTCTCTCGGCCATGGGGGATTGCGTTGGATGAACAGGGGAATCTCTTCTTCACCGATTCGGACAATCATCTGGTACGGCGATGGGATCGAATCACTGGGCGTATTGAGCGCATTGCCGGAGTTGGTGTCGCACACTACGGGGGCGACGAGGGCGCGGCCCTCGACGCCAGCTTGAGTTACCCCTTTGGAATCGTGATGGATCGTGCGGGGCATTTGCTCGTGGCCGACACATTCAACCATCGTATTCGCGAGGTCGCGCTGTAGGTAGGATCGAGGCTCATGTTGAAAAAGAAATCAGGGTATGTCGTGGCGGTCGTCGGTGCGACCGGGGCGGTCGGCACAGAAATGATCGAGGTGCTCGAGGAGCGAAAGTTTCCCGTCACACGTCTGGTCCCGCTCGCATCGACTCGTTCGGCCGGCGGTACGGTGACATTTGAGGGGAACGAGGTGCCCATTGAGGTGTTGACGAAGAACTCGTTTGTCGGCGTGGACATCGCGCTTTTTTCTGCCGGGGCGGATCTCAGTCGAGAGTTTGCTCCGATCGCAGTGAAGGCCGGTGCGGTGGTGATCGATAATAGTGCCGCCTGGAGGATGACTCCTGAAGTGCCGCTCGTGGTGCCGGAGGTGAACGCGCACGATATTCAACGGCACAAGGGTATCATTGCCAATCCGAATTGCTCCACGATTCAAATGGTCGTGGCGCTGAAACCCCTGCATGATAAGGCCAGGATCAAGCGGATTGTCGTCACGACCTTTCAATCGGTCTCCGGCACGGGGAAAGACGCCATGGATGAGTTGATGGCGGAATGCCAAGACCTGCTGAGCTTCAAGTCGGCGAGTCCCAAGGTCTACCCCTATCAGATCGCCTTCAATTGCTTGCCTCAGATCGACGATTTTCTGCCGTCAGGGTATACGAAGGAAGAGATGAAGATGGTCCATGAGACGAGAAAGATCATGGGCGACCAGTCGATTCATGTGACGGCGACGACGGTGCGGGTCCCGGTGTATGTCGGACATTCGGAAGCCGTCAACATTGAGACTGAGCGAAAGTTATCGGTCAACGAGGCTCGCGCCATTCTCTCCACCGCGCCCGGCGTGCTGCTCTATGACGATCCGGCACACAAAATATATCCCATGCCGTTGGAGGTTGCCGGGAAGGATGAGGTCTATGTCGGCCGCGTTCGTGAAGATGAGTCGATCGCCAACGGTCTCAATCTGTGGGTGGTGGCGGATAATTTGCGCAAAGGGGCCGCGCTCAATGCGGTGCAAATCGCAGAACATTTGGCTCAAGGCTAATGGCTGAGTGGGGAAGTCTGGGCAAGGTCTTCATCGGAGTCGGACTGTGCGTGGTGCTGCTCGGCCTGTTGCTGCTGATCGCAGACCGCGTTCCAGGAATTGGGAATCTCCTGGGATGGTTCGGTAAGCTTCCCGGCGACATCTCTATTCGACGAGATAACTTCAGTTTCTCGTTTCCCCTCGCAACCAGCCTGCTCCTGAGCGTCATCCTGAGTCTGGTATTCTATTTAATAGCATGGATCTTTCGCCGGTGAAGCAGTCGAGGGGTGGAGTGTGCCGTGCCATCTTGGCCGGAGCATGCCTTCTCAGCCTGTCCTCGGGAGCCGAGGCCGGCGAGTCGATCCGAGTTCTGCTGTCGGCCGACGTGCTACGGCTCGAAATCCGTGCAGACAGTCTGTTGTGGGTTACGGACGCAAAAGGGCTGGGTCAGGCTCTGCGCGCTCCGGTCCAGGTCGCAGCCGCGGAAACCGGGTTTCTGCAAAATGGCGTCCGCATGCAGACGGAGCAACTGACGGTGAATGGCGGAGAGCAAGGCCTCACGCTGACCTTCCCACGGCCCGCTCGGAACCCCAACGGTGCGGGGATGTCATCGGGCAACTCCGGCACGACGATCTCGGTAAGCGGCCTTATCCATCTCGTACGAAGAGGAAAGGGGTTTTTGGTCATTAATCGGGTGGATCTTGAAGAGTACGTCAAAGGGGTGGTTCCCGCCGAAGTCAGTTCGACCTGGCACCCGGAGATGTTGAAAGCGCAGGCGGTCGCCGCACGGACCTATGCGCTCTACCAGCAGATGCTGAGCGCCACGCGGGAGTATGACGTGGAGGCAACGGTGCAAGACCAAGTCTATCGCGGAAAGCAGGGGATTGATGCGGGGATCTTGCGCGCGGTCGAAGATACCCGCGGGTTGATCGTGACCTATCAGGATGCGCCGATCTACGCAGCCTTCTCATCGACGGCCGCCGGGTTGACGGAAGATGCCATGAATGTGTGGTCGAAAGAATATCCCTACCTCAAGGGTGTGGAATGCCCCTTCGACCTTATGTCGCCCTACTATCAATGGAAGTCCTCCTTCACAATCGACACCCTCGAACAGAATTTGCGGCAGCAGGGATTTTCCGTGGGAACGATCGCGACGATGACGCCCTTGTCGTTCAGCCGGGGGGGGCGAGTAGCGAAGCTGCGCATTCTCCATTCTGGTGGAGAATTGGTTCTTCGCGGAGAAGAGTTGCGGAAAGCGGTAGGGTACACCATCATTCCGAGCACGCAGTTTACCATCGAATCTATCGGTCGAGATGTGGTGCTTTCCGGCTTCGGCGCGGGCCACGCCGTCGGCATGTGCCAGTGGGGCGCGAAAGAACTGGCTGAGTTGGGCTATCCCTTCTCCACGATTCTTCGGTATTATTATCCGGGCACCGAACTGCAGAATATGACGCTGACCAAACCTCCGATCCCGCCGTCCTCCTGATGCAGCTCTCCGAATTTGATTTTCCGTTCGATCCCTCGTTGATTGCCGCTCACCCATGCCTCCCGCGCGATCACGCCAGGCTGCTCGTCCTGCAGCCTGGCGATCGTTCGCTCGCCCATCGCCGCGTCGACGAGTTGCCTGATCTCCTTCAGCCCGGCGCTCTCCTCGTGGTCAACAATACGAAGGTGTTGGCCGCGCGCGTGGCTGGACGGAAGCGTCCTTCCGGCGCGGAGGTCGAGATCCTCTTTGTGAAGGATCTTGGTGATATGATCTGGGAAGTGCTGATCAAGGGAACGTTTCGGCCGGGACAGATTATTGAGATGGGCGCAGAGGCTTCTGCCGTGGTGGTCGAACGTGGCGCGGCACGAACGATTGTTCGCATTGAGAGTCCGTTCCCGTTTTCCGAATGGCTGCGACAATATGGTCGAATGCCACTTCCGCCCTACTTGAAACGCGCATCGACTGACCGGGATCGGGAATGGTACCAAACCCTGTTCGCTCAGCATGAGGGCGCCATTGCGGCGCCGACCGCCGGGCTCCATTTCACACCGGAGTTGCTGGCACGGCTGCAACAGCGAGGGATCGGTCTCACGACCATCACGCTACATGTTGGTGTTGGGACCTTCAAACCGGTGACGGTCAATCAGATCGAAGACCATCGGATGGGCGCAGAATGGATCGAGGTCGGAGCAGAGGCGGTTCGTGCCATCGAGCAAGTGCGAGCGACAGGGAGACGAATTGTCGCTGTCGGGACTACGGTCGTACGCGCGCTCGAAACTGCGGCTCGCACGAACGGCCAGATCCGACCCTATCGTGGAGAGACAGATATGTTTATGACACCAGGGTTTCCGTTCAAGGTGGTCGATGCCCTCCTCACGAATTTTCACTTGCCACGTACCACATTGCTGATGCTGGTCTCCGCATTGGCCGGGACCGAATTTCTTCGCCAGGCTTATGCAGAGGCGGTTCGCAAGCGGTACCGCTTTTACAGCTATGGTGATGCAATGTTGATCCTCTGACAGAGTCTGAAAGTCATCAAGTCTTCAAGTCCGAAAACCCACGGACGAAGATCGCCTGAGACTTTAGGACTTGATGGCTTTATGACCTGATGACTTCTGGCGAGAGGCGCTAAAGCAACTCGCGGTTGATCTTGATGGGTACGGTCGTTTTGAGCGATTCAGTGTAGGCCATCAGAGCGCGTTGCTGCTTTTGAAAGAGGACGTCCTGCACGGCACGGTCCTTCGCCGCGGCGACCTTTGCAGGATCTGATTCCGTTTGCCGTAGCGTGAGGGCTTGCGCCTCGGCAAGCTCGGCAGGGGTAAGGGCCACGGCGTCGCGGATGATCATCCGGGCTTTGTTGCTCAACACTTCTTTCGCTTCCATCGCTTCGAATATCGCGGGCGTCAGATGATTAGCCGCCAGGAGCCGTTGGTAGATCTCCGGATCAAATGTGCCGTTTTTTTGAAAATCAGGGATCTGCATGATGACTTCACGCAGTTCATCGTTAGCCACGGTGAGGCCCATGTTCTTTGCCGCGATGAGCCAGGTCCGATTATCGACGAGTTGATCCACTACTAATTGCTTGATCGTTTCATCTTTGAATTCTCCAGGGACTTTGTCCTTGTAGAAGCGATAGGTATTCTCATAGGCGCGTCGAAATTCATCGCGGGACACGGTGAGATCTCCGACTGAAGCGACGACGGAGGCGGCGCCGGGCTGATCACGGAACCCCCACCAGCCCATGGTGATGACGAAGGCGAGGGCGATGATCCCCATGATGGACTTGAGGAGCCACGGATAGCTATGAGACGCTTCGCGCATCAATTTGAGCATGACAACCCCACGGGAAATTCGTATGGACAGATTCTACTCAGGGATCTGTGCAAAGGCAAGAGACGGCATTTCCTCCAAGCTGCGATCTCACGATCGAGTAGAGCGGTCTATTCTTGAAGACGAGAAATATCGCCCGCAATGTCTGATGTGCCGGAGAATGGTCTTTGTTTGTGCTAGGTAGTCTGATTTGCTATACTTTGCCACTAATCGTAAGGAGATCCCTTGGCGGAGGAGGTCAGCGGGGTTCATTCGATCGGTGGCGGGATCTACCCCAAGGCGCGGGTCCTAAACCGTGGTATCGCCAAGCTGATCGATCTGTTCATCGTCGTGGCAGCCGGTCAAATAATCGTGCCGGTAGGTTTTCTTGGAGGATTGGCGTATATACTGGTCGCTGATGGATTTGCCGGTGGGCGCAGTATCGGTAAGCGGGTGATCGGCCTCCAGACGGTGCTCCCGGATCGGCGAGAGGCAGCAGGGTTTCGGGATTCCATTATCCGCAATCTGCCTTTTGCGGTCGCTCAGGTAGCCTTCGCCGTCCCGTATGTGGGATGGCTTGTGTCTGTAGCAATCATTGCGTTCGAAGCGGTATTGATTCTCGGAAACGAGCAGGGGCGGCGTCTTGGTGACGAGGTTGCCGGTACCCAGGTGTTGGATGCGGGTCGGCTGGCGTTGCCTGACTGAGTACGCCGTCAGAGTCTAAGGGGAAGGGAGAGCAATCGTGGGCTTTGGGAGCGATATCTTCGGATGGTTCTCAAACGACCTGGCCATTGACCTGGGGACGGCGTCGACCCTCGTGTATGTGCATGGGAAAGGGATCGTGCTCAACGAACCCTCGGTCGTGGCGGTTGAGAAAAAGTCCGGACGAGTGCTCGCGGTCGGCACGGAAGCGAAGCGAATGTTGGGACGCACACCGGGCAACATCATTGCGGTGCGGCCCATGAAAGAAGGCGTGATCGCCGACTTCGAAATGGCAGAGCAGATGTTGAAGCGGTTCATTCAGAAAGCGCACAACCGCAGCGCGTTCGTGCGTCCGCGCATCATCATCGGTGTGCCGTCGCGCATTACGCAGGTGGAGCAGCGGGCAGTCCGAGACTCGGCCGAATTAGCCGGCGCCCGCGAAGTGTATCTGATCGAAGAACCAGTGGCCGCAGCCATTGGCGCCGGTCTTCCGATCACCGAACCCTCCGGCAACATGGTGGTCGATATCGGGGGCGGCACGACCGATATCGCCGTCATTTCGCTCGGCGGAATCGTCTATAGCGAGTCCGTCAAAGTCGCGGGCGATCGCATGGACGATGCGATCATGAATTATATTAAGAAGAAGTATAATCTCCTCATCGGTGAACATATGGCGGAGCGGGTCAAGTTCGAAATCGGATCCGCCTATCCCTTTGAGGAACGCAAGACAATGATGATTAAGGGGCGCGACTTGATTTCCGGCATTCCCCGCACGCTGGTGGTGGATGACGCGGAAGTCCGAGAAGCGCTGCAGGAACCGATCGGAACAATCGTCAACGCGATTAAAGTGGCATTGGAGAATACCCCGCCCGAGTTGGCGGGCGACATTATCGATCGTGGCGTCGTACTCACGGGCGGGGGATCTTTGCTGAAGGGCATGGATACGCGTTTTCGGGAGGAAACGAATCTGCCGATCATCACCGTGGATGATCCCCTGACTTCCGTAGTCTTGGGGGTCGGGAAAATCCTCGATGAGTTGGATCTGCTCGCCAAAGTGTCGGTGATGTCCCAGGCCAATACCTACCGATAAGGTTCCATCCCTAACTCCTTTATGTGGATGGCTCACTCTCGCTCTCCCTACGGTGCCAGACGCCTGGCGTTTGCCTGCTTTGCTCTCCTGTTGGTGGCTCTTTTTCTGCTTCCCAGTCAAATCCAAGGACTCTTGCAGTATCTGGATGGGCCAGTTGGACACGTCGTGCGTGTTCCGCTCGAAGCCATTGCGTCCATCGATGCTGGCATTGCTGATCGCTGGGAACAGTACGTGGCGTTGCAAGGGGTCCGGGAAGAGAACCAACAACTACGGAAAGAAATTGAGCGGTTGCGCGGGCAACATAGCCAGTTGCGTGAGTCCGCCGCTGCGACAGAACGATTGACGGCCCTGCTGCATTTTAAGGAGCAGGCACTCCCCACGATGGTCGCCGCTCAAGTCATCGGGCGTGATGCCACGAACCGATATCGTGCCATCATTCTCAATAAGGGCGAGAGTGACGGGATCAAGCCGGACATGGGAGTGGTCACGCCCGCTGGTGTCGTCGGGCGCGTCGTGAAAACGACAGGGGCGTCGTCGGTGGTGCTCTTGGTGACTGATCCGAACAACGCCATCGCTGGTCTCATTCAGCGGACGAGAGACGAAGGCATTGTGGAAGGGACTCAACAAGGGCTGGCCCAGCTGAAGTATATTCCGTTGTTGTCGACGCTCCGAGACGGTGATCGGGTCGTGACCTCGGGCCTTGTCGGAGGTTTCCCCCGAGGGCTCGTGATCGGCACGATCACGCGCATCGATAAACAGGAAGGCGCCCTCTTCCAGTCTGCCGAACTCATGCCGGAAGTCGATGTCGGTCGTGTGGAGGAAGTGTTGGTGATTCAGACGTCGTATGGACAGTCCACGAAGGCCGCGGCGGGAGCGGATCTGATCGGGAAGCCATCACCATGAAATACCTTTTCTATCTGATTCTCGTGCTGCTGCTCGTCCCCCTGCAGACGACGCTGCTGCCACATCTGAGCGTGTGGAATATCAAACCGGATTTGGGGCTTGTGGCCGCCGCGCTTGTCGGGATTTTTGCTGGTGAACTGGAAGGCCTTCTCGTGGGGCTCGCGATTGGATGGGTCCTGAGTCTGTTCTCAGCCGGCGAACTTTGGTTTAGTCTCCTGACAAACGGGGGCGTTGGGCTCTTGGCAGGATTCCTGGGGCGGCAGGTGTCGCAGGTGACGTCGATCTCACTGGGTGTGGGGCTGATGTTGGTGTCATTGGCGAGCGGGCTGTTTGACGCGATGAATTTCAATCATCTCGACGGGTCTCAGATGTGGTGGATGGTCGAGTCGATCGTCCTTCCACAGGCTTGTTTTGACGGGGCGGTGGGGGCGGGATTCTATTGGCTGCTCTCTCAACGGTTTGATCTTACCCGCCTGAGGACCGAATAGCAGGTCTGTGATGGGCGTGGCGGAATGTTGATTGTGACGTATGGCAACAGCTGGTCTGCACGATTCTGAACTTGGGGAACTCCAACGCCGATTGATCATTCTCCGAGTCGGCTTGTTGCTCGTCGTGGCTTTACTGGGGCTGCAGCTCTGGTACCTGCAGATTCGTGAGGGGCCCTACTACCGCGATCTCTCCGAGAACAATCGGACACGCTCCGTCATCATGGAGCCGGCTCGAGGGCTCATCTACGACCGCAACGGGGTGTTGTTGGCGAATAATGTCCCCAGCTTCACGCTCTACGTTTCGCTTGAAGAAGTCCAAGATCGCGACCTGCTTATTGATCAACTCAGCAATCTTTTGGGGTTAGATGCTGCGCTTGTCAGGAACAAGCTCACGGCTCGCGGCAATAAGCAACTGCCGCGCAAGGTGAAGGATCGCTTAACCCTTAGGGAAGCGACGTTGGTCGAGTCTCACCGTCTGGACTTGCCCGGAGTGATGGTGCAAGTCGAATCGCAACGGAACTATCCTGGCGGAGCGACGGCCTCACATCTATTGGGCTATGTCGGGGAAGTGTCGCCCGAGCAGTTAGAGAAACCTGAATTTGCCGACCTGCACCAGGGTAGCATTGTCGGGCAATATGGCGTAGAGAAATTTTTCGATCGGCTCGTGCGTGGTCAGGCCGGGCAGAAAAGCATAGAAGTCGATGCGGTAGGTCATGAGAAACGAACCGTGGTTGTGGAGCAACCCCATGCTGGGGACAATTTGTACCTCACGATTGATGTGCGGCTGCAAAAAGTGGCCGAAAACCTGTTGGGGGAGGAGTCGGGCGCGATTGTCGCGCTTGATCCGAGGACAGGTGACGTGCTTGCCATGGCCAGCCGTCCTGGCTTCGATCCGAACATCCTCTCGCGGGAGCTCACACCGAAACAATGGGCTGAGATCGTGCAAGACGAGGGGCGCCCCTTGAACAATCGGGCCTCGCAAGGACAGTACCCACCCAGTTCGATCTTCAAAGTGATGATGGCCGCTGCAGCGTTGGAAACCAAGACTGTTACGCCGTCGACATCCATCTACTGCAATGGAGGGTATCAGTTCGGTCGCCGCGTGTATCATGACTGGAAAGCTGGGGGGCATGGTTCGATGGATCTCCGGCACGCCCTCGTGCAATCTTGTGACGTCTATTTCTACACCGTTGGGCAGCGGATGGGGATCGAGACGATAGCCTCCTTTGCCCATCAGTTTGGGTTGGGAGAGGAGACGGGGATTGAGCTGCCGTCTGAACGGGTTGGGATCGTGCCTTCCGAGGCCTGGAAACAGAAGGCCAAGAATGAGGCGTGGCTGCCAGGCGAAACGATCTCGGCATCAATCGGACAGGGCTATGTGAGTGTGACCCCGCTGCAGATGGCAAGCTTGATCGGCACCGTTGCAAACGACGGCGTCACGTTCCGCCCCCGCTTGGTCCAGGCAGTCATGGATCGAGCGACCGGGGAACTCCAGCAAAGGGCTGCGGTTCCCAAGCGCACGTTGAAGCTGAGGCCCGAGATCTTACCGTTGATTAAGGAGGCGCTAGCCGGGGTGGTCAAAGAGGGGACGGGCACGCGGGCTCAGTCGGCGCTGGTGACGATCGCCGGGAAGACCGGTACGGCCCAGACGATGGCCTTGCGTACCGGTCCAAAGAAAGATATTCCGAAGAAGTTCCGCGATCATGCCTGGTTTGTTGCCTTCGCGCCGGTTGAAGCGCCCACCATCGCCGTTGCGGTGCTGGCTGAACATATGGGCCACGGGGGTTCTGCTTCGGCGCCCCTCGCCAAAGAGCTGATCGAGACCTATGTGAAATTGGACCTCCCTGCTCCTTCCGGTGTGATAGCTGGTGCCGTTGCGCGGGAAGGGGATGCCGGAGGAAGGGACCGAGATGATCGACCGGGTGATTAATAGCCGTGGCTTCGACAATTTCGATTTCCGTTATATCGGACTGATCTTTGTCATCCTGGGGATCGGCGTCTTGTCGATTTATAGCGTGACGCATGACCAAGGGGTCGCGTTCCCGTTTTATGCCAAACAGATCGTGTGGATTGCGCTCGGCACTGTCGCGTTTCTAGTCATGTGGCTCTCGGACTATCATCGGATCGCGCGGTTAGCGTATCCTGCCTATGCGATTATCTTAATCTTACTTGTCGTCGTGCTGTTTGAAGGCAAGAGCAGCCGAGGGGCGCAACGATGGATTCCGATGGGGCCATTTGCTTTCCAGCCATCGGAATTTGCAAAGCTGATCCTCATTCTGACCTTGGCGCACTACTATTCGGAAGCGCCGCGGGTGGGCTGGCTCCAACGAGTGGTGCTCCCGGGTCTGCTGGTGCTGCCAGGGCTGCTCCTGATCCTGAAGCAGCCGGATCTTGGGAGCGGATTGAGCTTCGTAGCGGTCTATGCCGCGATGTTGCTGATGGTGGGCATGCGGTCGAAGGCGTTGGGTGTCATCCTCCTGTTTTCGCTGATGCTGTTCCCCTTCGCCTGGGAGATGATGTGGGGGTCATTGCATGATTATCAGCGGCAGCGCATTATGACGTTTGTCGATCCGGTCTACGATCCTGGAGGCAAGGGTTACCATGCTCTCCAATCGCGGATTGCCATCGGAGCGGGAGAGTTGACGGGGAAGGGGCTCTACGGAGGGACGCAAAGTCAATTGAAGTTTTTGCCTGAGGGGCATACCGACTTTGTCTTTTCGGTGTTTGCGGAGGAATGGGGATTTCTCGGAGTGCTGGCTCTCTTGCTGTTGTTTGTTGGGTTGATCTGGCTGTCGTTGGAAATTGTGGCGCGCGCGAAGGATCAGCTCGGAGCGCTGCTGGCGGTCGGCATCATCTGCATGTTGTGTTTTTGCGTCGTGATCAATATCGGCATGACGGCGGGCATGTTCCCCATCGTGGGAATTCCCCTCCCGCTCATGAGTTACGGCGGGAGTGCGACGATTATGACGATGGCGTCGCTCGGCCTGCTCTTGAATGTCAAACGCCGTCGATTGAGTTTCTTTTAGTGAGAGGGTGATCGCACGGTCCTGAATGAATCAGGATCGAGGCAAGAGGTTATATTTATGGTCCGAACCGTCGGGTCGACGAGCTGTCGAGTGGAGGTTGGAACCTGGGGATTCCCCGCGTTCGTCCTGCACATCGGTGCGACGGTTCTACTGAATGGAAGGAGTCGGTATGGGAGTAGAAATTGCAATTACAGTCGCACGCGAGGAAACTCGCGTCGCGGTGTTGGATGGCGGAGTCGTCACGGATCTCTTCGGGGATCGTGCGAAGCACAAGGACTTTGTCGGGAACATTTATAAAGGAAAAGTGGCGAAAGTGTTGCCTGGCATGCAGGCGGCATTTGTGGATATCGGCCTTGCGAAGGCGGCCTTCATGCACGTATCGGATTTGTCGTTGGACTCCGAGCCGGGCGACACGCTCGTCGATATGGATGAGGACGACAAGGATGCCGATAAGGATGGAGATATGCTGGGCCCCCGGCGCCAAAGCTCCAAGCCGATTGAGCAGTTACTGAGTGAAGGGCAAGAGCTGATGGTGCAGATTTCCAAAGGGCCTATCGGCACGAAAGGCTCGCGGGTCACGACTTATGTGTCGCTCCCTGGCCGGTATCTTGTTTTCATGCCCAACGTGGAACATATCGGTGTGTCCCGTCGCATTGCCCGTGACGAGGAGCGGGCTCGACTCAAGGACATTATGAAGCGAGTGCGGCATCCAGGCTGCGGATACATTGTCCGCACGGTGAGTGAAGGGGTCAAAGAGGATGAGCTGCGATCCGACGTCGACTTTTTGCACGTGCTCTGGCAGGACATCCTGGCGAAACGGGAGCAGAAGGGGGCACCGTCATTGCTCCATGCTGACTTGAGCCTGAGTTTCCGCGTCGTGCGCGATCTCTTTGGGAAGAAAGTCGATCGGTTATGGATCGACTCGCGTGAGGAGTACCAGGCGGTCCGGGACTTCGTGCAGCGCTTCTCGCCGGAGCAAACTTCTCGCATTCATTTGTACGACAAAGATGAAAGTCTTTTCGATCATCTGGGAGTGGAACAGGAGATGGCGCGGGCCCTCAGCCGCAAAGTCTGGCTCAAGTCCGGTGGGCATCTCGTGATCGATCATACGGAAGCGATGACCGTCATCGACGTCAACACCGGACGATTCGTGGGGAAGCGCGATCAGGAGGAGACCATTCTCCGGAACAATCTGGAGGCAGCGAAAGAAGTGGCCTATCAGATGAAGTTACGTGGGATCGGCGGAATAATCATCGTCGATTTCATCGACATGGAGCGAGAGAAGAATCGTGACAAGGTGTACCACGCGTTGCTCGATGCGATGTCGACCGACAAGGCCCGCACCAGAGTGTCTAGAATCTCTGACCTGGGGTTGATCGAGATTTCTCGTGAACGGGTGAGAGAGGATCTCCTGCGTTCGCTCTCCGAGCCCTGTCACTATTGCGAAGGGCGAGGCTATACGAAGTCTCCGACCACGGTGGCCTATGAGATATTCCGCGATGTCCGTCGGATCGGGAGCAGTCCCGAGCCGCAGCGGATCGTCATCGGCGCCCATCCCTCGGTCGTCGGGCTGTTGCAAGATGAAGAGCGACAAGGTCTTGAGGCCGTGGAGCGAGAGTGTGCCGCGAAAATCATCGTCATGCCGGACGAACACTTGCATCTGGAACAGTACGATCTAGCGGTGCTTTAAAGATTGTGATTCCCGTGCGACGAGACCTATGCAGCCCTTCAGCCAGCCTGTAGGTACGGATTCCTCTGCTGAGGTAGCGGGTCCTTCCTCTGGTCAGCCCATGACAAGACCGGTGTTAGAGTCTTGGCTCCGCCTGCGGGCGATCGATGGAGTGGGAGACCTGACGGTGCTTCGGTTAGTTCGCGCCTGGCACTCTCCCGAGGCTGTCCTGCGTGCCTCCCGTGATGAGTTGATTCAGAGTGGATGCAGCCCGCAATTGGCAGACGCGATACGACGCGGGCCTGATAGTTCCGCCTGTCGGATCCTAGAGCGGGAACTCAAGGCGATCGAGCGTGGGCGCATTGAAGTCCGGAGCGTGTTGGATCCTACCTATCCCACGCGACTGAAGATGATTGCGGACCCTCCGCCGCTCTTGTACATCACAGGTACATTGACTGAGCAGGATGAACTGGCGGTGGCCATCGTGGGTGCACGGCGTGCGACGGCAGCTGGACGTGCCATGACCGAAGAATTGAGCCACGACTTGGCGGAGGCGGGCATGACGATAGTGAGTGGGCTTGCGCGGGGGATTGATGCGGCGGCCCATCGAGGCGCGCTCGGCGCGCAGGGACGTACCATAGCGGTGCTGGGCTGCGGGGTCGACCAGACCTATCCGCCGGAACATGAGAGGTTACGCCGACAGATCGAGGAGCTGGGGGTGATTCTGTCTGAGGTGCCGATGGGTGCGCCACCCCACAGTCATAACTTTCCTCGGCGGA
>Ga0137418_10003377_pt1 | contig 14670 bp, 11 predicted proteins | sample CZODoug3_1_2_16f_FD_122242 | JGI IMG/M metagenome (GOLD analysis project Ga0137418, IMG submission 122242) | Vadose zone soil fungal communities from Angelo Coast Range Reserve, California, USA - CZODoug3_1_2_16fungal (Hybrid Assembly) | ecosystem: Environmental > Terrestrial > Soil > Vadose... | reverse complement strand
TCCATCCAGCGATTGTTGCCCTCGCTCCAAACGGGCGCGGTCTTCACCCAAGGCGGCCGATGGGTGGGACAGTTCTTCTCGTAAAAGTGCATGCCGTCAACGCCATTGGGATAACGCTTGAGCGTGAGCGGACGCCCCTTCAAATGCGGTAGCAGCGCGGGGGCTATGCGAACGAAATAATCGATGACCTGGGCCTTGGTGAAGCCCGCGGCGGGGTACAAGACTTTGTCCAGATTGCTGAGGCTGAGCTTCTTGCCTTCGATCTCGACTTCGGAGCGGCTCGGCATGGGAGTGGGATTGAGACTACCCCATATATGTTGCCAGTCCGGACAAGCGACCGCAAATCGGGACCGATTAGAGGCGGAACTCTCACAACGCCGAGTAGTGCCGCGCCATCAAAGGTTGGATGGGCGACACAGGCACAAATCTGCCTATCAGCTCCTCGACCGCGCCGCAGTTCCCGGCGGAGCAGGAAGCCCTGTTTCGTGAAGTGCTGCAGCTGCTGAACGACAAGCAGGTGCCCTACGCGGTTTCGGGCGCCTTTGCGCTGCATCGGCATACCGGCATCTGGCGCAATACTAAGGACCTCGACCTGTTTCTTACCGCTGAAAACGCAAAGCGAGCGCTCGAGGTTTTGAAGGAGGACGGATTCGCCACCGAGGTGGTTGACCCAGTGTGGCTTTCCAAAGCGTGGCGCGATGGTTTCTTCGTCGACCTGATCACGGGAATGAGCAACGGCATCATCACAGTGGAAGATTCCTGGATCGAAGGCAGCGCACGTGCAAAAGTGACCGGCGTCCAGACCCGCGTGCTGGCGCCGGAGGAGTTGATCGCGTCGAAGATGTTTGTCCTATTCCGCGAGCGATACGACGGGGCGGACATCGCGCACGTGATCCACGGAACCCGCGGGCAGCTTGATTGGGACCGGCTGTTGCACCTGGCAGGAGAACATTGGGAGCTTCTCTTCTACGCAATGAACCTGTTCAAGTACGTGTATCCAGGGAAGACTGACTTCATCCCCAAGAAGATCTGGGAGAGCATGTTGGAGCGTACGCGACAGGCCATCGAGAATCCCGATCCGAAAGCGCAATTCCGCGGAAGCCTGCTCGACGAGCGCATGTTCGCCATCGACGTTCAGGAGTGGAAGATGGATGATCTGCTGGGAGAATCGCGCAAGCGTCGCGAGGATGAGATCGACAAAAGCAAGACAGAAGAAGAGCCGAAAGATCCGCGCGGGTTGGTGGCGTGAATAACTTCAACGCTATGATCGCAAGAGGCGCACGATGAGGATCGCGGCGGTCGGCGACCTGCATTTCTCTCCCCAGCGATATGACCCGCTGCGCGAATCTCTGTCGCATGTGCGCGATCACGCTGACATCCTTGTGCTCGCCGGCGACCTGACCAATTACGGCACCAAGGAAGAGATGGAATCGCTACTGAATGCGCTGGTCCGTATTCGCGTGCCAACCGTCGCGGTGCTTGGGAACCACGACTACGAGGGCGGACAAGAACAGGAGCTGATGCGCATGATGACCGCGGAAGGCATCAAGGTCCTGGACGGCACGGCATATGAACGCGATGGCGTGGGATTTGCGGGGTGCAAGGGTTTTCCCGGTGGATTCGGGCGCGGAGTGCTGACGGCTTTCGGCGAGCCGCAGGTCAAGGCATTCGTCCAAGCCGGCATCGACGAGGCGCTGAAGCTGGAGCGCGCCATGATGCAGCTGCGCACCGAGAAGCGAGTTGTGGTGCTGCACTACGCGCCGATCGCTGACACGGTGAAGGGCGAACCCGACCAGATCTATCCTTATCTTGGGTCTTCGCGACTCATAGAAGTGATCGACCGGCATGGAGCCCAGCTGGTGTTGCATGGCCACGCGCATCACGGCTCGCCGAGCGGAAAATCAACGGCCGGAATCCCGGTGCACAACGTTGCTCTGACTATGCTGCAAGGCGAGAGTCCGCCGGCGGTCTACCGCGTTTTTGATCTGTGATCATGATCCGGCTCTCCTCGAGTGATTTGACACGTCTGAAGCTTAACTCCTAGATTGATGGTTTGGCCTTTGGAGGCTGCATGCGACGTACTCCCCCCTTTCTGTCGTTAGTCGTGCTTTTAGGCTTGTCTTCTTTGACGGCGCAAGACATCGCCTCCTTCGAGAAGCGGATCACGGTCAAGAAACTGTCCAATGGTCTGACGCTCATGGTGCTGGAGCGGCCGGAAGCTCCCGTCTTCTCCTTTTTTACTTACGTGGATGCCGGCGACGTGCAGGACCCCAAAGGCAAAGGCGGACTGGCGCACATGTTCGAACACATGGCGTTCAAGGGGACAGATAAGATCGGCACGCTCAACTTTCCGGCCGAGAAGGCTGCGCTGGAAAAGGTAGAGCAGAGATTCCAGGAATACGAGCGCGAGCGTTTGCGCAGAGTGGACCGCGACCCGAAGAAATTGGAAGCGGCCGAGAAGGCGTGGCGCGACGCGATCGCAGAGGCGCAGAAGTACGTCATCCCGAATGAGTTCAGCGAGATCATCGAGAGCGCCGGTGGTGAGGACATCAACGCCTCAACCAGCATGGACGCCACACACTATTTTTATTCTCTGCCGTCGAATCGTCTTGAGCTGTGGGCATATCTGGAATCGGAGCGCATGTTACATCCCGTGTTTCGCGAGTTCTACATTGAGCGCGATGTGGTACACGAAGAGCGGCGTATGCGCACCGATTCAAGTCCACTCGGAAGGCTGGTGGAAGAATTCCTCGCAGCTTCGTTCATCGCGCATCCGTACCATGAGAATGGGATCGGATTCCCTTCCGAGCTGGACGCTTTCTCGGCTAGCGACGCGAGCCGATTCTTCGAGAAGTATTATGTCGCTCCGAATATGGTGATCGCCGTGGCTGGCGACGTGAAGGCCACGGAGGCGACGCCGATCATGGAGCGCTACTTCGGGCGTCTCCCCAAAATGGAAAAACCGGAAGACCTGAGCACGGTAGAGCCTCCGCAAAAAGCCGAGCGCGTCACAACGTTGCGCGAGGCATCGCAGCCGTATTTCCTGGAAGGCTATCACCGGCCGAGTTATCTCGATCCTGATGACGCCGTCTACGACGTGATCAGTGATCTCTTATCCAGCGGCCGCACTTCGCGGCTGTATCGGGCGCTGGTCCGCGACAAGAAGATCGCGGTCAGTGCCAGCGGCTTCAGCGGATTCCCGGGAGTGAAATATCCGAATCTGTTCGCCTTCTTCTCGATTCCGGCGCAAGGACACACCCCCGCGGAAATCAGAGACGCGATGCACACGGAGATCAACCGGCTGGTGACCGAAGACGTTACCGACGACGAACTCAAAATGGTGAAGACACGCATGCGCGCTGACTTGGTTCGAGGCTTAGCCGACAACGAGGGTCTAGCCGAAGAACTCGCCACGTATCAGACTCTCTTCGGCGACTGGCGGGAGATGTTTCGCTCGGTGGACAGAGTGGACAAGGTGACCAAGGCAGATATTCGGCGAGTCGCCGCCAAAACCTTTGTGGCCAACAATCGAACCATTTCAACGCTGGAGACGAAAGTACCAGCGCAGCCGCCCAAAGGAGCACAACAATGATGAAGCGACTGTTACTGCTCCTGACCGTCATCTCCGTTCTGCTATTTGCTGTCGCGCCGGCGTGTGCGCAGGCAACCTCGAAGGCCAAAAAGCCCACCGTCACGAAAAGCACCATTGCGGAGCCACAGTCGCCGGCGGAGCTTGAAGCCATCGTTGCGGCGCATCGCAAGCAGCTATTGAGCAAGATCAAGACGCCCCCACTCTCGCCGTTCCACCCGCAGCTGCCAAAGCGAATCGAGCTGCCGAATGGCATGGTCATCTTCCTGCAAGAGGACCATGAGCTTCCGCTCATCGACGGCAGCATCACCATCCGCGGTGGTTCGCGGGTGGAGCCAGCGGAGAAGGTTGGGTTGGTAGCTGTATTCGGGCAGGTGTGGCGTACGGGAGGCACACGCACGCGCACCGGCGACCAGCTGGATGACTATCTTGAAGCTCGCGCGGCCAAGGTTGAGACGGGCGGCAGATCGGACGCTACCACCGTTGGCTGGTCGAGCCTTAAGAACGACTTCAACGATGTCTTTGATGTAGTGCTTGAACTGTTGCGCGAGCCGGAATTCCGCAGCGAGAAGATCCTGCTAGCCAAACAGCAGATCGCAACCGGCATCTCGCGCCGTAATGATGACCCTGCGGCTGTTGCGCGGCGCGAGGCGGTGAAGCTGGCTTACGGCGCAGACAGCCCGTTTGCCAGGACGGTCGAATACGCGACGCTGGAAGCAGTCACGCGGCAGGACCTGCTGGACTGGCACCAACGCTTCGTCCATCCCAACAACATGATCCTGGGAGTCACCGGGGATTTTGACCCCGCCACCATGGAGGCGAAGCTGCGCGAGGCGTTCGCGTCCCTGCCGAAGGGGCCCGCCGCGGAGAAGAATCCGAAGACGCCCATCCACCCGGCGAAGCCCGGTATTTATTTCGTCAACAAGGAAGACGTGAACCAATCCAATATTCGCATGGTCGATCTGGGCATCCGCAGGGACAATCCCGATTACTTCGCGGTGGATGTGATGAACGAAGTCCTGGGCGGCGGATTTGCTTCGCGGCTCATTCAGAGCATCCGCACCAAGCAGGGCCTGGCCTATTCGGTGGGAGGCGGGATCGGTAGCACTTACGATCACCCCGGCATCACGGCGCTCGGAATGGGTACTAAGAGCGAGACCACGGTCAAGTCGATAGAGGCTTTGGACACTGAACTCGGCAAGATGTTGAGTGAGCCGGTGACTGCGGCCGAGCTGAAGCGTTCCAAGGATTCAATCCTGAATTCGTTCGTATTCGAATTCGACTCCAAGGACAAAGTGCTGAGCGAACGCATGACCTATGAGTTCTATGGCTATCCAGCAGATTTTCTGGAGCGATATCGCGCAGGCGTTGAGAAGGTGAACGCCGCGGACGTGGAGCGAGTTGCGAAGAAATACCTGCACAAGGACCAGATGAGAACGCTCATCGTCGGCAACCAGGCGGAATTCGATAAGCCACTTTCGACGCTCGGACCGGTCACGCCCATCGATATCACGATCCCGGGCACGCCGCCGGGAACCCCGGCAGCCGCTTCGGGAGGCGAACGCTGACCATTTGACTTCGACTCGCCCGTTCGTTAGCATCTTAGGTAAGCGAAGAAAAGGCGAATGTCTGGTCAGTGGTATCCCGGGTTTTTCGAGGACGAACCTCCGAAGCATCTTGTGGGGATAGCCCGCCTGGCCTCGCTGGGCGAGTCGCTCGACGAAGGCCATAAGGTCGAATACTTTTCTCTTCCTGCCCAATCTCTGCTGAACAGATGCGATGCGGCGCGCATGCCGTTCACCTGGACAATCAATCCCTACCGCGGCTGCGAGTTCGCATGTAAATACTGCTACGCCCGCTACACGCACGAGTTCATGGAGATGCATGACGGGCTGGAGTTCGAGCGCAAGATCTACGTGAAGCAGAATGCCGGGTGGCTGTTGCGGCGGGACCTCAAGAAAGTGAAGAGCGGACAGAGCATTGCTATCGGAACCGCGACCGATCCTTACCAGCCTGCGGAGCGGCGCTTCGGGATGACGCGGTCAATCCTGGAAGAGCTGGCGAACCATTCCGGATTCGACGTCAGCATCATCAGCAAGTCGGACATGATCTTGCGCGATCTGGAGCTGTTTCAGAAGATCGCCGCGCAGAATAACCTCTCCATCAATCTGACTGTGACCACGCTTGATGCGGAGCTAGCGCGGCTGCTGGAGCCGAGGGCGCCGCGTCCCGATCTACGGCTGAATGCCGTGCGGAAGTTCAATGATGCCGGGCTGCGCGCCGGGGTGGCGATCGCGCCGGTGCTGCCGGGCATCACAGATTCCCCTAAGCAGCTGGACGCTCTGGTGAAGGCGGCAGCCGAAGCCAAAGCGCAGTGGATCTTTGCCAATCCACTATTCTTGAAGCCATGTTCGGAGAAAGTCTTCATGCCATTCCTGGCGGAGCACTTCCCTGCTCTGGTCGCGTCTTACAAGCAGCGCTTCGCGAATAATGCTTTTCTGCCGGCGGCGTACAAGAAGCAGATATCGACGCTCGTGAGGAAGTTAAAGTCGAAGTACGGCATTGCCGAAATGCGGACCGTATCCAGCGCGACGCCTGCACAACAGCCGCGAGAGGAGCAACTGGCTCTCTTCCAATAGCTACTCCGGCTATACTCTGCCGCATGCGTGCCTGCACCCTGCTGGTTGCGATTATTCTCTCCTGCGTTGTTCCCTGCCTTGCCGGTTCACGTTCCGTACAGAAGACGCTGGACCAAAAAGAGCAGCAACTGGAACAGCTGTGGGCGGAATATTGGCGAACACAGTACGCCATCGATTCGGGAGAACAAAAGGACGCATCGGTGCAGCCGGTGCGGGCGCGGATCAACGCCGTCTTGCTGGACGACAAGTTTCTTCGCGACCTGCGCAACGCAAACTTTGCGGACCCGGTGCTCAAGCGGCGACGCGAGCTATTCATCTCCGACGCTGTCGACGCGCGCATCAACGGAGATGCAGATTTGGTGAAGTTGGTCGAGTCCATCACGAAGGACGAGTCGGAGATGCGCTACGAGATCGATAGCCGCAAACTAACGCGCGCCGAGATCAATAACATCCTAGGGCATGAACCAAACCGTGAGCTGCGTGAGAAAGCGTGGAAGGCTCAAGGACAGATCACCGCCAAGACTGGGAAGCGCATTCAACAGGCGATGAAGATGCGGCTGGCTCTGGCGCGGAAGTATACGGCCGAGCCGTTCACCGATTTCATGCTGAAGCGCAAGGGTCTGGAGCGCAAGGAACTGCTGAATTGGTTTGAGGAGATCAGGCACGAGACTCAACCTGAGTATGAAGATCTGTTGCGCAGGATCCAGAGCGGCCTCAAGGTGGACAAAGTGACGCCGTGGGACCTGGAGTACTTCGGCTCTAATCTCGGCCATTCCGAAAAGGCCTTTGAGGCAAACAAGGCATGGGCCCAGACGCAGCGCATCGCCTTAGATCTTGGATTCAATTTCACAAAGCTGCCGGTCACGGTGAAGATAACCGACATTACCTTTGGCGGCGCAACTTATCCAATCCTCTTTGGAAGAGAGGTCCGGATCCTTGTCAATAAGTACGAAGGGCTGCGATTCACCGATACGCTATTGCACGAATCGGGTCACGCATTGCATTACAGTTTTTGCCGCGAGCCGTCATTTCTTCTGTGCGGTGACAATCCAGAACCCTTCGATGAAGGATTGGGCCAAGTAATGGCGCTCATGCTTTACCGGGACGACGTGCTCACCAAGGACTTCGGATTGAGCAGTGCGGCTGCGCTCGAGGTGCAGGAAACCTATCGGTTGAAGTCCCTTTACGATCTGCGCGGCACCATGGCCGATTCCGCCTTTGAATTCGAAGCTTACGAGAATCCGGACCAAGACCTGGTGAAACTTTATGCCAATGTCCAGTCTCGATACCTGGGAGTTGAGGTCAAGGACGGAAGCAATTGGGCGTACGATCCTTTCTATTCCTCGGGGCCCATCTACTTACAGAGCTATGTCGTAGCAGAGATGGTGGGACGCCAGATCCACGCAGCGACTACTAAAAGATTCGGAGCCAAGTGGGATGCGAAAACAGGCGAGTACCTGCGGAACAATTTCTTCACGCGCGGGGGTTTCTATTCAGTGGACGAGATCATGCGCCGAAGTACGGGCGAGTCGCTCACTCCGCGATACCTCATCCAGTCGCTTCGTCCAAAGCCTCACTGACCCATCATGGAGGCGTAGAGACGATGGAAGTGGTGCAGGCATTTTTCCTGCTTCACGCTGTAGCGCCCGCGGTCATAGCTTCGTGAATGCAAGTTCCGGTGAACAACTTCGCAAATGTGTCCGTCTTCTATCTGTATCTGGTCGCTGAAGTTGACGGCCTGCTGCGGAGCGTCAGTCTTTAAGACTTCCTCAGTGAAATACCACTCAAAGATGACTGTGGTCGTTTCTGGCGAGGTGGGAACGACAATATTCAGCGACATATTGTCGGGATAGCAGTTCAACATCCAGTTTGGAAATATCCAGAAATAATCTGCGCTTAGATCACCTTGCGATTGCTTGTAACGGCGCGGAGTGGTTTCCTCGTTCTCCGGGCCGCGAATGGGACTGGATTGCAAAGAGTGTCGCTCAAACGTTGTCGTCTTGTACTGGCTGTAGTCGAGTTCTTTGTTCAGACCGGGATGAACGCTGGGAAGGTGGTATCCCTCGAGGAAATTATCGACGTACACCTTCCAGTTGCAATCCACCTTGTACTCGCGGCGTTCATGAAGCTTCATGCGCTCGAGTTTGAACTTGGCGGCTTGTGATGGAACTTCGCGGAGCGCAGGAACCAGATCCTCGGCGTGCGGATCTAGGTTCACGAAAACCCAAAGGGACCACTCCGCTGCGCGGACAGGCCTCAAGGCAAACTCCTCAGCGTGGAAGTTCTCGGTGCCATCCATCTCGGGTGCGTTGAGCAGCTTGCCGTCGAGACCGTAGGTCCAGCCATGGTAGCCGCAGCGGAAGACCTTGCGGTTCCCGCAACCAGTGGCCGGCGGACCGGCGCGATGGCGGCAGACGTTGTAAAAACCTCGCAACTCTCCGTTTGCGCCACGCGATACCAAAACCGGCTCACCTGCAAGCTCGGTAGCGATGAAATCTCCGGACTTTGCCAGTTGTTCACGGCGGGCGACAATCTGCCAGGTACGGCCAAAGATGCTTTCTGATTCTTTGTTCGCAATCGCACGATCGATGTAATAGCCGGCGGGGAGGGTGGAGGCGACGGACAGGTCGCTATGAATCAACTCTTCAGCGACCGCTTTGCTTGAATTTCGCACTAAGCAACACCTAGAAACTTCTTTGCCAGCCGTCCCGTGATCGGATATGGCCACCAGATGCCTTCATTAGCTTTAACAGCGCTAAGAATGCCGAGCACGAGATTCACTACCCATCCCGCCATGAAAAAGAACCAGATAAACGGAAAGAAGAAGAAAAACGGAGGCGGTGGCCCGCCTTTTTGCGGGGCGGTGGTCGCAATGGAAGTCACGATGCCGACGAAGAACACCATCATGAGGACCATGCTCACGGCCATGTACAGCAGGTGCCAAAGCAGCGCTTGCAAAGCGCAGAGCTTCACGAACAGTGAATCCTTCCTCACAATAAGAATGATGAGAGGACCCAGAAACCCTGTGAAGGCGGAGAGCAGACCGCAGACCAAGCCCATGGTGCGTTCGTCCTGCGTGGGGTTGAATTGCAGCGCACCGGTCGTTTCACTCATAACGCAATGCCTCAGTGGGTTGTAATCTGGCCGCCTTGTTCGCCGGCAGGTATCCGAAAAACACTCCCGTGAGGCATGAAACGGTGAAAGCGATGATGACCGAGATCCACGAGATGGGAATGTACATCCCTTCGGGCAAAAGCGGCTTAACAAGGATCGGGAGCGCGACTGCGATCAAAATCCCGATGCCGGCGCCGATGCCGCTGATGAGAAACGCCTCAATCAGGAACTGATAGAGGATCTCCTGGCGCTTGGCTCCGATGGCTTTGCGCACGCCGATCTCGCGGGTGCGCTCGGTGACGGTGACCAGCATGATATTCATGATCCCTACGCCGCTGATAGTCAGCGCGATACCCGCTACAAATAAAAGTGTGATCGTCAACGCATTCGATATGCGCTGCGTGGCTTCAAGCAGCGAACGAAGGTCCTGAACCTCGTAGACCGCCTCGGGGCGATGGCGGCTGCGCAGTACCGCGCCCATCGAGCTGGTTACGGTTGCGACGTCTTCAGGATGCCCCGCCTGTGCATATAGCACCTTCGCATACTCATTGCCGGTGAAGTACTGCATCACCTGATAAGGCACGATGGCGGTGTATTTCTGGATCTCGGAGGCGCCGAAGGTGGAGACGCGCTCGCGGAATGTTCCAATCACGGTGAAGTTCAGCTCGTTGAGCTTGACTTGTTGGCCAAGCGGGTCCTGCTTGGGAAACAGCGCGTCCGCTAAGTCCTGGGTCAAGAGAGCGACTTTGTTTCGCGAGCTCATATCCTCGGGATCGAAGAAGCGTCCTCTTAGAATCTCCAGGTTACGGATCTTCTGAAAGCCCTCGGTCACACCCACCATGCTGATGGGTCGCTCGTGTCCTTCGACCACAACGGTCATCGGAAGGTCGCGTGTGCCCGCGACTTCTACGACTTCGGGAATTTGCTCGTGGACAGCTTTGATATCGGCAAGGGTGATCTCGTCGGCGAGCGAGGTAGTCTTTCCCGAGCGGGTGAGCTGGGCATAGGCGATGTTGGAGCCCACGCCCTCGATCTGCGAGATGATGTAGCGCTTACCGGTCAGCGCGACCGTAACCACGAGCACAATGCAGGCGCTGCCGATGATGACGCCAAGCATGGTCAGCATGGCCTTCACCTTGTCGGCACGGAGGGCCTGCACCGCTACCTGAAATGTCTCGCCCCAAACCATAGTCAGATTTCAGTTTATCGCAGAGGTCGCGGCGACGTTCACAATCGGGTATTCTCAACAGTCCGCTTCTACCTGCGATGCGAAACTTGGGGCTCGTCCTCTACATCCTGGCCGCTTTCGGAACGATCAGCAGCACCGCTTTCCTGGGGCTGGTGTTCGTCGCGGTCTCGCGCTTCCGCCGTGCGCTACCGCGGAAAGTGCAAGCCGTTGCTGGGGTTCCGGATTCTGCTTTGCCATTCGTGTCGGTGATGAAGCCAGTGCACGGTCTTGAGCCGCGACTCAAGGAAACGTTGCGAACCTTCTTTCAGCAGGAATACCCGGCGTACGAGATCGTCTTCGGCGCGCGCAGCAGCGACGACCCGGCAATGGCGGTCGTGGCTGAACTGCGGCAAGAGTTCCCTAACATCCCTGTGACCATCATCTACTCCGGCCCGCCTCAGTGGCCGAATGCGAAGGTGTTTTCACTGGACAAAATGCTTGCTGCCGCAAAGTCAGAGTACGTGATCATCTCGGACAGCGACATTTTTGTTCATCCCGATTACCTTCGCAATGTGACCGTGCCGCTACTCGATCCCAAGACTGGATTGGTGACATGCGTGTATCGCGGTGTACCGGTGGGAGGGTCCTGGGCGGTACTAGAGGGGCTCGGAATGTCTGTTGACATGACCTCGGGCGTTCTGTTGGTCGACATGCTGGAAGGAATGAAGTTCGCTCTTGGGCCGACCATGGCCACGCGCAAAGATGTGCTGGCGAAGATCGGCGGGATAGGCGCGACTGCAGATTTCTATTCGGACGATTTTGAACTTGGCCGCATGGTCGCGGAGGCTGGCTATCACGTTGAGCTGTCACACCACATCATCGAGCACATGGTCGTAGATACCAAGTTCGGCCCTTCCCTGGATCATCAACTGCGATGGATGAAGAGCACGCGCTTCTCGCGTCCGCTGGGGCACGTTGGATCGGGGCTAACGTTTGCTGTACCTTTCGGGATACTGGGGCTGATCGGCGGCGTTCTGATGGGGGCTCCGGAAGCCGGATTGCTCCTGTTTGGCTGGTCGCTGTCGAACCGAGTTCTGCAATGCGTGACGGTTGGATGGTCGGTGGTGCGCGACCGCCGAGCGATCAGGCTTTGCTGGCTGTATCCTGCGCGCGACCTGTTTGGATTTCTGCTGTGGGTCTTAAGCTTTACCGGCGGGCACTTCGATTGGCGGGGTGAAAAGTATCAGTTCCAAAAGGGTGGGCGCATCGTCAGTTACCGATAGGGTGATTGGTGAACAGGTAATTCCCACCGCTCTCTTTCACCAGCACAAGCGCATCTGCTCCAACGACCTTCTGGACGCTTGGAACGCTCGATCCGTAGATGACCAGATAATAGCGACCGCTTCCCTGCCACAACGTCTTGAACTTGGCGTCGTCGATGAAGACCTGCGGCGCGCCCGGAGCGTAAGAACCATATTGCAGATTGTTGATGCGTCCGTTCAGGAGCAGTACGTCGCGCTTGGCGTAATAGACGACGGACGAGAAGGCATAGTAGGCATCGGCGGCGATGAGCTGGCCGGGCGGCGACTGCACCAAGGCATCAGCCAGGGGCTTGGATCCAAGGTAAGGGTCGAACGCTACCAACGCAATCCGTGCGGCATGGAAGAAGATGGCCATCATCAACGCGGTCGCCAGCGCAGCCTTGCGCGCCGAGTTTCTCCATATCCACGTCCCAACAGCACCGACCACAGCCGCAACTCCCGCAATGATGAGAGGCAAGCGCAAATACGCAAAGGAGGAAAGCGTCAGATCGTCTATGTGACCCATGGAGAGCGTGTACAGCTCGGGATGCTGCACCAGGGCATTCGAGATGTCGCCCGGTGCGGGTACATTCCACACTTTTGCTAAGACCACGGAGATGACGATTGCCGCAGTCACCGCGATCGCGGTGACGATCTTGTTGCCAATTCGGATCCAGTTGCTCTCTCGCGCCATGGCAGCACCAATCAAGAGCGCAAGCGCCGGGTAGATAGGCACGGAGTAATACTCCTGCGTGGTAGAGAACGTGAAGAAGAGCATCACGAAGCCGATCCAGCAAAGCGCGAGCAGATTCGCCCTGCCGGCGCGGTCCACCGGCTTGTAGTTCAGCTTAAAGATCTCCGGAAGATAAACGCTCCATGGGAACAACCACACTAAATGCAGCGCCCAAAACAGAACGCGAGGCACGGTGTTGTAGTCGTGCGGATAGCGAAGGCCGAGGAACCGCAGCACGTGCTCGTTCATGAAGTAGTACCAAAAGAATCCGTGGTACTCGCCGGGAATGCTGTGAAGGGTGAACGAGAAGTAGGGCGGATTGTGCAGAGTGGCGAGGATGTGCCAGGGAGCAGCGACGGCAAGAAAGATCAGCGCTCCTGAAAATGGATGAAGTCGTTTCCATGTGGATCGCGAAAAAAATTGTCGTGTGACCAGTAGGTACACGACCCCGATGCCGACAGGAAAGACGACACCGATCAGCCCCTTCAGCAGGACTGCCAATGCCATGCTTACGGCCGTCAGAGCTGCCCAGCGGCGCGGGTGAGCTTCCTCCGGATCCAAAGCGCGCAGCATCGCCCAAAGCGCCACCGTGATCCCCAGCGTGAGCATCGCTTCCACAATCAAAATGCGAGTGAACAGGAACAGACCGACACAGGTTGCGAGCACCAGGCCGGCGTTGAATCCTTCTTTACGGCCGTAGGCCCAAGCGCCGAAACGCGTCGTCACCCAGCAGAGCGCAATCACAGAAAACATGAGCGGCAGGCGCGCGGCCCAGTCATGCTGCCCGAAAACCAAGTACGAGATCGCGATGGCCCAATACTTTAGCGGAGGTTTTTCAAGGTAAGGAACGCCATTGAGATGCGGGGTGACCCAGTCGCCACTGGCTATCATGTTGCGGGCGATGGTGGCTTGGACCGCGTCGACGTCGTCTTGCAAATGGGGCGGGCTGAAAAAGCAGCCCAGAAAGATGACGGCTGCGAAGGCGAGCACGACCGCCTGCTCGCGCTTGCGGGAGCGTTCGGCGACAGTCGCTGGCTGCGGCAATGGTTCGCTGGTGGTGACCGGCATCTTCAAGAAATGGTGGCCAGGGACGGAATTGAACCGCCGACACGCGGATTTTCAGTCCGCTGCTCTACCAACTGAGCTACCTGGCCGGGAAGGATGGGCAAGTATCGAGTGCGTAAGACTCAGCAATTATAACAACCTTCATTTTCAGCCGCCAAACCAGCTTCCCGTGAGGACCGGAGGCCATGAAAACCGTGCTAAACTTTGGGTTCAACTCTGGAGAAGAATGCAGTTTTTCCGCAAATCCTGGCGAATCGGAAGTTGTGTGCTCGCAGTTTGCATAGCGCAGGGCTTCGCGCAGACGCCAACCGCACCGGCAACAACTGATCAACCCGCGACAAGTTCCGGGAAATCGGCAAGCCAGGCATCCACGGCCGCCGCTTCGACCACTTCTGGCGCTGAGAATAAGACCACTGCGCCGATCATTCCGGGACTAACGAATCTTCCCACGAGCCAGACCGGACCGCCTTCGACGCCCGACAGTCAGCACGCGTCCCCTCCCGCTGGACTGCAGATCAGCAGCGGCGACCTCATAGACATTAATGTTTACGGCGCGCCTGACCTCACGCAAAAGATCCGTGTGAGCAATTCCGGCGACGCCTACTTCCCCTTATTGGGCAGCGTGCACGTCGACGGATTGACCATCGAAGATGCGCAGTCTGCGATCGAGAAGAAGTTGGTGGACGGCGGGATCATGAAGAATCCGCATGTCACGATCTTTGTGTCGGAATATTCCTCCGGAGTTTCGATGCTGGGCTTGATTCAGAGACCGGGAATCTATCCGCTGCTAGGAACACGCCGTCTGTACGACATGATCTCGGCTGCGGGTGGGCTTTCACCCGGTGCGGGACAGCTGGTCACGATCACTCATCGCGGCGATCCAATGAATCCGACCCTGATCACGCTTACCAGCGATCCCAAACTTTCTGCCCAGAACAACATCGAGATCAAGCAGGGCGACACCGTGGAGGTGTCGAAGGCCGGCGTGGTGTACGTGGTGGGTGAGGTGGCGCGGGCCAGCGGGCTAGTTATGGACAATGGTCAAAACCTTTCCGTGATGA